>JACXTT010001275.1_pt1 | contig 42492 bp, 33 predicted proteins | sample 9270951 | NCBI WGS metagenome assembly JACXTT01 (sample SAMN15532306, study PRJNA645909) | rock metagenome | isolation source: weathered quartz diorite | place: Puerto Rico | collected 2017-06-21
GGGCTTACTCGAATCGGCGTGGGTGAAGGTGACAGTATGTTAGTTTGTTTCACCGACGGCAAGGTCATGTTGGTGTATGGCGGCGGCGTGCTGTCCTTTGGGCAGCGGAAGAAGGCGCGGATGGACATCGGCGAGGACGTTGTCTCGCCGTATCTATGGCGGCGGTCGATACGGAGAGTCGATGTCATCGCCATGACTCACGCCCATGACGACCACGCCGACGGACTGCCTGCCTTGATCTCAAATTTTCACCCCTCCGAGGTGTGGACGGGCGCAACCACCGGCAGTCAAGCCTGGGACGCAATCAAGACAACTAGCCGTGCTCGGAGGATTCCGATCGTCCCGATGCAAGCAGGTAGAAATTTTGATTTCGGCGGCGCTCGGGTTGACATCGTTTCGCCCCCATCAGGCTACGTTCCAGGAAACGCGCCGAAGAATGACGACTCGCTGGTGATGCGTATCACCTACGGCCAACGCTCTCTGCTGCTGACCGGCGATATGGAAAAACCCATGGAGCTTCGCGCGCTGTCTGACGCCGAACCGCTACGCGCGGACATTCTCAAAGTAGGTCATCACGGCAGCAACACCTCAAGCATCGAGCCATTCTTGGACGCGGTGGCGCCGACGTTCGCGATCATTTCGGATGGCTTCGAGAATTCGTTTCGTCATCCGCATCCCCTTGTGCTGGAGCGCCTGAACCAGCATCGCGCTACCGTCTTGCGCACCGACATGCAGGGACTCACCACCATTCGTACGGACGGCCACAGAATCTCAGTCGAGACTTTCCGCCCACGGATCGCATCCAGTGACTCGTACCAGTACTCAGCCGCCGCTACCCCTCGTAATTGATGTCAAATGGGTGCACAAAACTGCGCGAAGTATTGATACTATAGAGGAACCCGAGGTTCTAAATGTTTATTCCGCGCTGGTCGCTGCGGTTCGCCCTTGTAGTATTCATTTGCGCTCCGCTCCATCCCCTTCTGGCTCAGTCAGAAGCCGACGTCAACGCAGGCATCAAGAAATTCACCCAGATTTACGACGCCGTGGAGGCGAATTTCGCTGACCGTGTCGAGGCTGATCAGCTCGTTTTTAAAGGTGCCATTCCGGGTATGCTGCGCACGCTGGACCCACACTCGAATTTTTTTGATCCGAAAGCGTACCAGCTTTTGCGCGAGGGCCAGTCCGGGCATTATTACGGCGTCGGCATGTACGTGGGCGCTCCGGAGGGCCGGGTCGTCGTGATGTATCCGTTCGAGGGTTCGCCCGCATTTCGAGCCGGGCTGCGGCCTGGCGACGAAATCACTTCCGTCAATGACACTAGCACCGAGCACTCCACCGTCACCCAGGTGTCGACCATGCTGAAGGGCCCTAAGGGAACGCCTGTTACAATTACGACCCGCCGTCAGGGAAGTCCCGAGGCCTTGCATTTTTCCGTGATTCGCGACAATGTTCCCCGCGGCACGGTCAATTACGCATTTTGGATTCGGCCCGGCATCGCCTACGTTCGCGTGGAAGCCTTCAACGAAACCACCAGTCACGAGGTGGATCAGGCGTTGGCTCACTTTCCAGAAAGTGCGATCGAGGGGTTGATCCTTGATCTTCGTGACAATCCCGGCGGCCTGGTGCAGGAGGCCGTGAACGTGGCCGATCGCTTTTTACGCAAAGGTCAGTTGATCGTCTCGCATCACGGGCGCGCGTCGGCCGAGACGAAGTTCGTCGCTAAGCACGGCGAACGCGGCCGGGAGTACCCGATTGTTGTAATGGTGAATCGCGGAACAGCCTCGGCTGCTGAAATCCTGGCGGGCGCGTTGCAAGATCACGACCGAGCCTGGATCTTCGGTGAGAACACGTTTGGCAAGGGTCTGGTGCAAGCCCCATTCCCGCTCTATGGAAACAGTGCGCTGCTGCTGACAATTGCAAAATATTACACACCGAGCGGGCGGTTGATCCAGCGCGATTATTCCCATCAAGGCTTGTTTGAATACCTTAGCCGCACCGAAGGCCAGAACAATCTCAAGGACATGAAGAAAACCGACAGCGGGCGAGTGATGTTCGGCGGAGATGGCATCACGCCCGATGAGCGTTACGAAACGCCCAAGCCGACGCGTTTGGAAGCTCAGTTGCTCGGCGGGTTGACATTTTTCTTCTATGCACCCGAGTTTTTCGCTACCCACGACGAGCACCTCAGCAAGGATTGGAAACCAAACGATCAGGTCATGGAAGATTTCCGGTTCTTCATGACGCGCAGGCACATCGAGTTTACGCCCGCGGAGTACGAGCAAGATCGCGCTTGGATCGAGGATCGCCTGCGGGAGCAGCTTTTCATCACGGCCTTCAGCCGGGAGGAGTCCGATCGCCTCACGTTCCAGAATGATCCGGAAGTGAAAAAGGCGCTCGATTCCTTGCCCGCTTCCAAGGCGCTGCTCGATAAGGCGCGCGAAATCGTCGCGCGGCAGAGCCGTAAGAGCGTGGTTCCCGCAGAAGCCCGATAACACTACTAGGTTGCTATTTTCTAGTCTCTCGCTCGGATTCCGCTTCCAGTTCGTCCGCTGCTTCCGGGCCAGCCGCCTGCGCGTCCTCGATCAGCTTGCGGGCGCGGACAGCTTGCTCGCGCGCGACTTGAACCTCGAAGGGGAGATTGGGCAGCACTGAATTGCCCACCAACACTGCCCCGATTCCGTTCGACTCCAACAAGTTCTTAACAGACAGCGCTTCGATTTCCGCCGTGACGCTGCTTCCTTCGGCGTGAAAGATTGTCTCCAGATCGAGGTCGGACGAATCGTCAACTTCTTCGACCTCATCAGGCAGCGGATTCTCGTCGATGGTTTTCTCGGCTCGCGCAGCTTCGGCGGCGGCTACTCGTACTTCAAACGTTCCTTCCGGCACTCCGGGAGCTGAATCATCCACCATCACTGCCTCGATTCCTTCCGAAGTGAGGATGTCGATGAGGGTTTCACAATCCTCTTTCGCGGTTGCGTCCATAGATCTATAGACCGTGACGAGATTAGATGAAGCGCTCATGCTTTGAGGATACCAGCGCGGGCAGCGCTAGAATGAAGGTGGGAGGGTTTATGGCGGCTGAAGATTACGGCAGCAAGGTTGTGTGGTTCATGGCGGGCATAGCGATCGGAGCGTCGATTGCACTGCTCTACGCGCCCGCGTCTGGTGAAGAGACGCGACGTACTATCGCCAAGAAGACGAAGCAGGGACGTGAGGCCATTAGCGACTCCGGTAAGGAAATGCTGGAGCGGGGCAAAGAAATGTATGAGAAGGGCCGCAAGATGGCCGACGACGCCGCGGAAATGTTCGAGCGCGGCCGCAAAATCGTCGAAGGTACGGCAGCTAATCTGAAGGGATAACAATAGCGGAATGAGCACCACGATTGCCGAGCCGGTGAAGACAATTCCGGCGTTTTCCAATGAGCCGGTGGCCGATTTTTCAAAGCCCTCCAACCGCGATGCGATCGAGAAATCGTTGCGCGATGTTCGTGCGCAGCTGGGGCGCGAATACGATTTGTTGATCGCGGGACGGCGAGAGAAAACCACGGAGAAGCTGAAGTCGCTCAATCCATCCCGGCCCAGCGAAGTGGTCGGCATCCATAACAAGGCCACGGCCCAGCAGGCCAAAGAGGCGGTGGAGGCGGCCCACGAGTATTTTCCGCAATGGGCGGCGACTCCCGCCGAGACGCGAGTCGAGATGCTGCTACGAGCCGCCGCTCTCATCCGAAAGCGTAAGTTCGAGTTCGATGCGTGGCTGATCTACGAAGCCGGCAAGACCTGGCCCGAGGCCGATGCGGACGTATCAGAGGCGATCGACTTTTGCGAGTACTACGCGCGCCAGATGATGCGATTGAGCAAACCAGATCCGCTGGTCCAGATGCCAGGCGAAAAGGACGAGATGGTTTACCTGCCGCTGGGCGTGGGCGTGATCGTTCCGCCGTGGAATTTTCCGCTCGCCATCATGACCGGCATGACTGCCGCGGCGCTGGTGGCCGGCAACACGGTGGTAATCAAACCCTCCAGCGATACTCCTACGATCGCGGCCAAGTTTGCCGGCGTGTTGCTCGACGCGGGTTTCCCGCCGGAGTCATTCTCGTTGCTGGTGGGAAGTGGATCCGTGGTCGGTGATGTTATTGTGCAGCATCCAAAGACGCGCTTTGTCGCCTTCACAGGTTCGAAAGAAGTTGGACTCCGCATCAACGAACTGGCCGCCAAACCGCAGAAGGGCCAAGTCTGGATCAAGCGGGTGATCGCTGAGATGGGCGGTAAAGACGCCATTATCGTGGATCGCGAAGCGGATCTCGACAGCGCCGTAAAAGGTGTCCTCGCCTCGGCGTTCGGTTACCAAGGGCAGAAGTGCTCGGCCTGCTCGCGCGCCATCGTCGATCAGGCGATCTATGATCAATTCCTGGAGAAGCTAAAGACAGATGTTGCAACGTTGACGGTCGGGCCATCCGATCAACCAGACAACTTCATGGGGCCGGTAATCAACGAAGGAGCGAAAAAGTCCATTCTCGATTACGTCGAGGTTGGAAAGAAGGAAGGCCGCGTGATCGCCGGTGGTGCGGCCGCGCCGGGTGACGGCTACTTTGTTGCTCCAACCGTTATCGCGGATGTTGATTCCAAGGCGCGCATCTTCCAGGAGGAGATTTTCGGACCTGTGCTGGCTGTTACCAAGGCGAGCGATTTCGATCACGCCCTCCAGCTCGCCAACGACACCGAGTACGGCCTGACCGGCGCCGCATACACCAGGAATCCCGAGAAAATCCGCAAGGCGCGCGACCAGTTCTTCGTCGGCAACCTGTACATCAATCGCAAGTGCACGGGCGCAATGGTGGGAGCGCACCCGTTTGGCGGATTCAACATGTCGGGGACTGACTCAAAAGCCGGCGGCCCCGATTATCTGCTGCAGTTTCTCCAAGCAAAATCAATCGCCGAAAAAGTTTCGTGATACAATCGGCCTGATTGGACCCAAGGAATGCCCCGATGAGAAGGGGACCAAGACGTCACAATTCCAGGGTCGAATCCGAACGACGCGGCATAGGGTGCTGGTTACTCAGCGCCCTATTCCCTTTTTAACGCGCAGCAAAATGGGTTGCGGCGCCGCGTACGTGCTGGGGAGTCCCGAGCGCGTCTCCACTACTCCACCGACGTAAATAAGTTGCTCGATCGGCTCCGCGTTGGGGAGCGCTTCGATGGTGAAGCTGCGCTGCGTTTCGTTCTCGTTGAGAAGTACGCCGTTCAAGCCAATATCGGCTAGTTTCACGCGCGGCGGCAGGTGCATAACAGCCACGGGCACACGGCCGCCGAATCCATTCTGGCGTTCAATCGACACCGAAATTTGAGCCGTTTTGCCCGGCTCGATGTCCACTTCTTTGGTTTGAGCAGTCATCAAGACGTCGGATTTCGGCATGAGCGAAATCAACTTCAGCGTATCGTCAGGACTGGCAACGTGCTCGAGATTCCCAGCGCGCCCAACAGCTCTGAGCGGAACAGCAGTATCGAGCTTCTCGTCCGCAGCCGCGCTCAGCAATAGAGTAGTCGAGACTTGTCCCGGCGCAATCACTGCACTCGCAGCCTTTAGGCTGCCCGGCAGCTTTTCGAGCTTGACATCGATCGGTCCGGAAAATCCGTCCATGCGAAATGCCGTCACGTTTATTGCGATGGAACCCCCCACTGGAACGTTTGGATTTCGCGGACTCACGGTCAAACGGAAATCTGGATTCGGCTCGCGAATTGTCAGCCTGTAGGCGAGATTCTCGCCGCTCAGTCCCCGCACATCTTTGATGTGGACGCGATAGTCGCCATCGGCAGGTGCAGTGAAGTGGACCAGCGAATCTTTCCCGTACCCAGGCCCGCCATCGTCGTTCTCATAGTAGAGCCGCGTTAACGGCATCCCGTTTGGCGTGAAGTTGGAGCCGGGCGGATGGATCTGCACGTTGTAGATTGGCTTGTCCACCGCGTGCGCCTCAGTGGAAGTATCGAAGTAGGCGATGCGTTGCCCGCCGAAGTTGTCCATGCCAACGTCTGAATCGGGGCTGTCAGGAATGCTCTCGATCCGATCAATCTCGCCGCCGATCATGACGTAGTCGCCAACGTGGAATCCGTTTCGCGCGGTGAACCGGATCTCGCGCGTCGTCGAGTTGCGCTCCGATAATGCCGTACTGGTTTCAGCGACTGCGCGAACTGTGGCGCGCTCGATGCGATTTCCTTTGGCGTCGAGTACTTCGACGAAAGAATCGAGATCGGAACCGAGACGCCGGGCATTCACTTCCAGAACGAGCTTTTGATCCTTGCGTGCGTGGAACGTGTAGCTGTTGCCATCCGCCACTTTGACGCGGCCATTGATGGTCACTGGGGTAGGCACGGGCTGTCCCGTTTCTAACTCAATTTCGGGCTCTCGGCCAAGCGCGAGCCGCAATTGATTGAAGGAGTAGTTGGGGCGCACCAGAATCGAATCTTCGGACGACACGGCGGCTTCGCCCTTCACGCTCAGTTTTGCAGGAATGTTGTGACCAGTAAGCGCGATCTCGCGACTTTTGCCCAATTGCACGCCGAGCGGATACGCGCTGGTAACGATCGGAAAATCGCCGGCGAGGAAGCGATAGTAGTGACTGGACTTTCCGTTGTGCTGAAAGTCGGAAATTCGGATGTAGTAAGTTCCGGCCTTTTCGAAACGATGCGCGAAACGAACTGCTTCCCCGCCGCCCGAAGTTCCAAATTGTCGGACAACAGATTGGTCTTCACTCAGGATCGTCACCACGGGTTGAAGTGTCGAACCAAGCGACGCAGCGCCATTCAGGAACGTGAGCCGCTGGCCCGCTTTTGCTTGGATCTTGAAATAATCGGCGTCGCCGGGCCGTGAAATCGTGCCCGTGAGAATCGCCGGCAGGTACGCTTCGACGGCAGTGTCGGGTGAATCGTTCGGCTCCTTGTCGTTGCTCTCGCCATAGTACGGCTCGATCAGAAAGCGGCCTTCGGGGCTGGTGCCGAGCGGTGTTTGAATCCGGAATCGGACTGCTCCAATCTCTGCGTCGGGTGCGACCGTAACTTCGGCGGTGACTTGATTCCGTGGCGGCAGTGGCCCCAGGTCGATCGTCGACGGCGTGCCATTCTCGCCCAACCGGTTCTCAGGCAGATCCGGCAGCTCCTTCACGCGAAGAATTTTGCCGGTCACGCCGGGCTCGCTGAAGTAAATCGCACTGGCGCGGGCGAGGTTTAGTCCTTCCACGATTAGCTCTACCGAAGTCCCCCGCGCGATTCCGATCGGGTTGACTGCGGCGAGGGTAGGCGGCGTCGTGCGATTGCCCGTCGGATGATCAGTGCTTGCCGCTGTCAGAGTGAGCGCAGTTAAAGAGAGAAGAATTTGCTTCATGGTGCGATAGTCAACTGGCCGTCGAAACGACCGATCGCGAACGTTTTTCCATCAGGTGAGAATTGGAGCCCGTACGCCCAGTCCTCTTGCCTAAAAGACTTCATTTCGCTGAGGTCATCCGCGCGGAACAGCTTCACCGTTCTGTCTGCCGAGGATGACAACAGTTCTTTCCCGTCCGGCGACCAAGCGAGCCGCAGGATCGCATCTTCATGCGCAATCAACGAATGCAGCAGCGTACCACCTGATTCGCCGAGCGACCAGATGCGAATGCTCTTGTCGAGACCGCCGGCCGCGACCAGCTTGCCCGCCGGATCAACAGCGACAGTATTGATTCCATCTTGCGGCTCAGCCAGAGTGTAGAGCCGCTCACCGGTTTCAACACTCCAGATCTTGACCGAGCGATCGGCAGAGCCAGACACCAGCCGCTTACCGTCCGGCGTGAAGGCGACGGCATAGACCGCATCGATGTGGTCTTTGTAAGTGCGCACTTCCTTCCCAGTCGCGACGTCCCAGAGCTTGATGAGCTTGTCGTAACTTGCCGTGGCGATATTGCGGCCATCGGGCGAGAACGCGACGCCGTAGATGCAATCCGAGTGACCGCGAATGATGTGAAGGGGCTTGCGCTGCGCCACATCCCAGATCAGCACTTCGCCGGAGCGCGCCGGAAGACCACCAGCAGCGGCGAGAAGCCGGCCATCGCGCGAGAAAGCGAGAGCACGAATGGCTCCCGCGTGGCCCGTGAGCACTGCGGTGGGCTGCTTCGAGGAACCATCGATCAATCGGATCTCGCGGTATCCGGCGAGCGCTAGAAGTTTTCTGTCCGGGCTGTAGGCGAGGTCAAAGATTTGGGGCTCTACGTGATTCTTCGGCTCAATCTTCGGAAGAGACGCCACTCGTGCACCGCGCGAATTCGAAGCAGGTGGCGGCGCGCCGGCATCAATCCAACTCTCAATCGCTTTGATCTCTTCCACGCTTAGTTTGGTTCCATCCATCGGCATCGACGGCATCGCTCTGCCGCTGATCAGCATGTACAACCTGCTGGCATTGCTCTTGCTCGGCACTACGATCTTGGTCGTTCCCCCTTGCATCAAGCCCTCATACGTCTCGAGATTCAGGCTGCCCATACGCACATCAGCGGAATGACAGCCGAAGCATCGCTCCTCAAAGATTTTCGCGACATCCTCGTACTTGGGCACAGCGGCGGCACAGCACAGCGGAAGAAGCAACACAGCGATCCGCATACTAGTGGTTAAACAAAAACTCTTTGCTCGTGAGCAGCGCCCAAAGCATGTCTTCAAGCGCCTGACGGTGACTATCCCGCGACGTGCCTCGCGCTTTCCGCAATGCCGCGATCATCAGGGTCTTCTCTTCCTCTCGCGGATACCTGCTAAATGCCGTCAGAAAAACCTGATCGAGGATTCGAGCGTCTGAAAGCCCCAGCTTCAAAAACAACGCGACATTGCCGTCCGGCGCGTTGAGCTTCTTATTCAGCGTATCGCCGTTGATTACGTGCAATGCTTGCGCGATCGTCGGATCCACAGAGCGCTCGGATGCGTCGCAGATATTACGGGGCGGCCGCCCGAACACCGTCAAGAATTGCGATCGCACCTGCGTGTCGGGAAGCTGAAGCGCGCGAGTCCCGGCTGGATAGTTCGAGTACGCCGTCGGTATGCCGCTCACCTCCGAGTACGCATCGAGAATTACTTCCGCCGGAAGCCGCTTAATGATGTATTTCGAATAAAAAACGTTGTCACTCTGATTCGTAGCGTTCGCTTCAGACGAAAGTTGATACACGCCGGAATTCATGATGGTGCGGATCAGGTATTTGACATCGTAGCGATGCTCGACGAAATCCCTGGTGAGCGCCGCGATCAATTCTTCGTTCGACGCCGGATTGGTCGCACGCAGGTCATCCATCGGGTTGACGATGCCGCGGCCGAGAAAATTCGCCCACACGCGGTTGACTACCGATCGCGCAAAATATGGATTCTCCGGACTGGTGAGCCAGTTGGCAAAGGCGATGCGCCGGTCGACTGGGGCATCCACGGCAATCGATTTGCCATCCAGTGGCGTCGGCGGAAGCGGCTTCAGCAGGCGCGGATGCAGAACGTCGCCCGACGTCTTGGCGAAGATAACGTTGTCGCCTGCCTCAGAACCGTTCTTTACGCCGACGCGTGCGAACAGGTTGACCATCTCGTAATACTGCGTCTGCGTCCACTTTTCGAGCGGATGATTGTGGCAGCGCGCGCAGGTGATGCGCTGCCCAAGGAACGCCTCCGTGGAGTTTTCGGCCAGATCAATCGGATCTTTGTGCAGGACGAAATAATTCAGCGCGCCGTTTTCGCGAGTATCTCCGGACGAAGTGAAAATCTCGCGCGCAAACTGGTCCCAAGGTTTGTTTTGCTTAACGCTGTCTCGAATCCAGCCGTAGAAGTCCCACATTGCGGTGGAATTGAGACGCCGGCTCGACACCAGCAGCAGATCGGACCACTTGTAGGCCCAATAATCCACGTACTCGTCGCGCTCCAGCAGTTTGTCAATCAGGGAAGCGCGCTTGGTTGCCGATTTATCGCTGAAAAAAGTCTCAACCTCCTCAGCGGTAGGCAGAACGCCGGTCGCATCCAGATAGGCGCGCCGGATGAACGTCGCATCATCGCATTCTGGCGACGGCGCGATGCGAAGCTTCTTTAACTTGTCGAGAACAAGATCGTCGATGTAATTTCGTCGCTTCAGATTCTCATACGCGGTCTCGGTGATCTGGTTCGGATAGGGAACCGTGAGCCTGGAATAGAGCACGCGGCTTGAGTACCATAGCGTAACCGCCGCTTCGCCCGAGCCATTCATTTTCACGCGGCCATTGTCGTCCACCGTCGCGACGCCTTCGTTGTTCGACGAATATTTCACCCAGCGCGTGACGTCCTCCACGCGGCCGTCCGAATATTTCGCGCGCACAATCAATTGCTGCTCCGCAGAGGGTGCAAGTGTTGCCGCCGCCGGATAAACTTCCAGGCCGGTCACCTCCGCATCTTTCGCGCTCGGCGGAGGCGCGCCCTCGGCGATCCATTCCGAAAGAATTCGATATTCCAGTGAATTGGTCCCGAAGCGCTTTCCGCCGCCATGCGGAATCGTGAAGGTCGGCTTCAGGAGCATCAGGCTGGCAGCCGGATCCGCGAGCGAAACGCGACGGCCCACGGATTGGCGCGTAAGCGTGTCGTAGTCGACTTCGGGATCGTAACCGCGCAGAGTGAGCTTGAATCCGTTCTTACCGGCCAGCGCGCCGTGACAGGCACCTTGATTGCAGCCCACCTTCGTCATCACCGGAATGACATCGTTGCGAAAGCTCCAGACGAACGGCACCTTGAAGCGCGTCACGTGAACCTGGATCGAGGCCTTCCCATCGGCGATGATGGTCACATCGCCGTCGGAGACCGGCGTCACCAATCCGGCCGCGTCCACCGTCGCTACCATTGGATTCGAACTCACCCACTTGACTTTCGACGTCCAGTCCTCCTGGTGACTGCTGATGGTGGCTTCGGCGATGAGCTGCGCGCGTGATTCCGGAGTGGCCAGCGTAACGGACGGGGGAAGGATCGCGAGAGTTTGCGCGAAACCGGCACAGGCGAGAAAGCCCGCACCCCCCAACCTCATCATAAAAACAGCTCCGCGATCGGCTCGACGCCGCGGTCGACGATCGGGATCGGGCGGCCTTGCGCCCCGGGCAATTCGACCTTCAGATCAACACCGAGCGCGTGAAAAACGGTGGCCGCAACTTGCGCCGGAGTGGTGGGACGATCTTTCGGAGCAGCGCCGATTTCGTCCGATGAGCCCACAACCTGTCCGCCTTTGATGCCGCCGCCTGCCATTAGAATGGTCCAGCACTGCGGCCAATGATCGCGTCCGCCCGCCGGATTCACCTTGGGCGTCCGACCGAATTCACCGGTAGCGAGAACCATCGTCTTCGACAGCAGGCCGCGCTCGCTCAGCTCTTCGAGTAGCGAGCTGTAGGCCATGTCGAACATCGGGCCCACCAGATCGCGATAACAACTGATCGGGCTGAAGGGCTTCGATCCGTGGATATCCCAGGTGATGTCGTCGAACACGGTTTCGAACATGTTGATCGTCACGAATCGCACGCCGGCCTCGATCAGGCGTCGCGCCAACAAGCAGCTCTGGCCGAAACGGTTCAAGCCGTACTTCTCACGAATGGCTTGCGGCTCCTTATGGACTTCGAAGGCCTCGCGGGCCTTCGCCGATGACATCAAGGTGTACGCGTCATGGAAGGTGGAGTCGAGCAGCCGCGCATCCTGCGATGTTTCGAACATGCTCACGCTCTTGTCGACCATTTCGCGCCAGTCGCGACGGCGATCGACACGCAACGCCGTCAAGTAGTCGGGAGGAAGCATGTCCGGAACCTTAAAGTTCGGATCGCCTGGGTCAGCGTTCAACACAAATGGGTCGTAACTCTTGCCCAGGAATCCGGCGTTCTGGCCATGCGGCATGTTGCCGCCGGTGTTGCCGATTGGATGAGGCATCAGCACGTACGGCGGAACGTCCCCCTTCGGACCTTCGAGCTTCGCCAATACGCAGCCGACATTCGGGTACTCGATGCCACCTTGAAAGAGCCGGCCGGTTTGCATCATCTGGTGTCCGGTGTCATGAACTGCGGCCGCCGTGTGGTACACGCTGCGAAGAAGCGCGTACTTGTCGGCATGCTTGGCCATGCGCGGAAAATTTTCCGAGATCTCAATGCCCGGTACGTTGGTGCGAATCGCTTTGTATGGTCCGCGAATTTCGACCGGAGCGTTCGGTTTCGGATCCCACGTATCGAGCTGAGAAGGTCCACCAACCAGCATCAGGTGAATGCAGTTGATGTCTTTCTTGTTGTCGTCAACTGCGCCTCGCGCGCGAAGACCGAAAGCTTGAGGAAGGCTAAGACCGAGAAAGCTAAGACACCCGGCGTGCAGGAAGTCCCGCCGGCGCAAGCCATCGCAAAACTCCACCGGGCGATCGGCGTCTAAGCGGAACATGATAGGACTGCTCCGGCTCCGATTCTATCAGGTGGTTGGAGGCCGGTGGTGGGAGACGCTGGCTTCTTTCAGCGGATTGGGGTAAGCCTCCGGGTCCCGCGCCCCGTCCCCGTGCAGGCACTGGAAATCTTTCTCTATCGTGATCGAAAGATGATCGCCGCCGGAAATTCCGGTCTGCTCCGAAGTGGCCCACTCCAAGCCGGCCTTATGCGGTACCTGAATTCGCAACGATCCATCTCTGTAGATGGCCCGCAGCGCACTAACGCCGGAGGAAGACTCCAGGGCATAAGTCAGGCGCGCACCCGGGCTGAATTCGATGGCGTCTTCGTAGAAGCCCATCTTGCTGAACTGGGCGACTTCGGTCTGATTCAACCTCAGCCGCAATGCGTTTCCTTGGATGCGCAGTTTCATTGGATTCTCGAAGCTCCTGAATAAATGTTAAAACGCCCGTCGCGCACAAAGCCAAGTAGCGTCATGTTGAATCGCTGCGCGGTTTCGACCGCCAGGCTGGACGGAGCGCCAACGGCGGCAAGGATCGGGATGCCGGCCATCAGAGCTTTCTGAGTCAGCTCGAAGCTGGCGCGGCCGCTTACGAGCAGCAATTTGTCCGAGAGCGGCGCGTGTCCAGCGAGCATTTGGGCGCCAATCACCTTGTCGACGGCGTTGTGACGGCCGACATCTTCGCGAAGGAGCGCCAATTCGCCGCTGGCGTCGAAGAGCGCCGCGCCATGCAGGCCACCAGTGCGTTCGAAGACGGCTTGTTCGTCGCGTAAATTTTGGGGCAGGGAGTGGATGACCGCCGACGGAAATACGGGCGAATTCTTCGGCAGAATCGGACAACCTTGCACCCGCAATGCTTCGATGGAAGCTTTACCGCAGACTCCGCAGCTCGAGGTCGTATAAAAGTTGCGTTGGAGCCGCTCAAAATCAACCTCGACTTCCGCATTGAGATCGATTGTTATTGAGTTTCGGGAGCCGCGCGATGACTGGATTTGGTGCGGGCCTGCCAGAATGCCTTCGGTGAACAGGAATCCCGCCGCGAGTTCGCTATCGTGACCCGGGGTTCGCATTGTGATGGAGACGATCTTCTCGCCCAAGCGAATCTCGAGCGGTTCTTCGATCGCAAGCAGGTCCTGCAAAGGAAAAGACGAATCGCCTTCCACTTTGCGAACAGAGACGGTGAGGATGCTCCGGTTCACTCTGGAACCAGAATAGCCGGTTAGACGAGGTTCGGGATCTTGATGATCTTCTTCTGGATCGCGTACTGAACCAGCTGGGCCTTGTTGTGAATGTCCAGCTTGCGCATCAGGTTGAACTTGTGAGCCTCAACGGTCTTGACGCTGAGGTTCAGGTCGCATGCGATTTCCTTCACCGAATTGCCTTCGGCGAGCATTTTGAGAACTTCGCGCTCACGGGTGGTCAGCGTGGCGAATCGAGGCAGCCGGTTGGCGGACTTGATGCGGGAGCGGAAATCGTCGACGAGCTGAGACAACATGCGGGGGCTTAGATAGCTTCCACCGCGGCAGATATCTCTAACGGCCGCAACAAGTTGCGCCGACGGGCTGTCTTTGAGCACATAACCGCTCGCTCCGACTTCCATGCCTTCGACCAGGTAATCCTCGTCGTCGTACATCGTGAGAAACAGCACCTTGGTCTCGGGGCGGTTTTTCTTGATTTGGCGGGTGGCTTCGAAGCTGCTGAGGCCGGGCATGCCGATGTCCATCAACACAACGTCTGGCCGCACTTCGGCGGCCTTCTCGACGGCATCGCCGCCATTCGAAGCTTCTCCCACTACTTCCATATCCGACTCAGCGGATATGAGCGTTCTGATGCCTTGGCGGAAGAGAGTGTGGTCGTCCGCCAGCATGATGCGAGTCTTTGCCATAACGTTTTGCCCGAATCTGTCCTTAGAATCCTTATTCTTCCGCTTCCGCTCTTTGGCCTACGGGTGAGAACGCATTCTCTTACTCTCCAACCGCTCTCATCTTCCGTCCATTCTTTGCGCCGATCGGCTTAGCTCGGATCGGTTCCAACAAACTCAACGACGGCGGCTCTTTCGCAACGGGAAGAGTGATCGAAATCTTTGTACCGTGGCCTTTTTTCCCCCGACCGAACTGCGTATTCCCGCCAGCGGCCCCAGTGCTGGGATGGCTCTTAATCTCAAACCTTCCCCCGAGCAGGGCAACGCGCTCTCTCATGCCGGAAAGCCCAAAAGAATCCTTCCGTGCCAGCGCCTCTTCGACCTTAAATCCGACTCCGTTATCCTCAACGGCCAGTCTCACCCATCCATCGGCGGAACTTACGGAAATGTTTACGTTGGAGGCCCCCGAATGCTTGGCGATGTTGTTGCAGCATTCCTGAACCAGCCTATAAACAATGATTTCCGTGTGTTGCGGCAGCCGGCGGCCAAGCCGTCCCAGAAGCAGCCTGACACGGATGGGATGTAACCGCCGGAATCGATTGACCAATTGCCGCAAAGCCGCCCCCAGCCCCAATTGCTCCAAGACCGCTGGGCTCAGAGCGGCAATCAGACGCCGCATCTCCAGGATCGTCCGCTCGGTCAGATCGCGCGCCTCGCGCAACTTCGCGATCCACTCGGAATGCTCGGCCGGAATCGAATTCTCGAGCAGTTCCATCTGCAGGCGGATGCACAGCAATGATTGGCCGGCCTCGTCATGCAATTCCCGGCTGATGCGCCGGCGCTCCATTTCCTCGACGTGCAGCATGTGCTCGGCCAGCCGGCGGATCTGCTCCTCGCTGGCTGCGAGGTCTTCCATCAGACGGGCTTTTTCGGCGGCCATCAGGCAGCGTTCGGCTGCGGCGGCCAGCAATTCTTGTTCGCGCGGCAGCCATTCGTAGGGCTTCGAGAACGCGAACTGCATGACCCCTTCGGTACGGCCATCCGCGGCCAGTGGAATGGACCAGCACATTCTGAAGTGTTCCTTCCAACTGGGCTCGAGCAACAGATGGCCGCTACCGTTGCGGGTATCGATTTGGCGCGATTTGGCCAGCATTTTCAACTTCGCCGGACCGTTCCGCACTTCGCTTAACGAGGACAGATTGGGCCCGGTGGTGTCAGCTTTGGCGCGCAGCATCCACGCACTTCGCGGGTCGTTCAGAAGATACAGATGACCGGCGTCGGCGTGACAGACCTGCACCAGCGCCTGCAAGAAACGCCGCAACAACTCGTCCAGATTGCGGGATTCCAGCTCCACACGAAACAGTTCGTAGAAGGCCTGCGTTTCAGCCTCGCGGACCTGATAATAGGCGTTGTTCAGTGTCAGGATCACGCAAAAATGAAGCTGCTCGCGCACCCACTGGAAATTCGCGTATTCGTTGGGCAGCAGCTTGCGCAGCATGGGCGTCAGCAGCCGATCGTATTCCTGAAGCGCCTCGACGATGCTGCTGGGCGGGAGATTGAGCTTTGCCAGACGGCGGCCGTTGTATTCCACCTGTTCGATGAATTTCAATGGCGGCAGGCCGCTGGCCAGAATCCGGGCGGCCGCGCAAGGAGTCAGCGACGCTAACGCAGTGCGAATCTTGGCCTCGTGCTGGCGAGGCTCGAATTGCCGGCTCTTCAATTTCGCGAAGAACTTCCGGTCCAGAGTTTCCGCGTGGGGCAGCAGGAAGACTGCCAGCCGCTGCAAGTGGACACGCAGCTGGTCGCTTAACACGTCGGCAGCGTCTGCGAGCTCCGGGGATATTTCCGTTAGTTGCAATCTAAGTGTTCTATCGGCTTCTAGGGGAAAGGCTTTAGCGTGTATCCTGGCCGTCCTGGGTCGGCCTTGGCTGCTGGGGTGTAGTACTTAGGAACTACCTGGCTGTATGCCGCCGGAGGAGCGCGAAGACCTCTTTTTGCCCGTTTTCCTCGGCAGCTTGAGCGGGAGTCTGGCCTCGGCTGTTTTTCAAGGTTAGATCGGCGCCTCGGCTCAGAAGGAACTCGACTACGTCGGTTCGGCCCCAGGAGGCCGCGTAGAACAGCGGAGTAGCTTGTGACTCACGATCGCGGGCATCGATCTGCGCGCCACGATCCAGCAACAGTTTCACCACTTCGGTATTGCCGCCCAACGCCGCATCATGCAGCGGCGTCGCGCCCGCCTTGTTGCGCACATCGACCGTTGCGCCGTGATCGAGCAGCAACGCGACGATTGCCTTGTTGCCTTTGAGACAAGCATCATCAAGAGGTGTATTACCATCGTCGGTGGCTCGATTCGGATCGACACCAAGATTCAGCAGCATGACAACGATGCCAGTCTTACCGCGCAGGATGGCATCGTGGAGCGCTGCCGGCCCGGATATTGGTGGCTTGGGGTTCCTCTCCGCGAGTGTTCGGGCGGCCTGAGTCTGTTGATAGCGAATGGCCTGGTCGAGCGGCGTTGCACCGCTATCGTCCCGTGCACTGGCGTCCGCTCGGGCGGCGAGCAGAACCTGGATCACCTCCACTTCGCCCTTCACCGCCGCCTCATGCAGAGGAGTCGAGCCGCCTGCATCTCTGACGTTGGCGCCTGCCTGGTGGGCGAGTAGCAGCTCGACAATCGTGCGATGGCCGCGATTCGCCGCCAGGTGCAAAGGCGTCGCGCCCGAGCGATCCCGGGCATTCACATCCGCGCCTTTGGCGATGAGCATCCCGGCGATTTCGTCGCGACCCGTGATGACGGCGTAGTGCAGCGGAGTGGAGCCGGCTTCTGCGTGGCGAGCGTTTACATCCGCGCCTGCGTCGAGCAACAGGCCGACGATCGCCTTTTCGCCGGCCCAGACGGCGTCATGGAGCGCAGTTCCTCCCATCGAGCCGGCGGCATTCACGGCGGCGCCTTGCTTGATCAGCACACGCACACGCTCGGCATCGCCGGACCGGACGGCTTGGCGCAGGTCGTCCGTGTTCGCGGCCAGAGCGGACCACAAACAGCACAAAGCGAGCACGAGCCACATAATTCTCAAGATAAAGACGACTCTCGCTCCAACTACCACAGTAAGGTAAAATCGTTCGACACTCATGCTCCGTGTTGCTATCGCGCTCATCGCCACGTCTATAGTCCTCCCAGTGAGCGCCCAGGAGCAACTGCCGGAAGGGCCGGGCAAGAAGACGGTCGCGACGGTCTGCGGCGCATGCCACGATCTCGACACTGCCCTCGAGATGCGGCACACCAAGGCCGGATGGAAGACTGTCATCAACGCCATGGCCGAGCGGGGCGCCCGTGCCACGGATGAAGACTTCGACGCTATCGTCGCGTATCTGGCCAAGTACTTCGGCGCCGCCAATGTCAACGCTGCCACGGCCAAAGAGCTGGAAGACGTGCTGGAGATTCCTTCCAAGGAAGCGGAAGCGATCGTCCGGTATCGCGCTGGGAATGGCGAGTTTAAGGACCTGGAGAGCCTCAAAAGAGTCCCCGGCGTGAATGCGCAAGTGCTGGAAGAACGGAAGGACCGGATCGCGTTCAAGTGAGGAGAGCCCAATGAAAACCCCGGCAATCGTGCTCGCCGCGAACCTCTTCGTCGCTGTTACGTATGCGCAGGATGACTGGCCGGCGTACGGCCACGATCAAACCGGCCAGCGCTATTCTAAGGTCGCTCAAATCGACACAAAGAATGTCTCCAAACTCAAGCTTGCCTGGCAATATGGCATCGATGCCGAGGCAATCGATCTAAACCCAGCCACACGAGCGCTGACGGCCACTGAAGCAGTGCCGATCATGGTTGCAGGCGCACTCTATACGCCGACTATCCATCACAACATCGTTGCGCTGGAGCCTGAGACTGGCAAGGAAATTTGGAAGTACGATCTTGGCCGGGCAGGCGCGCCCCTGCGCGGTGTGACCTATTGGCCGGGCGATAGGGACAATCCCGCAGAAATTCTGGCTGGAACGAGTGATGGGAAACTGATCGCGCTAAACGCGAAAACCGGGAAGCTTGTGCCCGGGTTCGCGGCCGAAGGCATGCTGGACCTGCGGCCGGGGGTCGCCGACAAGTTTCCCAACATGCCGTATCACATGAGCTCGCCTGGCGCCGTCCTCGGCAACCTGATCATCACCGGAGCGCAGGGTCAGGAAGAAAATCCGGACGGGCCGGCGATGGACGTGCGCGCATGGGATCTGCGAACGGGAAATCTGGCGTGGACATTCCATACGATCCCGCATCCCGGCGAGCCGGGTTATAACACGTGGCCGGAGAACAACTGGGCGACCGCTGGATCGCCGGCGAACTGGGGCGCGGCGACAGTCGACGCAGAACGCGGTTTGATCTTTGTGCCGGTCGGCCAGCCAGCTTCGCAATATTACGGTGGCGCGCGTCACGGGCAGAACCTGCATTCTTCGTCGATCGTGGCGCTGGACGCCAAGACGGGCAAGGTGCGCTGGTCCTTTCAGCTCACGCATCACGACGTGTGGGATTACGATGCCGAGGCTGCGCCGGCGCTGATGGACCTGGTGCGCGACGGTAAGAAGGTCCCCGTCGTGGTGGCCGTGTCGAAACCTGGGCTGATGTTTTTCCTGGATCGCGAGACCGGCAAATCGGTCTATCCGGTGGAGGAGCGTGCCGTGCCGCAGAGCGACGTTCCAGGAGAGCAGACCTGGCCGACGCAGCCGTTCCCGCTGAAACCTCCGCCGCTCGCGAGGCAAGGCATGAAACCGGACGAGATTTTTCGAGGCGATCCGGAGCACGAGAAATACTGTCGCGAGCTGGTTGAAAAAATCGGCGGCATACACAACGAAGGAGCGTACACGCCCTACAGCAGCAAGGAATTCCGGGTGATTTTTCCGGGTCAACAGGGCGGTCCGAATTATGGTGGCGTGGCTATCGATCCGAATCTCGGATTTGTGTTCGTCAATTCGCGTAACGTCGCTGGTCTAGGGCGTTTGGACAAGACGCGCGAAGGCGATGCTGTGGCATATCGCCGCTTCAGTCCGCTGGGTAGAGGCTCTTTTTACAGCCGCTTCTGGAATCCAGCGACCCAGTTGCCCTGTCAGCAACCGCCGTGGGCCGAATTGATGGCGGTGAACGCAGGCACGGGCGACATTGCATGGCGCATTCCGCTTGGCACGAGCGATGAACTGGAAGCCAAAGGCATTAACAACACTGGCGCGTTCGGGCAAGGCGGGCCAATCGCAACGGCAGGCGGATTAGTGTTCATCGCAGGGACTGTCGACAAGCGATTTCGAGCATTCGAGTCGCGGACCGGCAAGCTGCTGTGGGAGACCAGGCTCGATGCCGAAGGGCATACGAATCCGATGACCTATATGGGGCGAAACGGGAAGCAGTACGTTGTGATCGTAAGTTCGGGCGTCAACGCGTTCGCGCTGGAATGATCCGAATTCGCCGGGCTTTTGTCTGTTTACTTCTTGCGCTGCCGGTACTCACTCATGGCATGTTCGTGATCGACCGATTCTAAAGACCGCTGTTGATATTCGAGATATGTGGCGAAGGCTTCATCGAAGCTCGATTCAAACGACGCGGTGATTAGCTTTTTCGTAAGCCCACGAGCTGTGGCGCTGCCCTTGAGTGTGCCTGCGATGATCGATTCGACAGTCTCGCTGAGCTTGTCTTCCGGCACGATCCAATCGATCAACCCGATTCTCAGCGCCTCGTCGGCTGGAACTAATTCACCGGTGAGCGCCATGCGGCGGGCGCGGCCCAAGCCGATGAAGCGCGGCAATCGATAAGTGCCCATGCCCGGTATCAAGGCTTCGAGCACGGCCGGAAGTCCGAAGCGAGCCTCCGGCGTCGCAACCCGAAGATCGCAACCGAGAGCGACCTGCAAACCGCCGCCAATCGCGTAACCGCGGATTTTCGCGACGGTCAGTGCATTGAGTAACTCCATACGACGGACCGCCTCGTCGAAGCTGCGAAACCAGTCTATCTTCAGCTCACCGGCCGCCAGGGCTTTCAAATCGATTCCGGAAGAAAAAGAGCGGCCTGCACCGGAGACGATAACCGCGCTCACATCTTTCGCACGCTCCAGTTCGTCGAGCGCGGCATGGAAATCGTGGGCCATCGGCCAGTTTTCGGCGTTCAACACTTCGGGCCGATTCAAGACCAACTCGGCGATATTGCCTCGTCGCTCGAGATAGACCGCCCGCGCTTGCGTCATCGTTGTGTTCCAGACTCTGGCATCGGGCTGAAGGAAATGCTAACACACCGTGGCGGTCATGGCCGGTGGCGCTGGGCCTTGTGCCGGCTACCCATCGGATCTATCATTTGGTCGGGAGGCATCCCATGAAACCGGTCGATACGATTGAGTCGGTATTGAAACTGAAAGGGCGCCAGTTGTGGTCCGTCGCGCCCGCAACGACCGTTTATGAGGCCATCGAGAAGATGTCGGACAAGGGCGTAGGCGCGTTGCTCGTCATGTCCGACGGGAGGCTAAACGGCATCATTTCTGAGCGTGATTACGCCCGGAAAGTAATTCTCAAGGAGCGCTCGTCGAAGCACACCGAAGTGCGGGAGATCATGACCAGCCCTGTGATCACTGTTGCACCAGCAGAAACAGTGGAACATTGTATGCGCATTATGACCGAGAATCGTATTCGCCATTTGCCCGTTGTGGATCGGGAAAGAGTGGTGGGTATGATTTCCATCGGCGATCTGGTGAACTGGATCATCACGGCGCACGAGGAGACAATCGGCCATCTGCAGAGCTATATCGCGGGACAATATCCGGGTTAGGACGTCAACGCAAAAGATGATGTGGAGGGCGGTTGTCGCGGTAGCGATGGCGGCCCTGGTTTCCGCTCAGACACGCGTTACGCCGAAGATCGAGCCCAAACTACTCGTCGAGGACTTCGGCCTTTTCCGGACAGCGCTTGAGGAAGGACACTCCGGGATCTATCGCTACACGCCGCGTGCCGAGATGGACCGTGTGTTCGACGCTGCGGCAAAGCAAATCGATCACCCGATGAACGCCCTCGAGTTCTACCGCTTGCTTGCACCCGTGGCCGCGATGATCAAGTGCGGACACACGGGCGTGGCGCCGCCCAAGGACCTGCAAGAGGCGATGAGCAAGTCGATTCCGCTGTTCCCATTTGATGCCGAAGTGCTCGATGGCAAGGTATTCACCGTGCGCGAATACATGCCGGATGAACGCAAGCTCACGGGCCTCGAGGTTCGGCGGATCAACGGTGTTGCGATCGATCGGATCTTGGAGAAGATGATTGCCGCGATGCCTGCCGATGGCGATACGCGGACAGCGCGGCCCTGGAGAATCGGACATGGAGGCGCGTTCCCGCGGCTGCTGTACTCGCTGGTCGGAATCGAGAGCCCATTTGAGATCGAGTTCCGAGACCCGGTAACCGGCGCAAGACGCGAGTTGCGGCTTTCGGGCGTGCGCGGAGACTTTCGAGACCGGATCGCACCGGTTCGCTATCCGGGCGGCCAAAGGCCGTCGCAGGCGGCGGATTTGAAGTTTTTGGATGATGGGCGACTCGCGGTTCTAACCGTCCGGTCATTCGGAGGGAGCGCCGGAGGTCAGTTTTTGGACCATGCATTCCGCGAGATCCAGGCGCGAAATTCTGCGAGCCTCATCATCGATGTTCGAAATAACGGCGGCGGAGCTGACGAGCTCGGCAAGAAACTGCTGTCTTTCTTAGTTGAGCAACCATTCCAGTATTACGACGATCTGGTTTTGAACGCGCGCGAGTTCAGTTTCAGCCGGTATGTGGACGGCGGCGGCGGAGTAGTGCCGGCTGACGTAGTTGAGCAACGGGCGGATGGGAAATACCACAACATCAAGCATCCCAACTGGGGCATTCAGCAGCCGGCGCAGCCGCACTTTGCCGGGCAAGTACTGGCGTTGATGAACGGCGGGAGTTTTTCGACCACGTGCGAGTTTCTGTCGAATCTGCACTACCGCAAACGCGCGACTTTCGTCGGCGAAGAAGCAGCCGGTGGATACTACGGCAATACGTCGGGGCGTATGCCTACAGTGATTTTGCCGAACTCGAAGCTCGCGGTGCGCGTGCCGCTCATGACTTACTACCTGGCCGTGCAAGGAGCGGATGCACGGCGCAGCATCCTGCCGGAGATCGAGGTAAAGCCGGGGATCGCGGACGTGATGGTGGGCAATGATCCGGTGATGGCGCGGGCGTTGGAATTTGCGCAGCGAAAATAGCTTAACGCACGGCGATGGTCACGCCGTCCTGGCTGACCACACTGCCGATCGACAGAACAAGCGGCTGGATACCGGGCGGAAGGAAGCCCGCTGGGATACGCGCGTTGATCTGCATCAGGCCGGGAAATCCAGGAGCGGATCCAGCATATAGCAGTTCCGCGATGTACGAGGCGATTTTCAAGGTCACTGCATTGACCGCCTGGCCTTGACCGGTCGCGTAAAGCGAAACGATAGATCCGCGCGGCGAAGGATTCGCTTCTGAGTTGATACTACCGTCCTCGTTGAGCGCTGCGGCGAGGCCAGATCCGTTCGACGTGGTGAAAATGCCCGGCGATGCGATGACCACTTGAGCGGACGCGCCTCCGATCTTCGTGCCGTTTGCAACGATGGCGATTTCGGTGATGGTATTCGGCGCGAGGTCCAGTGGCGCGAGGGCATTGATCTGCGCCGCTCCAATGTAGAACGTGGTCGCTGGTTTCCCGTCGAACAGAAGCTGGACCTGCGCCGGATCGAAGCCAGATCCGAAAATAGTGATGATTTCACCGGGCGCGATCGGCCCGGTCGCTAGCGTTGCGGCATTTACGATTGTCACAGGGGCAGCCGTAACTTCGGCAATCAAAGAAGGGCTCAGCATGCGAATCCGATTGTTGCCGGTGTCGGCCGTCCAAATGGTCCCTGTCAGGTCCATAACCACGTCGGCGGGCGAATTCAATTTGGCTCCGGTTGCTGTTCCGCCATCGCCAGAAAAACCTGCGGCTCCCGTTCCTGCCACGATCGAAAGCACGCCAGAGGCTGACAGCTTCCGAATCACGTTGACTCCCGTTTCGGCAACAATGAGTCCGCCATCTTCAGTAATAGCGAGGCCGCGGGGCGAGCTGAGGCCGTCGAGCACTGTGGTGAGCGATCCCGACGGCGCTATTTTTGATACACGCTTCGCTTCGCTCACGTAGACGTTTCCCATGCGGTCGATTGCGACGGCGGCAGGCTGCAGTACGGTCGCAACGGTGCTCACAGAACCTGACGCGCTGAGCCTGATTACCCGATTGTTGCCTGTGTCGGCGATGAACAGGGCACCGTCGCCCGTATTGACTGCAACATAGTCGGGATTCTTCACCTGGGCGCCGACCGCCACGATCGCACCCGTGGGCGTGATTTTTCGGATGCGGCTGTTGCCAGTGTCTGCGATATAGAGATTGTGTTGTGAGTCGACGGCGACGCTGCAGGGATTGTTCAACTGTGCGAGCGTCGCAGGACCGTTGTCGCCCTTCGATCCGGCTTCGCCCGTGCCCGCTATGGTGGTGATGACGCCAGCAGTAGTGATCTTGCGAATTCGGTTGTTGGCGGTGTCGGCCACGTACATGTTGCCCGCGTCATCGAATGCAATGCCGGATGGCGCGTATAATCGAGCCGAAGTCGCCGATCCGTTGTCGCCGCTGAAATACGGCGAAGCCCCGCTACCCGCGAGAACGCTTACCTTGCCGTCGCCGCTTGATTTACGCACGTACTGGCCCGTAGTGACGTAGACGTTTCCACTGCGATCGACAGCGACATCTCTGGCGGAGGGAATCCCAGGGATCGCTTTGAATTGCGTGCCGAGGTAAGCGCTGGCGGCTACATAGAGAGTGCCCGTGGCGCTGATCGCCACGCCCGTAGGGCCTGTGACGTTGTAGACATTCGTAATAACGCCTCGATACACTTTGCGAATTCGATTGTTTGCGCTGTCGGCAATGTAGATGGCGCCATTGCTGTCCGATCCCAGACCGGCGGGCGACTTAAGCTGCGCGAGCTGTGCCGAGCCGTTATCGCCCGCGAGGCCCGGAACGCCAGTTCCCGCGAGTGTAGTCAGAATTCCGCCGGGAGAGACCTGATATACGCGATTCGCGCCGAAGTCTGAAATGTATTGTGTGCCGTCAGGATCGACCGCGATGTTGCGCGGCTGAAGAAGCTGCGCGCTGACCGCTGGTCCGCCATCGCCGTTGCCTCCGGGCACGATGGTCCCTCCGCCAGCGACAGTCCGGATCGTTCCATCTTGTGAGATCTTACGCACGCGCGCGTTGCCGAGGTCTGCGATGTAGAGATTGCCTTGCGCATCGAGCGCGAGTCCATAGGGATGACTGAGCAAGGCGCCAACGGCAGGGCCTCCATCACCAGCGAAGCCAGCGACACCCATACCGGCGACGGTTTGAATCTTGCCATCGGCTGTGATCTTGCGCACGCGATTATCGTCGGCATCGGAGACGTAAACTGTGCCGCTGTTGTCGACAGCAACCCCTTCAGCCTGGCTGAGCACGGCAGTGAGCGCGGACACACCGTCGGCGGCCTGGTCGCTGCCCGCCACGGTTTGAATAATGTATGAGCTTGCAGGAGGCGCGGCGCCAGTAAGAATGGGCGAAAGCCCCACGGAAAATGCGAATAAGAATGCAGCACGGATGACCACGATATTCCTCAGAGGAATAGTGCGCCGGTGCAATGGAAAATTCTCACGCGACTTCCGATTGGAAGACTGTGAGAATCGTTGCGCGGCTCACGGCAATCTTGGCGATCACGGGCCTGACAAATGCTCAGCCCGCGTTGCATCTCAAGGGGTTGAGGCGGGAATTATCGGGACGGGTTACCGTCGCGGAGGCCCCGGGGAAGAGCCGAAATCTGGGCCGTTCTCATCTATTAGTGCAGTTCGCGGGCAATCCTGGTGGCGATCAGTTGAGCGAACTGCAAAATCGCGGCGCGGCAGTGCTTTCGTATGTTCCGGACTTCGCGTTTTCTATCTCGGCCCCCGACGACGTTGCGTTGGATGGCTTGGGTATTCAGTCGGCTGGACAGCTTGCGCCTGAGGAGAAGATCAGCCCGGACCTGGAGGAGAGCCTGTTCCCGGGCACATCCATCGAAGTGCTGGTTGAGTTTTACTCCGATGTTGATCCCTACGACGGCCGCGCGATTGCAGTCGAAAGCGGACTTTTGATACGGGAGAATCCGGACTTGCTGCCGCATCATTTACTGGTGAGCGGCACGCCGGAGCAAATCTGGGCGCTGGCGTCGTGGGACGAGGTTGTCTACGTTTTTCCGGCATCGACGGATGTGATTGACGGAACGCCCGCGCACGCCTGCGCCGGTGCGCTGACGGCGCAGGGACAGGTAGGGCAGTCCGTGGCAATCGTAGGCGACGGAGGGGATGGTCCAGGGGGCGGGTAGGCGAATCTCAAATACGCCTTCGTCCCGAGGACCGATGCTCGGCCGGTGGATGCCGCGCAAAGCGAAATCGTTCGCGCGTTCCACGAGTGGGCCAAGTACGCCAAGCTGACATTCACGTCGGGTGGCAGCGCAAGTGCCAGTCAGACGATCACTGTGCTATTTGCGAGCGGAGATCATGGCGACGGCTATCCATTCGATGGTCCACATGGCGTACTGGCGCACACGTTTTATCCGTATCCAGTCAACCGTGAACCGATCGCCGGCGATATGCATTTCGATAATGATGAGAGTTGGAAAATCGGCTCCGATATCGACTTGTTCAGTATCGCGTTGCATGAAACTGGCCACGCGCTTGGGTTGGGTCATTCCGATAAACCGGGAGCCGTGATGTACCCCTACTATCACAAGGCGGATGCGCTAACACAAGAAGACATCGCCGCGGTCCTGCAATTGTACTCGGCTCAGGACGGCACTCCAACTCCTGATCCAGGCAAGCCGGCGCCTACGCCGGCAACCCCGTCAGCGCTTGGCGTTCAAGTACCGTCCAGTCCCACCACGGCGTCGTCGATTCCAATCAGCGGGACTACGACCGGCGGCGTTGCGCCGGTACAGGTGACTTGGGCGACGAACTACGGATACTCGGGCTCAGCGTCAGGTTCTACGAACTGGACAATCTCCGCAGTTCCATTGAACGTCGGTGACAACGTCATTACGATCACGGCGCGAGACTCGCAGCAGAATCAATTGATTCGCAGCCTGACAGTGACACGCACGGCACAGAACCCAACGCCGACCACACCGCCGCCCACCTCCGATACGACTGCGCCGTCGCTGACGATTCTGTCTCCAGGTACGACGAATTACTCAACTTCGGCAGGTTCACTCGTCATCAGCGGCACGGCGCGAGACAACGTGGGAGTCGCTGCAGTGACCTGGTCGAGCTCTAATGGAGGATCGGGCAGGGCAACAGGAGCGGAAAACTGGTCGACGCCGGCGATTCCGCTTTATATTGGAAGCACGACCATTACAATCCGCGCGAGCGACGCCGCGGGGAACACAAGCTGGCGCTCGATCTCGGTTACGCGAAGATAATGCCTTTCTACTCCTGGCGGAGCGCGTCCACTGGGTCGACCGTGGTAGCGCGGTAGGCAGGCACGAAGCTCGCTACGAGCGCAACCAGCGCGAGGATCAACGCGACCAATAAGAATGTCACTGGGTCGGTAGCCTTGATGTTGAACAACAGGCTCGAGAGAAAATTGGTGAGTGCGAGCGATCCCGCCAGCCCGGCGAGAATTCCCGCCACCGTAAGCCACAGGCTTTGACCAAGCACCATCCGCACGACGTCGGCGCTTCGCGCTCCTAGCGCCATGCGAATCCCAACCTCATGGGCTCGCTGGGCCACCGAGTACGACATGATGCCGTAGATTCCAACTGCGGCGAGTGCCAGTGCAATGCCGGCGAAGATCGCCAGCAGGAACATGGATAGCCTGCGGCGGGCCATCGATTCGGAAGCCAGCTCGGCCATCGTGCGGATGCGATACACAGGCTGATCCGGATCTATCGCAAGCACCTGCCTTTGCACCACGCCGGCCAAAGAGCGCGGGTCGGAGGCAGTATGAATCGCGAGGCTCATGCCGCCAAGCGGGAACGAGGTCTGGTCATAAGGCCAGTAGAATTCCACGCGCGAAGGCGATTCGAGGGTCCGATACCGCACGTGCCGCACGACGCCGACAATAGTCCGCCAGGGCTGCCGCGACTGACGGCCGCCTTGCTTGATTCGCTTGCCGATCGGGTCTTCGTTAGGCCAGTAAGTCTTAGCCATGCTTTCGTCGATGATCGCTACCGGCGCCGCAGCTTCGCTATCCCGCTGATCGAAATAGCGGCCACGCACCAGCGGAATGGCCATGGTTTCGAAATAACCGGGCAGCACCGGTCGCTGGTCGGCCTCAGGCGTAGTGTCCTGGGGCTGGACGGCTTGGGTGTCAACAGTCGTCGTGCCCGACCAGCCCGTGCCGGTTAAAGGAAGTCCTGTGACGCCGCCCGCAGCATCTACGCCGGGCAACCGGCGGATGCGATCCATCAAGTCACGATAGAACACTCGTGTCTGTTCCGGTTTGAAATACTTCTGGCTGGGCAGCGCAATACGCATAGTGAGAACGCCGTCGGTACGGAATCCGGTATCGACATCCTGCAATCGGAGGAAACTGCGAATCAAGAGTCCCGCGCCAACCAGCAGCGTGAGCGAAAGAGCCATCTCGGCCACCACCAGGACGCCGCGCAGACGTTGGGATCCGGTTCCGGCAGTGCCGCCCCGGCCGCCCTCTTTCAGAGCATCGTGCGTGACATGACGTGAAGAGAATGCGGGCGCAAGACCAAAGAGAATGCCAGTGGCAACGGAAACGAGCAGCGTGAAGGCAAGCACTCGAATATCCATGTGGGCTTCGGCTACGCGCGGAAAACTCGTTGCGCTCAGTGCAATCAGCAGACGTAGAGCCCAATATCCGAGGAACAGTCCGATGACGCCCGCCATCATTCCGAGAATCACGCTTTCGGTCAACAACTGGCGGATCAATCTCCACCGGCTGACTCCGAGCGCTTGCCGTACAGCGATCTCACGTTCGCGCGATGAAGCTCGCACCAGCAACAGGTTCGCGACATTTGCGCAGGCGATCAGCAACACCAGGCCCACGGCCGACATCAGCACCCAGAGCGCCGTCTTGATGTCGCCCACCTGCTGTTCGAGCAGCGGGATCATCAAAACACGGAAGTTGAATTGGCGATAAGGGTATTCCGGATGCTCCTCGATGATCCGGTACGAAAGCGTTTCCATGTCGGCGCGAGCTTGCTCCAGCGTCAGCCCGGGCTTGATGCGCGCGATCACTTGGAGGCCGTGGCTCCCGCGATTGTTGGGGCTCAGGTCATCGCGCACAAAAACCAGCGGCGTCCATACCTCGGCATCGGAGGGAAGCTGGAAATCGCGCGGGAGAACGCCCACGATCACATAGCTCTGGCCGTTCATGACAAGCTTGCGGCCCGCCGCCGCAGGATCGGCTCCGAAACGCCGCCGCCACAATCCGTCGCTCAGCAGAACGACGTGTTCGCGTCCCGCTTGTCCTTCTTCGGGTAGAAAAACGCGGCCAATTTCTGCCTGTACGCCAAGCATCGGGAAAAAGCTGGTTGACACTACAGCTGAATCGATTCGCTCAGGTGTGCCGCTGATATTGATATTGAAGCTGGCGCTCGATATGGCGGCGATGTGAGAGAGGCTCTGGTTGTGCTGAAGGTCGACGAATTCAGGCGCCGACACCCAGTTCTGATCGTTGGGTATGCCGATGCCCGTGAATCGCATCCATAGCTGCACCAACTGTTCGGGTTTCTCGTACGGTAGCGGCTTCAAAATCACAGCATTGACGATGCTGAAGATGGCGGAGTTTGCGCCGATACCGAGCGCGAGCGCCATTACTGCAACGAGAGTGAAACCGGGGCTGCGGAGGAGAATCCGAAGCGCGTAGCGGCTATCCTGCAAGAATGTGTCCATTGAGCACTCCTCTGCCTTAGACAGAATTACGCATCAGTAGTACTCTGAGTTGGCGGAAAAGTTACAACAAGGCAGCTAGCCGCGAGCCTTCCATCAGGATGGTCTCGTCTCGCTCGGGTCCAGTGGAAATGCAGCCGACTTCAACGCCGGTCCGCTGGCTCAAGAACTTCAGATACTCGTGCGCGCGGCGCGGCAGATCGTCAAAGCGCGAGAGCCCTCGCGTGGTGGACTTCCAGCCGGGCAGCTTCTCGTAGACCGGCTCTACTCGTTCGAGGCCGTGAAAAGTGGCGGGCATCGACTTCATGCCGCGGTATTCCGTGCAGACTAGCAGCTCATCGAACTGGTCAAGCACATCCAATTTCGTGACTACGAGGCTATCGAAGCCGTTGATCATCGATGTGTAGCGCAGTAACGGCACGTCGAACCAGCCGCATCGGCGCGGCCGGCCGGTGACGGCGCCGTATTCGTTTCCGGCTTTTCGGATTCGCTCACCCTGCTCGTCCAGAAGTTCGGTCGGAAAGGGTCCACTGCCTACCCGTGTCGCGTAGGCCTTCGAGACGCCGATGACGCCATGAATGCTCGTCGGCGGCACGCCTGCTCCGGTGCAAGCACCGCCCGCTGTAGCGCTCGATGACGTGACGAACGGATAGGTCCCATGGTCGACGTCCAGCATCGAGCCTTGGGCTCCTTCAAACAGCACGCGGCGGCCGGCTTGGATGGCATCGTGCAAAAGCTGAGCCGTATCGCAGACCATGGGGCGAATTCGCTCGGCGAATTGCAGATACTGATCGCGAATCTTCTCGTAATCGATGGTCTCTTGAATCTGAAAAGTCTGCGCCAGCAGTTGCTTGTCCTCCGCCAGCGAAGCGTACATGGCGCAGAAACTCTCGCGCTCATACAAGTCGGCGATGCGGACTCCACGCCGTCCGGTTTTGTCTTCGTAACACGGTCCTATGCCGCGGGACGTAGTGCCGATCGGCACCCGATCCTGGCGTCCCTCCGACATTTTCTCCACAATTCTGTGGAACGGGAAAATCACGTGCGCGCGATTGCTGATCGCGAGCCGCCGCTTGACATCGATGCCGGCCTTCTCCAGCGTTTCTACTTCATCGAGTAGAGCGCCTGGATCCACTACGACTCCGTTGCCGATCACGGCCTGAATCCCATCGCGAAGAATTCCGCTGGGGATCAGCTTGAGAACGAATTTCTTTTCACCGATGAAAACAGTGTGGCCGGCGTTGTGACCTCCTTGGTAACGTGCCACAACCGAGAACTTTTCGGAAAAGAGATCGACAACCTTACCCTTGCCTTCATCGCCCCATTGCGCGCCGAGAACAACAAGATTTCCCATAGCTGAACTCAAAACGTCTCATTGTACCGTGCGCAAGCCGCCTGCGAGGCGCGCCATCCGCTGCCCCTCAAATGTTACGCTGGCTTTTTATGCAGCTTTCGGAGATTTTCCTAGGCTTGGGTCAGCCAATGTTCGGCCAACTGCTGCGCACCATCTCAATCGGGAAGCTCAAAACCTACCAGCTTTTTGATCGTTTGAAGGCGCGGCTGCACCTTGCCAAGATGAACTCCGAAAGCATCCGAAAGGCCGAACCGCGTTTGTGGGCGCGCCTCAGTGAGCTGGACGAAGAGTTCGCAACCGATCTTTCGCAAGCCATGCTGGTATCTCATCTCGACATGATCAAGGCTGTGCTCGACGATATCGGCATCCCCAACGAAGACGGGTTTTTTGCAAAAGATATCGACGGATCAAAATACTTGACGGAAGGCTGGCAACAAAAAACGTACGACAAGTTTAAAGACGTTTATCCGAAACCCGTGCTGCTGTTCTACATCAATCACCTGGATTGGGAGGTCGCGAAGTCGGAAAAGGTGTTCCAGGCCGAGGCGTCAGCATGAGCAACCAGAGCACGGAGTTCACGGAGTAGTGCTCGAAAACGAAATCAAACAGCTGCAAGATGCGGCCCTGAAGAGAATCAGGGAAGCGTCGGCAATGGACGCGCTCGAAGCGATACGCGTCGACGTTCTCGGCCGCAAGGGATCGCTCGCGCAATTCAGCAAGGAGTTCGGCAAGCTGAGCCCCGAGGAGCGCGCCGCCGCCGGCAAAGCTTTGAACGCCGCGAAGCAGGCGCTTGAGACTGCGTTCGAAATGCGCAAGCAGGCGTTTGATGCGGCCGCCATGAATGAGCGGCTGCAAGCCGAGTGGCTGGATCTCACGTTGCCCGCTCCCGGTCCTCGGCCAGGCGCTTTGCATCCGGTTACTCAGGTGCGTGCCGAGATCGAGGACCTATTCACGTCACTCGGATTCGCCGTGCTGGATGGCCCCGAAGTTGAGACCGAGTATCACAACTTCGACGCGCTGAATATTCCGGCTTCTCATCCGGCGCGTGACATGCAGGATACGTTCTGGCTGACCGACGGCAATCTGTTGCGAACGCATACGTCTCCGGTTCAGGTGCGTGGCATGGAAGTATACGGTCCGCCTTTACGCATGATTGCGCCTGGCCGAGTCTTCCGCAACGAAGAGGTGGATGCCTCGCACGAGCACACCTTCTATCAAGTGGAAGGCATGATGGTGGACCGTAACGTTTCGGTCGCTCATATGCTCTATTTCATGAAGACGCTGCTCAGCGCCATCTTTCGGCGGGAAGTGACGATCCGCTTGCGCCCGGGATATTTTCCTTTCGTCGAACCAGGTTTCGAACTGGATATTCAATGTCTCATCTGCAGCGGCTCCGGTTGCTCTGTTTGCAAGCAAAGCGGCTGGGTGGAGCTGATGCCGTGCGGCCTGGTGCATCCAAATGTGCTGCGAATGAGCGGAATCGATCCTGACGAGTGGGGCGGTTTTGCTTTTGGTCTCGGACTTACACGTTTGGCGATGATGCGTTACGCCATCGATGACATCCGTCTCTTGACGGGTGGTGATCTGAGGTTCTTACGGCAGTTCTAGGCCGCGAATAGAGCGATGAAGTTTTCATATCACTGGATTAAGGAATTGGTTCCCGAACTCGAGGTCGAGCCCAAGGAACTGATGCACTTAATCACCATGAAGACCGCGGAGTGCGAGGGACTCGAGACCGTCGGTGCGGCGCTGGCGGGGGCTTCAATCGCCCGCATCGCGAGCGTACGGCGGATGGACGGTGGTCACAATCAGATCGCGATAGTCGAGACTTCGCGCTACGGCAGGAAGCAAGTTGTTTGCGGAGCTCCGAATTGCCGCGCCGGCATGCTGAGCGTGTATGTTCCCGCGGCTCCCGCTGTGATTCAGGGTGTCGAGAGTGATGGAATGCTCGCCAGCGGTCTGGAGTTGGGCGTCAATCGCGATCACTCAGGAATTGTTGAGCTCGATTCAGATGCGCTGCTAATGCCGGACACCGTGATCGAGGTCGACAACAAGTCGCTCACGCACCGGCCGGACTTGTGGGGCCATTACGGGATGGCTCGTGAAGTTGCGGCTATCACCCGTCACTCGCTTCGCGATCCGGTGAACGTTGATCTTCTGCCGGCGGCTGGTCCAGCGATCGAAGTCGAGATTGAGGATCTGACTCTTTGCCCGCGATACAGCGCGCTCGTGTTCGAGAACGTGACTGTCGGCCCTTCGCCGCTGTGGCTGCAATACCGGCTGGAAGCCATCGGCTTGAACACGATCAACAATATCGTCGATGTTACCAACTATGTCATGTCGGAGCTGGCCCAGCCCATGCACGCCTTCGACGCAGACAAATTACACGGCGGAACAATCTTTGTCCGAAGCGCGCGTGCCGGCGAACAAATCGTCGCGCTCAACGAAGAAGCTTACGATCTAAATCCGTCGAATCTCGTGATCGCCGACGCCCGGGGTCCGATCGCGATCGCGGGCGTTATCGGCGGTCTCGACAGCGCGATTGACGCCAATACCAAACGCATCGTGCTCGAAAGCGCCTGTTTCCAGGCGGTGAGCGTGCGCAAGACCTCCGTGGCTCTGAGGCTCCGCACCGACGCATCGATGCGGTTCGAGAAATCCCAGGATCCTTCGAATACGGTGCGCGGCCTGGCTTGCGCGCGTGCACTACTGGAGCAGGTTTGTCCCGGAATTCGGGTGGCCGGTGGCGTGGCCGATGCGAAAGTCGATGCAAAAGTTCCACCGCCGATCGAGCTCAAAGTGGAGTGGCTCATCCGTAAACTGGGCCGTCCCGTGGACGCAGCCGAAGTCCGCGACATCCTGCAATCTCTCGAATTCGGCGTTAAAGAAAAAACTCCAGGCCAGTTTTCAGTGACGGTCCCAAGCTGGCGCGCCACCAAGGACGTTTCCATTAAAGACGACCTATTGGAAGAAATCGGCCGCATGTTGGGCTACGGTTCTATCACCCCGCAGGCGCCGCTGATCGAGTCCGTCGTCCCGCCTCAGAATCCGATGCGATTGTACGAGCGCCGCGTCCGCAGTATGGCAGCCGCTCAGGGCTTCACGGAAGTCTACAACTACTCCTTCATCAGCGAGGAGATGGCGCGCGCATTTCATCTCGATCCCGAGGCCCATGCCCGGGTTTCGAACCCGATCGCGTCCAATCAGACGCTGCTCCGGCTGAGCCTGCTTCCGGGTCTTTCGAAAAACATCCTGGACAACAGCCGCCACCTCACCTCGTTCCGCCTGTTCGAAATTGGCCGTGAAATTCACAAGCGGCCGGAATCGCTCCCCGAGGAAATCCTCCACCTCGTGGCGGCTATCTACGCCCGTGACGGCGATGGTAGCGCCTCGTTACTCGAATTAAAACGTTTGGCGGAGTGCCTGATGCCGCACTGCGAGGTAGGCTCGACGCAAGCGAGAGCGTACGAGCATCCGGAGCGGACCGCGACGGTCTCGTGGCGGGGCGAAGTAGTCGGACGCTTGTTCGAGCTGCATCCGTCGCTCGGCGTCGAAGGCCGAGCCGCAATTCTTGATCTGAACCTCGCTGCGATCGAACGTCTCGATACGGGTGAAGTCCGCTACCAGCCCTTGCGGCGCTTCCCCGTTAGCGCCTTCGATTTGTCGGTGCTCACAGAGCTGCGAGAACCGGCCGCTGAGATTGAGCGCCGTCTCGTATCCGCCGCGGGCGCCGAGCTGATTGAAATCGAATTCGTCCGCCAATACAGCGGTGCGCCGCTTCCGGAGAATCGAAAGAGCGTCTCTTATCGTCTAACGGTCGGCGCCCCAGACCGCACGCTGGCATCGGATGAAGTGGCCGCCATTCGGGGCCGCGTTATCGAAGCGATGCACGCTCTTGGCTAGGAGCCCCGTGTTTAAGCCCGGCAGCCGCTGCTCAGTGCACATGCATCGGATCGCCGAAATAGCCGATGATTCGCTCCGCACACAATCTGCACGCTTCTTCCTCATCCGGATCTCGGCCTTCGCAATGCAGCAACTGCTCGTCCCGGACTGCCATGCTTCGGCCGCAGATCCAGTCTTCACCATCTCGTGAGTGAATGTGATTGAAATCGGTCAATTCGGAAGTCCTCGAGATACCCAGTCAGAATATCAGATCGCTTGCGAGCAGGATCTCGAAGTTGATAGACTGGAATTTCTACTCGAGGAGCAGAGTCATTATGGCGAAAGTATGTGATGTTTGCGGGCGAGGGCCCCAGTTCGGCAACCGGATCTCTCACGCACACAATGTTTCCAAGCGGCGCTGGAATCTCAATCTGCAGAACGTGCGCGCCATCGTGAACGGCGCATCCAAACGGATTCGCGTGTGCACTTCCTGCATTCGCAGCGGCAAGGTCCAGAAGGCAGCTTAAGCCGGCGGCGAGTCTCCGGGCCCATCCCGGTTAAACAAGTCTTCCAATTCGCGAGCGCTCGGCGTACCTTGTACAGCTTCGTGCATTTCGTGCGCGAATGCTCGCATGATTTCCAACAATTCGAATTCGCGGCCCAGAGTCGCATACAACTCAACACCCGCCAGCAGCAGCGCAAGGCGACGGTCTCCCCGCTCCTCAACCTCGTGCCGCAGCCGCCGGATGGATTCCAGGGATTCAGGACTCGTAGGTCGCCAGGGCATTGAGAAAGGGGTGAGAGCCTTCCAGCCACACCCCTCTTTAAGCATAGAGCGTTTCGTCAATTTGCCAAGGGGTCAGAGACTATGCCGAAATACTCTTGCGCTGCGGTTCGCCGGTCTGAATCTGAATCTGTTTGGGTTTCATTTGTTCGGATACAGGAAGTTGTATCTCGAGAATCCCATCGCGCAGATGGCAGTGCAGCTTGTTGAGATCGAGGCCGGCGGGCAACGTCATTGCGGTGTGGAACCTGCCATAAGCGAGCTGTGTATAGCCGTTCTTTTGAAAGGCGTCGGGCGCCCTTCGCTCCCCTTCTACCACGAGTTGGTTGTTCTGCACACTCACTCTAATGTCGTTCTGCGGGACTCCGGGGACGACTACGCGCAAGGTCAAAGACGTGTCAGTCCAGACCGACTCCACTGCGGGACTGAACCTCCAATCAGATCCCGTTCCGATTGCTTCGGTTCTGCCGGTTTCGGACGGCAACCCGTAGAAATTTTGGAACATTTGGTCGACAGAACGCCGGAACTGGTCCAACGTTTGCCGCACATCGCCAGTGAGGACACTACTGATCATGGATCACCTCTTATGCTTGACTTGGAAGGCTTGGAAGGGGGCTTTTGCCCACGTGCCTTCAGTTGGATTCTAGCACCGGTAAACGGCGCGGGAGCCTGTTAATTTTTCTGTAACAGTGACCGGTTTTCTTGCCATCTGGCAATCATTTCGGTGCGGAAACAGTCAAGAACCGGTCGTCGATCTCAACTTGGTATCCACTCGCCAAACGATTGGTTTCATTCGCCATTCCGACCACGGCCATTAACTCCGCAAACATGGCGTCGCTCATTCCGGCTTTACGGGCCGCCGCAGTGTGAGACGCAATGCAGTATCCGCATTGATTGGTCGCACTGACCGCCAAGTAAACCATTTCCTTGGTAAGTGCGTCCAGCGATCCAGGCGCCATGATTTCCTTGACGCTGTTCCAGGTGCGCCGCAACGTCACCGGATCTCGCGCCAGCGCTTTCCAAAAATTATTGATCCAATCTGTTTTTCGCGTCGCCATAATGTCGTCGTAAACGGCGCGCACTTCCGGACTCGCATTCTGGTACTCAATCAACCCCAATGTCGCCATATGATTTCCTCGATCGACTTACTTCATCGTATCCATTCACGGCATAATAGAAGTACTTCAGCATGATTCCAGAAACGATCACAGAAGGTCTCACATTTGACGATGTGCTCCTTCAGCCGGCGCGCAGCGGAGTCGTCCCCGCCCAGACCGATACGCGCACCTGTCTGACCAGGCACATCCATATGAATATTCCGATCGTCAGCTCGGCCATGGACACTGTGACTGAATCACACCTGGCGATCGCGCTCGCCCAGCAAGGCGGAATCGGCATCGTGCATCGCAACATGAGCGTAGAGCGGCAGGCCGAAGAAGTGGACCGCGTAAAACGCAGTGAAAGTGGAATGATCGTCGACCCCATCACCATCGGCCCGGAGCAGAGAATCTCGGACGCGCTCAATCTCATGAAGCGGTACCGGATTTCCGGTGTGCCGGTCACGCAGAACGGCAAGCTGGTCGGCATTCTCACGAATCGCGATCTGCGCTTTGAAAATCGCTTCGATCTACCGATTTCACAGGTGATGACGAAGGACAACCTCATCACCGTTCCGGTCGGCACCACGCTCGAGGAGGCAGAGAAAATTCTGCACCGTCATCGAGTGGAGAAGCTGCTCGTCGTCGACGATCAATATGTCCTCAAGGGCTTGATCACCGTCAAAGACATTCAGAAGAAGATGAAGTATCCCAACGCCGCCAAGGATTCGCAGGGACGCCTGCGCGTGGGAGCGGCAGTCGGTTCACATCACGACTTTCTCGAGCGCGCCCAGGAACTGGTTGCCAGGAAAGTGGACCTGATCGTTGTGGATTCGGCGCACGGCCACAGCGAGGGTGTCATGGAAGCTGTTCGCCTGATCAAGCGCAAGCTGCCCGAGATCGACGTGATCGCCGGCAACGTAGCCACTTTCGAAGGCGCGCGCGATCTAATCGGCCTGGGAGCCGATGGCATCAAGGTGGGCATCGGGCCGGGCTCTATCTGCACTACGCGTGTGGTGAGCGGCGCGGGGGTCCCTCAAATCACCGCGATTTCCGAGTGCGCTCGCGCGACTCGCGGCTCCGGTGTTCCCCTCATCTCAGATGGAGGAATCAAGTTCTCCGGTGACATCAGCAAAGCGATCGCATCGGGCGCCGATGCAGTCATGATCGGCAGCCTGCTCGCTGGGACCGAAGAGAGCCCCGGCGAGACGATTCTTTACCAGGGGCGCACTTTCAAGAGCTACCGCGGCATGGGTTCGATGGGTGCAATGGCGGCGGGATCGGATCGTTATCCGCAGGATGAGAGCGGTAAGCTCGTGCCGGAAGGCATTGAAGGCCGCGTGCCTTACAAGGGTCCGTTGGCTGAGCTGGTGTATCAATTGGTGGGTGGATTACGTGCGGGAATGGGTTATTGCGGGTGCCGCAACATTCGAGAAATGCAAGAGCATTCGAGTTTTCTGCGGGTCACTTCCGCCGGGCTCCGCGAGAGCCACGTGCACGATGTGATCATTACCAAGGAAGCGCCGAACTACCGCCTGGAGTAGTTACCCGCCGTTGGAGTTGGTTTTCCTACCGTAAAGCACGTAATTCAGGCTGTCGACTGAGGCGTTGATGGTGGTTTGCTGGGCCTGTAGCTGTGCGACCAGCGCATCGGCGGCCTGAAGTTTCGCTGTCATCGTACTCTGAATCTGGCTCACTCGATCATTCAAAGTCGCGATGTGATCACTAAGCCGCTGGTTGGTAGCATCGTACCCGTCCTCTTGGAGGCGAATCATGCCGTTGGTCGCATCGCTCAAATGCGTGAAGTTGGTGGCCAGAGCCGCGAGGCCGGAGTTCGCCGAACCAAAGTACTTGAACGCGTCCGAAATCTGGCTGCTGGAGAAGCCCGTGACGACGGTCTGATCGAGCGTCATATGCCCGGCGACGTCATCAAACGTAATACCCAAATCGGACATACTGTGAATGCTGCCTCCGCCGGCGTTCCAATAGCTCGCCACAAGCCGGATACCGCCGCTGACCTCGCGAATCAGGACATCTCCACCCAGAGCCCCGGCGCCCGGGCCGAACTGCTTTGACACTTGATCGACCAGCGCGTTGTAGTTGTTGACAAAGCTCTGGAGAGCGCTGGTAAGCTGCGACGAACTGGTTGCGAGCGATAGACTGACCGACCCGACCGTCGTATTCCGCAGCGTAAAGCTCAAGCCCGGGATGATGTCATTGACCGTGTTGCTGGACCGAGTGACTTGAACTCCGTTTACTTTGAAATCGGCAGCAGTACCTTGATTGGTGTTGGAAATGAGATTGGTGGTCGGTGTCGGGAGATCATTGAGTTGGAGCGTGGTAGGCGCACCGGCGTCTATGGTGAGAGAGAAAGCTCCCGCCCCGCCGGAAATGCTGGCGGTGATTCCCGCGCCGGCATTGTTGATCGCGTCTTGAAGCCCCGTTAGATTATTGTTACCGGTGACATCAAGATGATATGTGGTCGAGCCGACAACGAGATCAACTTTTCCGCTGGTTGAGACCGGAGCCGTTGTCGTATCGACATAGGTGGCGAGCGAGGTTTCGGATCCAGAACCGGTATTGGTCACCAGAGCGACCGGGTTTGGCACATCGTTGATCTTCAACGTCGTCGCTCCGGTGCTGGTCGCGTTCACCGAGAGATAACTGTTCGCGCCAATCGTCAGAACGTTTGCCGAGACAGCGGCGCCGGAAGCGTTAATCGCATCACGCAGGCTGTTGAGGTTGTTTTTGCCGGTCAGATCGAGGTGATAAGTGTTCGAGCCAACCACCAGGTCAACGTGACCAGTGCCCGATACGGCGGTCGTGGCGGGATTCGCGTACCCTGCCAGAGAAGTTTCAGACGCGGCCTTAGCCAGAGATTGAATTTCCGAAATAACGTACGTGCCGGGCGATGTCGCGCCCGTATTGGTCACCGACACTACCGACGCATCTGAGCTCGATGCTGCCACGCCCTGATTCGCGGCTAGCGTTCCTAGAGCCACCACCGAGGCGCCCAGATTGGCCACAGCCGGGTTAAGTGCGATCAACGCCTGTTTCTTGCTCAGGTTGTCGGTCTGCTCATTCTGGAGCTTCTTGATTGGCAGTTGAGCGATCGAAACCGCCCGCTGCAATATGCTTTGGAAATCGCTCGAGTACGAGCTGATTCCACTGAAGAATAGCGAACCTGTTGTGCCCATCCTGAGCTACTTATCGGCGGGAAAGAACGGTATCTTGACTCGTTTCGGGCGCGAGTTCACAAATCTGCGCCGCCACGCGCTCCACTTGCGCCAAAGTCATCTGTGGATATAAAGGAATGCTCAGAACACTCGCCGCCGCAGCTTCCGCAACTGGAAAATCGCCCGCCTTGTATCTCGCATCGGTATAAGCGGGCATAAGGTGAATCGCCTGTGGATAGTGGACGGCCGTCTGAATCCCAGCCTCGGCTAACGCGCGCTGCAGCTCATCGCGATCCGGCGTATGAATCGTGTAAAGACAATAGACGTGCTTCACATCTGGCGCGCAGGTTGGCCGCACGACTGCTGCCTCAGCTAGCAGTCGATCATACCCAGCGGCGAGGGCGCGCCGCGTTTTGATCCATTCATCCAGACGCCGCAGTTTCACTCGCAAAATCGCGGCCTGCATCGACGGCAGCCGATAGTTGAAACCTTTAAGCACCGGATGGTAGCGATGATCCTCGCCCCAGTTCCGGAGCAACGCGATATTTCGCGCGTATTCCGGATTGCTGGTGGTAACCATCCCGCCCTCACCCGCAGCGCCCAGGTTCTTGGTGGGATAAAAACTAAAACAGGCGATGTCGCCAATGCTCCCCGTGCGCCGTCCTTTGTATTCGGCGCCATGCGCCTGCGCGACGTCTTCGATTACGATCAGCTTGTGCCTTCGGGCGATATCCAAAATCGGATCCATTGCCGCCGGCTGACCATAAAGGTGAACCGGCAGGATCGCGCGGGTGCGAGGCGTGATAGCCCCCTCGATCTGAGTCACATCGATGTTTGACGTCCCCGGATCGATGTCAACGTATACGGCTGCCGCACCCACGTAGCCGATCGTCGCTACCGTTGCGTAGAAAGTGAAGGGCACTGTGATTACTTCATCGCCCGGCCGAATCCCTGCCGCGAGCAGCGCCAGATGCAGCGCACTGGTTCCCGAGTTGACTCCGATCGCGTACTCTGCGTCGCAATAGGAAGCGAACTCCTCTTCGAATGCCGACACTTCCTTGCCAAGAATGAATTGGCCGCTCTCGAGCACCCGGCTGACGGCGGCGTCGATTTCGGATTTGAGCTCTCGATATTCCGCGCGAAGATCGAGCAGAGGGATGATGTCCGGCATGCGCCTACACTTGAGCCAAGGTGCCGGCCGGAGAGGCCGACTCTTCAGTGCTGATGCCGTTCCACCATTGCTCGCGCCGCCCCGTCAGGAACAGGTCCCCCCAAAGCTGGAGGTTCAACAGTCGCCAGACGCGATCGGTCGCATCTTCGAAACCCGAGCGATGCCGATCGACAAGCGCCTCCACTTCCCGCATATCAAAGTAAGATGCCAGGAAACCATCCCGGGACCGTAACGCAGCGTAGAGCGGCTCGGCTTTCCGGTCCAGCAGCCAGCGCCGGATCGGCGTCGGGAAGCCCATTTTCTTCCGATAAATAATGCTACGCGGCAACAGATCCTCAACGGCTTTCTTGAGGATGTACTTCTGTGTTCCGCCCTGGATCTTAAGTGCGTCGGGTATGCGCGTGGAGAACTCCACGAACTGATGATCGAGGAACGGAACCCGGCTCTCGATCGAGCAGGCCATGCTCATCTGATCCTGCTTCATGAGCAGCTCGACCAGGTATGTTTTCTGATCGGCGTACAGCATGCGCGAGAGCGCCGATGAATCCTCGCGAGCGTTCCAGTAGCGCAGGTAGTTGCCGTACACAGCGTGTGGCGGCGAGTTCAGCAGCCGGTTCTGTTCCTCGCGCGAGAACGCGCAGTAGAAATTGTCGAGGAAGAGCGATTCCACTCCTTCATCGCGCCCGAGGAACGTGTGGCGCAACTTCCGCCGTAGCGACGCGCTCAGCAGCGGCGAACTGGCTGCCTGCGAGCGAATCAGGTTTCGAAGGGGCCTGGGCACTCTGCGATAAGCAGCCGCGCCGCGCTGGTTCAGCAGATTCCAGCGATACCGTTCGTAGCCGCCGAATAATTCATCGCTCCCCTCGCCGGTCAACACGACCTTCACCTGGCGGGCCGCGAGCTTCGAAACAAAATACAATGACACGCTCGAAGGCCAAGTAATCGGCTCGTCTTCATGCCAGATCAGCCGCGGCAGCGCTTGGAAAAAATCGTCCATGCCGACCACTACTTCGTGATGATCGGTGCCGATCGCGCGTGCCACTAGCGCCGCGTAGCTCAACTCGCTGAACTGCGCCTCCTGGTAGCCTACCGCGAAGGTCTTCACGGGCCCTGAAGTCGATCGCTTGATGATCGCCGCGATGGCGCTCGAATCCACGCCGCCGCTCAGGAACATTCCCAGCGGAACGTCGCTCATCAACCGCAGACGTACGGTTTCTTCCAAACGCCGCCGCGTTTCCGAGATCCAGCCGCGTTCATCGAAATCCTGCCCGCCGCCCGGCACCGGAGCGTCCCAATAGCTCTGAATCTCCGGTTGCGGATCCGAATGGGCAAGATCCAGAGTCAGATGATGGCCCGGCATCAGCTTACGTATGCCGCGGAACAGCGTCCGGTCTTCGCTCACATAGCCGAACGCCAGAACCTCGGGCAGCAGCTCCTCTTCGAGCGCCGGAGAAATTGCGGGATGCTCGAGCAGCGCTTTTATCTCGGACGCGAAGGCGAATACTTTGCCGTCCCAGTAATAGTAGAGCGGCTTGATTCCCAGTCGGTCGCGCGCGCAAAATAGCCGTCTTCGTTGGCTGTCCCAGATGCCGAAGGCGAACATGCCCCGAAAGAGTTGGAGACTAGCGGATCCATGCTCTTCGTAGGCGTGCAGGACCGTCTCGGTGTCGGTCCGGGTCGTGTAGCGGTGGCCGGCTTGCTCGAGCGACGTGCGCACGTCGGCGTGATTGAAGATTTCGCCGTTATAGGTGATCCACAACGTTCGGCTTTCGTTGGCGAGGGGCTGATGGCCGCCGGCGACATC
>JACXTT010001276.1_pt1 | contig 42490 bp, 38 predicted proteins | sample 9270951 | NCBI WGS metagenome assembly JACXTT01 (sample SAMN15532306, study PRJNA645909) | rock metagenome | isolation source: weathered quartz diorite | place: Puerto Rico | collected 2017-06-21
AGTGCGCCATCAATGAGCCGCCGCGGCTCACGATTCCCGTAATCCGCTTGCGCACCAGAGGCACGTGCTGCCGCAATACGCCGGCGTGAATCGTCATGTAATCCACTCCCTGCTCGGCTTGCTCTTCGATCACTTCGAGCATCAGCTCCGGTGTCAGGTCCTCGGGCCGGCGCACTCGGGAAATCGCTTCGTACACAGGAACAGTACCGACGGGAACGGGCGACGCGTTGATGATGGCCTTGCGAATCTTCGGAATATCGCCGCCGGTCGAAAGATCCATCACCGTATCCGCCCCGTAGTGCACGGAGTGGTGGAGTTTCTTTAGCTCTTCGTCAATGTTGGAAGTGGTTGCGGAATTTCCGATGTTCGCATTGATCTTGCAGAAGAACGCCACGCCGATGCCCATCGGCTCCAGATTCCGGTGGTGGATGTTGGCAGGGATAATCGCTCGCCCGCGGGCCACTTCGCTGCGCACCAGCTCTGGCTCCAGTTTTTCGCGCTTGGCAACATACTGCATTTCTTCAGTGATCACGCCTTGCCGGGCCAAGTGCATTTGCGACATGTTGCGGCTTCCATTCTGCCCAGCTCCAGCCGCTTCTCTTTTTTCAATCCAACTGTCGCGCATTGCCATAAGGCCCCCAAAACACGATAAAGCCAAATTCAAGTGGAATTGAAATTATGGCACCAGGGAGAGAGCGGAGCAACACGGCGGGAGCAGATGGCGCGGAGCTCAATGATCAAACTAGTGTGGTTGCTCTGCGCCGGAAAAAAGTTTTAGCCGGTTTCGCACGACGGCGGATGCACTTTCTACCGCTCGGGGCAGAAGCTTGTAGGGAACGACCTCTTGCGGATTTCTGGAAAGTGCGTCTTCCAGCCCGCGGCGCCAGGCAACGCGCAGCTCCGTATTGATATGAATCACGCTAATCCCTGCGTCTATGGCCCGGACAAAATCAACGTCTGCCGTGCCCGAGCCGCCATGCAGTGTCAAAGGCAGGCCAGTAGCCTTCTTGATGTTCGCGATTCGATCAATGTCGAGCCGCTTGTGCTGCTCGCCTCGGATCATCCCAGGAAGCATGCCGTGCCTCGTACCTACTGCCGGTGCGAGAAGATCTACGCCGGTAGCGTGCATGTACCGTGTGGCGTCTTCGACTGATGTAAGACTCACCGCGACCGGAGCGGCATCTGCATGGATTTCGGAACCGGTGCCGATGTAGCCGATTTCGCCTTCCACAAGAATTTCAGGATTGATGCTCTTGGCCGCCTCAACGGCAGTTCTCGTGGCTTTGGCGTTTTCTTCAAAGGGCCGGTCGGCGGCATCGAAGACTGCAAGGGGTCAAACCCGGCGCGTGCAGCCTCTTCGACGCTCGCAAGCGAGCGTGAGTGATCTGCGTTCAAAAAGATATCTTGGCCAAATTCCTCGCGATAACTTTCTACGAGGGCCCTGACTTGGCGAACGCCGAGAAACCTTCGCTCGCCTTCGGAAACGCCCACGATGACCGGTAGCCGCAGTTCACGCGCGACGGTCGCCACGGCTGAAAGCGCCACGAACTCAGACACGTTAAAGTGGCCAATGGCCTGCTTCTTGGACCCCGCCCATTGGAGAGCTTCGCGAAGCGAATGCACTGGAGTTTATGTTCCTTTCCTCTGTTGGATGATTGCAACCGGGATGGAGATTCGAAGAAACCTAGTAAATCAGCGTGCCGCGACATTGCGGACATATAGCACAATCAATCCGCCAATCGCCAGAACCCCACCGACAAGAAGCAATGCCAATTGAAAGCTGCCCGATTGTGTCTTCACGAACCCGATCGCATACGGTCCAAGCCCGCTTCCCAAATTTCCGATCGAGTTAATCAAGGCGATCCCAGCCGGAGCCGCCGCTCCCGGAAGCATCCGGGAAGAAATCGCCCAGAATGGCCCGGTCATGCACTGCACACCCGCGTATGCAACGGCAAAACAGCTGACTAACAGAGCAAAGTTCCCCACTTGCCCCGCCGCAGCCAGCGACAAGGCCGCGACGAATGCCGGAATCGCCACATGCCAAAATCTTTCGTTTGTTCGATCTGAATGCAGGCCATTCAAAATCATCGTTAGGGCGCCGAACAAATATGGAATCGTCGTGATGAATCCCAATGCCAGAATTCCAAAATTGGACGCCTGATGAAACACCTTTGGCAGCCACAAGCTGATTCCGTACGAGGCAGTGTTCAACCCAAAATAGACAAGTGCAAGCAGCCACACCCGGGACATTCCAAACGCGGAAAACACGCTGAATTTCCCGCCGCTTTGCGCTTCCGCATCTTCGCTTCGCAGCGTATTCACAAGCCATTCCCGCTGGTCTGCGCTGAGCCATCGCGCGGTTTCCGGACTGTCATCGAGGACAAAAAAGACAATCGCCCCGAGCAAAATCGCCGGCACGCCTTCAATCAAGAACAACCATTGCCAGCCTGCAAGCCCGTGCAATTTATCCAATTCGAGCAGCACGCCTGAAATCGGCCCGCCGATAATTCCGGAAATTGGTCCGGCCGTCATGAAAACCGCGGATGTCCTTGCGCGCACCCCCGCTGGAAACCAGCTTTTCATATAGAGGATTACGCCGGGAAAAAATCCCGCTTCCGTCGCGCCCAACAAAAACCGCAGAATATAAAAGCTGCGAATCGTCGCGACGAACATCATTGAGGCAGAAACAATCCCCCAAGCGATCATCAGCACGGAAATCCAGCGGCGTGGCCCGATCCGCTGCAATACCAGATTGCTCGGCACCTGAAAGAAAAAATATCCGGCAAAAAAAATCCCGGCGCCTAACCCGTACATCGCATCACTGAAATGAAGTTGTGCCATCATCTGCAGCGCCGCGAATCCCACGTTAATGCGATCCAGATAAGCGACCACATACAGCAGCAGCAAAAACGGCATCAGCCGCCAAAATAGTCTGGGGATAATCTCGCTCCCCGCCGTGTTGTTCGATTGAGTCGTCAAAAGGCCGACCGCATGAGGAATAAACGCAGCCGAGATTTTACGCGAGTTTTAGTTCCCTGAGCACCTCTTTAACGATTTCTTCCGGTGTTTGGCGGACGGAAACCACAACCGCGACGCTCGGTTCTTCTAAGTCCCGAAACTGCCCCGTCAAAATCCCTTCGCCAGCAAAATGCCCATGCCGCGCCAGGATGTGGGTCCGCATCTCCTCGTACGATCCTTTAAGGTAAACGACCTTCATGGCGAGTCCCGCGCCGATCGTTTCGCGGTAACTATTCTTCAGTGCTGAGCAAGCGAGTACACAATCTTTCCCAGCCGCACTCTGCTGCTCGAGCGCCGCATGAATCGCCGCGAGCCACGGCCCTCGGTCCGCGTCTGTCAGCGGAATCCCTTGCTTCATTTTTTCGATGTTAGTCGCAGGATGAAAATCATCTGCGTCGAGGAAAGCCCAATTCAGTTTTCCAGCGAGCAGCTTGCCGACGGTCGTTTTGCCCGCGCCGGTCGTCCCCATCACGAGTACGGTCATGCAGAGCGCAGCTTCCTACGCTTTGCGCAGGGTAATCAGTGTGATTTCCGGCGGCACACCCAATCGCACCGGCGCGCCAACCGTACCCAACCCGCGATTCACATACAAATGCGAGGCTCTTGTCGCCGCACTTTCTCCGGTCCCAAGCGACCGTGAATACAATCCTGCGATGTAATCTGTGATGAATCGCGCCGGGCTAAGGCGGTGATCCAGGATTTCCACCTGCACTTGTCCGCCGTGTGTGTGCCCCGCCAACGAGAGCTCAATCCCCAATTCCGCCGCACGATTAAACGAATTCGGATTATGCGACAGCAAAATGTTCGGCATATCCCGCTGGACCAATTTTTCCACACCGACTAGCGTCTGAATCCGAACTCCGCCGGGCCCGCGTTCGCGTTGATAATCCACCCCAATCAAATTCAATTGCGCTCCTCGGCAATGAATCAGCGCATTTTCCTTTCGAAGCAATTTCATTCCGGCCTGCGCGAACAGCCGCTCCGCAGCGTCCTCTGCTTTCGCATAAATTTCATGATTGCCGTTGCAGCCATAAACGCCAAGCGGCGCCGCCAGCTTGCGAATCTCTTCAATGCAATCCGCCAGCGGATCGCTCGCGCCAGTGATAAAGTCGCCTGTCACGACGGAAAGGTCCGGTGACAAGTCATTCGCCATGTCCACGGCGCGCCGCACGTCATCGCGCGAAATGTATCCGCTCAAATGAATGTCGCTCAGTTGCGCGATCTTCATTCCATCCAGCGCGTCGGGCAAATTCGCCAGCGGAATTTCCACGCGGCGAATCTGATAGTTCAAACGCTCTGCGGCGAATCCGTACATCGCACCAAGGAATGGCGCCGCACCTGCCGCTGCAGTTGCCGTCTTGAAAAAATGCCGCCGTGAAGGATCGGCCAAAACTTCTGCACCAGCGTGCGCCGTTTTCGGCTGAAAATTCCGAGCCGCGGCTCTTGCTTTGACCCTTCGAGCTCCCCATCTCCAACCAATTTCAAGCCCGCGCACCAGCTTCATCGCCAAGAATCCGAAAAACGCGCACGTAAACCACATCCCCACAAACGACGGAAAAATATTGCCCCGCGGAATCCAGTGACTCCGACCCATGCGCAGACCATCCACGAATGCCAACACGGAGATACAAACCAGGGCCAGGCAAACCAAACGCGCCGCAACGCGCAAGCCGATGCTACGCCAGTTTGCCGTTACGCGCCAAAGCCCGCGATACCAGAAGAATTGCGAATACAAAATGAGGGAAAAGATTCCCAATCCGATCAAGGACCGGGCCACCAGCCAGCCGACATTCACGAAGAATCCTCCCTGCCTGCACTCTTAGCTTACCATGCGCGGCCCGGGAGACAATTTGGCAGGCTATTTCCTGTTTCCGGACCTAATCCGTTGGCCTTGCACCCATCGTGGGAGTAAGATTCGCCTGCGCGGAAGAACACTTCTCCCAGCTAAGTGCGTCTCAAGCATAGACCGCGCCTCGACGGCGCGACGGAGGATGCAATGAAGAAACTGTGGTGGATGGCAGGAATCGCAATGGCAGCCGCCCTTATGGCGCTGCCCGCTCTCGGGCAGGACACGGCCAAAAAAGCGCCGCCCAAGCCCGCGCCGAGCCCTTCCCAAGCCGCGCTCGAGTCCTGGAAGGACATCGGGCGCAAGCTTATAGCAATCGCGGAAGATATGCCCGAAGACAAGTACGACTACAAACCTCACGCCGATTCGCGCACGTTTGTCGGCAATCTGCTGCACGCTTCCGCGTCCATGTATTTCTTCACGGACACCGCGGCAGGCAAGAAAGCTCGCTACGGTGACGACCCCAAGCGCGACGAACTCAAAACAAAAGCGCAGGTTGTCGCGTTCGTGAAAAAGTGCGTGCAGGACGGCGCCGATCTGATCAAAGCGAAAGGTGACAAAGGGCTGAATGAACAAGTCGACGCGGGTGGCCCGGAAAAGATGCGTCTGTATGATTTGGCCTACGGGCTCATCGAACATTCCGGAGAGCACTACGGCCAACTCGTTGTCTACTACCGCATTAACGGTCTCGTTCCACCGGAATCTCGGCCAAAGAAGTAAACGGTTTGTTGGTATGTTGGGGGGGCCGCCTTCTGGAGGCGGCCCTTCCTTTCTACAATCCCGCCGCTCCGGCCGCGCCGTTCTCCAAAATCGCCTTCAATCGCTCCGGCTCATTCGTCGGTGGCATGCACGTATTTCCAAAACAAACGAGCGCCATGGCTTTATCCGTTGGCAAGTGTGGTAGCGTCTCCCGCAAAGCCAATGGCAAATATTCCATAGAAATTCCGGGGTTTATGCGCAGCACGGCTTTTCCGAACCGATAGACCGAGTTCGCCGCTTCTTCCAGTTTCTGAGCGCTCGCCTCCCCTTCCGCTCCGGTCACAACCACTTGAATCGGATGATTTGCAAACAGCGTCGCGGCCAGTCCATACGTCGCCGCGAACATCCCAAACTGCGGCGCAATCCCCGCAAACGCTTCCAATGTTTTCTTCGCCCAATCGTAATATTTCTGCTCGCCTGTATAAGCATGCAAACGCGTCAGCGCCATCGCCGCGATCGAGTTCGCTCCCGGCGTTGGCGAATCCTGAAACGGCTTCCGGCGCACATCCAGTCCGCCCATAGCTGGCGCGTCGCTCGCCCGATCGAAGAACCCACCGCCTTCCGCATCACCGTACTTTTCAATCGCCACGTCCATCGTCCGCTGCGCCCCTTGAAAACACTTCGCGTCCAGCGTCGTTTCATACGCATCCAGCAGCGCCATCGCGCCAAAAACCTGGTCGTCCAGCGACCCACGCAGTGCCGGCCCGCCAATCCGATGCGCAAATCCTTGCTCGTCCGACCACGTCTCGCGCAGCATCCGGTGCAGCGTTTTCAGCGCAAAACTCTTGCAATCATCCGCAATCCATTGGGTTCCAACCACGCGACCTGCCTCGAGATAGGCCGAACAGAACATTGCGTTCCAGGCGACGTACATGGTTTTGTCGACGAACGGAGTTGGGCGCTCGGCCCGCGCTTTGCGCATCTTTTGTTCGGCTTCGAGCTTGATCGTGACAATGTCATCTGGATCCCGATTTAGCATTTCTCCGATTTCTTTGAATCCACGCGCAATCCAGAGAACATTTTTTGCTGGGTTGTGATGCATCTCGCCGTGCGCTTCCACGTCGTAATAAAGTTCGATTACGCGCGACTCTTCGGGAGTGAGCACAGCCCTCACCTCGTCCAGCGTCCACGTGAAATAGTCGCCGTCGTCATCAAGAGAGTAGTCCGCGTCCTGACTCCCGTAAAAACCACCGTTTTCCTGGTCGGATAAAACGGCATTCACCCACAGAACAATGCTCTCTGCGGTGTCACTGAAAGAGGCTTCCCAGTCGTGCTTCTCACTCACACGCATTGCATGCAGATAATTCTTCAACAGCTCTGAATTGTCGTAGCTCATTTTCTCGAAGTGCGGCACGAGCCACTTCTCGTCAACCGAGTACCGATGAAATCCACCGGCCAACTGGTCGTATACTCCGCCGCGCGCCATTTTCTCGAGCGTCGTTTCCGCCATCGCCAGCAAGTGCCGTTCCTTTGTCTGTTGATAGCGCTCCAGAATCAAGTCAACGGCAGAGCAATGCGGAAACTTCGGCGCCTTCCCAAACCCACCATTCTTGATGTCGAACAGTTGCGTAATCGCACGCACTTGCGAATCCACAACATCCACATCAAATTTTCCGTGCGCCCCCGTGAACATCTCTGCCTGTGCCACCGAATCCGCCAGCGATTCCGCTGCCCGCACCAGATCCGCCTTCTTGTTCTTGTACGACTCAGCCACGGCCAGGAGCATGCGACGGAACCCGGGCCGTCCAAACTGATCTTCCGGCGGATAATACGTCCCGCCAAAAAACGGTTTCCCATCCGGCAGCAAAAATCCCGTCAACGGCCATCCGCCTTGCCCGGAAATCGCGCTGATCGCCGATTGATACCGCGAGTCGACATCCGGGCGCTCATCGCGATCCACCTTCACCGCAACAAACTGCTCGTTGATAATTTGCGCGATCGCCGGATTTTCGTAGCTCTCGCGGTCAATTACGTGGCACCAGTGACACCACACCGCGCCGATGTCCAGCAGCATCGGCTTGTCTTCTTTCTGCGCCCGCGCAAACGCCTCTTCGCCCCACTCATGCCAGTCAATCGGCTGATGCGCTGCCGAACGCAAGTACGGACTCGCCGAATCCTTCAGCCTGTTTTCTTTTTTTTCGCTCAAGAAGTTTCCTCAAAAAGGAGGGAATGTTAGTTCGCAACTCTTGCGTAACGCGTGGAAATCGAATAGACACTACTGAATCTTGTCTTCTGAACCATCGTCACGCGGATCAAGCGGCTTTCTTCCCGCAAATCCTTCACTCTGTTTGTGATAAAAGCGGATCCGGTCCTCGCCCAGCTTCCAGCACAAATACACTTCTTCGTTGTCAATCACCGACGGAAAATCCAGCAGCCCTATATCGAGATCTTTTATCAAACATCCCGTCTCAAGAATTTGATCCAACGCCGACTTCAAGCTTTGCGCCAGGCGCGTGTGCTCCATCCGTACCAATGACAGTTTTTCGTGCGGCACGAGCACTCCGCCCATCATCATGATGCGCGCAGCAACCGCACCCAACTCGGCATCCAGTCCTGACAGCTTTTTCCGGCAATCCATCGCTTCAATCAGGATCGGTTCCAGCTCGCGCCGTGTGCGTTCCGCCTCGGTCAGCGTGAATAGTCTTGGCTCTGGAGTTTCTTCTTGAGGGATCTCGTCGTCTTCGTCGGCCATGGGTTTTCCGTGTCGCGCGACCAACTGCGGGGACAACTTCTTCTTCGATGCTAACGCAAAGAGAGCATGCGGTCGAGCGCCGCGCGCGCGTGGTGCCTTGTTCGATCATCCACCAAGATGCGGTTCACAACATTTCCAGCGGCAAGGTTTTCCAGTGCCCAAAGCAGATGCACCGGGGTAATCCGGAACATTGTCGTGCACACACACACGCTGCGATCCAGCGACATCACCTTGCGGTCCTTCAATTCTTTGCTCAGCCGGTTCACCAGGTGAATCTCCGTACCCACCGCCCATTGCGAGCCCGGCTCCCCCGCCTTGATCGCCTTAATAATTCCTTCCGTCGAGCCGATGTCATCCGCCGCCTGCGCCACTTCAAACCGGCATTCGGGATGCACAATCACGCGTATCCCCGGATTTTCTCTCCGTGCGCGCTCGACATGCTTCAACGTGAATCGCTGATGCACCGAGCAGTAACCCTTCCACAAAATCACTTTCGCGCGCTGAATCTGTTCTTCCGTGTTCCCGCCGAGATCCTGAAACGGATCCCAAACAATCATTTCGTCCAGTGGTATTCCCATCCGATATCCGGTGTTGCGGCCCAGATGCTCGTCCGGCAAAAACAAAACCTTTTCTCCGCGTTCAAACGCCCACTTCAGAACCGCCGGGGCATTCGTGCTCGTGCAAACCGATCCGCCGTGCTCGCCTGTAAAGGACTTAATCGCGGCCGTCGAATTCATGTACGTGACAGGGATGATCTTGCTCGTGTCCGTCACGCCGCTGAGCTCGCTCCAGCATGCCTCTAGCTGCCCGATGTCCGCCATGTCCGCCATCGAGCAGCCCGCGTTCAAATCCGGCAGCACCACCGCCTGATGTTCGCGCCGCAAAATGTCCGCGCTCTCCGCCATGAAGTGCACGCCACAAAAAACGATGAACCGTCCCTCCGCCTCCGCCGCTTGCTGCGACAGCTTCAGCGAATCCCCGCGATAATCGGCGAACTTCACGACTTCATCGCGCTGGTAGTGATGGCCCAGAATTACTACGTCCTTGCCCAGTTTCGCCTTCGCCGCCGCGATGCGTTCATCCAGCGTATTGTCCGGCACGAGCAAATAATTGTCGAAATCGCAGCCCACGCCCTTTTCGATTTCCGGCGCGCGTAGCGTTTCCGGCTGCTCGATCCCGATGAGTGTGGTCGTACCCGAATTGGAATGGAGTGTGTTCATTTTTGCGTTGGAATGAAGGCGCCTTCTTGCCTCACATTTTAGATGAAATTCGGCAGGCTTAGGTGAGATTTACCACTACCCGCCGATAAACACCATGGTACGGTTCGGCTGCACGAACCCTGGCTCGTTAATGCGATGCCCCTTCTCTTTTTCGTTCACCACAGACCTGATGTAAGTCTCCAAATCCAGGTCCGAAGCGCCGTCCCGCAAGAACGTCCGCAAATCATGATCGTCCTTGCTGAAGAGGCAGGTACGCAATTTTCCGTCGGCCGTCAGCCGTATCCTTGAACAGTGCCCGCAAAATGGCTGCGTCACTGGCGCAATCAAGCCAATTTCTCCTGGCGCGCCATCCGCGAAACGATACTTTCGCGCCGTCTCGCTCTGCTCATGTGGAATCTGCACCAGCGGCCATTGCGCATGAATTCGTTTGTAAACTTCCGCGGCGGGCACAACTCTCTCCCGCGACCAGTGGTGGTCCGCATCCAATGGCATGAACTCGATGAATCGCATTATCACGCCGCGTTCCCGCGCAAATCCCGCAAACGCCTCCACTTCATCATCGTTAATCCCGCGCACCAGCACCGCATTCACTTTTGCGGGTCCGAGCCGCGAATTCTGCGCCGCGTCAATTCCATTCATTACTGACGCAAACGACTTCGTCCTCGTGATTCGCTCGAATTTTTCCCTGCTAAGCGAATCGAGGCTTACGTTGATGCGGTGCAGTCCCGCCGCAATCAATTTCTCGCAGCGTTCGGCCAGCAGATGCCCGTTCGTGGTCATGGACAAATCTGCAAAGCCGACGCCCGAGAGGAATTTAACAAACTCCTCCGCGCCGCTTCGCACGAGTGGTTCACCGCCGGTCATGCGCACTTTGCGAATTCCCAAATCGTGGAAAACACGCGCCAGCCGTTCCAGCTCCTTCCAGGAAAGAATCTCGTCGTGGTCGCGATAATTTTCCGGATCGGCTGAACGGCAGTACACGCACCGGAAGTTGCACCGATCCGTAACGGAAATCCGCAGGTCCGTAATCTGCCGTCCGAATTTGTCTTGCAAACTCATCCTGCTCCCAAACAAAAAACCCGATTCGCAGAGTGGAATCGGGTGGCCGTCGAAAATACGAATATTTTCGTCCAGCGCACTCCTTTCCAAAATAGAATTCGCCGTTATCAGCGAACTCTCTGCGGGAGGCCCCAGCGTTTCCACCGGAACCCTCAGCCCAAGCTATTCGGGCATCGCCCCGGTAGCCACGGGTTTTCTCTCCCGCCCGGCTTCCAGGGTCGGAGTTTCTGAGCTTTAGTGTACGCTCCGTGCGGCAGAAACAGCAACTTGCGGAAAGTTAGGATGGCAGCGCCGCTCGGCGCTGCTGCAAAAATCGGCGTACGGCCGCATCGTGCTCGAGCCCGATGGCAATGTCATAGGCTTCTCGTGCTTCCTCATATGCCTCCGTCCTAGCCAACAAATCCGCCCGCGCTGCCCAATACGGCTGATACTCATTCAGCCGTCCGTCCACTGCTACCTTCTCCAGGGCGCCAAGCGCAGCGGCCGGACCCCCCAGTTCTGCCAGCGCCAACGCACGGTTGATCGCAATCACGGGGGATCCCGAAATGGCCAACAATGCATCGTAAAGCTGCACGACCTCTTTCCAATTCGGCTTCCCCGTGCGGCAGCGATGCACATGGGCTGACTGCAGCGCGCCCTCCAATTGGAAGCGGCCAATCGAACCCATTTTGCTCGCCCGCAGCAGCAACTCCTCCGCTTCGCGAATCATTTCCGCATCCCACAGTCGCAGATCCTGTTTTGCCAGCGGCACATATTCACCCGCGCGCGTCCGTCGCGCGAACCGCCGCGCCTCCGCGTGCAGCATCAATGCCAGCAGCCCGAGCGCTTCCGCTTCCGCAGGCAGCAACTCCACCACCAGCCTTGCCAAAAACAGGGTCTCTTCCGTTAAATTGCGTCTTGAAACATCGGTTCCCGCCGGATCCGTCCAACCTTCGGCAAATGCGGCATAAATCGCGTCTAGCACGGCATCCAACCTGGCCGGAAGCTCTTGGCGTTCCGGGACGCCAAAGGGAATGCAGGCCTCTCTAATCTTCTCCTTTGCACGCACCAATCGCTTCCCCATCGCGGCCGGCGACGTCAGGAACGCAGAAGCGATCGCCTTTGCATCCAATCCCAGCACTACCTGCAAAATCAGCGGCGCGCGAACAGCCTCGTCTATCGCAGGATGCGCGCAGGCAAACATCAGTGCCAATCGTTGGTCCGGAATTTGCGCGTTTCTCTCCGCCAGTTCCATTCCTTCCGCCATAATCTGGAGCTGATCCGCCGCCAGTTCCTGACGCTTCCTGCCGCGCAGAGTGTCAATCATCTTGCGCCGCGCAACCGTCAACAGCCATCCTTCCGGATTTGCCGGGCACCCGTTCTTCGGCCAATCCGTCAGCGCTGCGGCGAACGCCTCCGAGAGCGCATCCTCTGCGGCGGCGACATCTCGCGTGCGCGCCGCCAGAAACGCCACCAATTTGCCGTAGCTTCGGCGCGCAGCGCTTTCCGCTGTGCTGCGCGCCAGCTCATCTTGGACTTCCACACTCATAGCCTCGCTCGTGGCTTACTACTTCTGTAAATTCCAGACCGGACGCACTTCGACCACGCCATGCCCCGCTCCTGGGCAACGCGCCGCCCAGGAAAGCGCCGCATCGAGGTCCGGCACATCAATGAGGTAGTAACCTCCCAACTGTTCCTTCGAGTCGGCATATGGCCCATCCAGCACCTTTTGCTTGCCGTTAACAACGCGTACTGTCGTCGCGTCCGCAATCGGCCGGAGCCGGTTGCTAGCCTTGAAGGCCCCCGCCTTCCGCAGCGCTTCCCCGTACGCCATGTAGGCCGCCATTCCCTGTTCCTGCTCCGCCTTGGACATCTTCGTCCAGCCAGCCTCTTCCGCGTACAACATCAATAGGTATTCCATATAAGTTCTCCCTTGTTTTGGTAGTGGGCAATCCAGATTCTGTACCCACTACAATGACGCTCGAAACTGGGCGATTTGGACATCCAGGAATTGTAACCGTCAAGCACCATCCCGGTCCTCCCTTCTAAAGGGCGCCCTCTTCCTGTGGTACAGTTTTCCCCACGCCATGCGGATCTTCGTTCTGGGAGCGGGAGCGACCGGCTCTCTCCTCGCACAACTGCTCGACCGTCAGGGCCACACTGTCTGGTGCGGCGACCGCGATCCCGCCCGTGCGCGCCGCTTCCTGGGCAAAAAAAGCACTATCCCCATCGCCGAAGTGAACGCTCGCAACCTTCGTGGAATCGTCAAAACCGCCAGGGGCTGCCAGCTCATCATCAACGCCTCCGCCTCCGTTTTTAACGAAATCGTTCTTCGCGCCGCGCTTCGCCTGCGCGCGCACTACCTGGACCTGAGTTCGCATTTGACTCGCAATCCCTTCCAACCCGAACAGTTCCGCTACGCCAAGCGTTTCGAACAAAAAAACCGCGCTGCCGTCATCAACGCGGGTGCCGCACCGGGCCTCACCAATCTTCTCGCCAAGCGCGCAGCCGACCTCCTTGACGAGACCATTTCCGTCCAAATTCGGCTCTACGAAAGCACCGAAAGCGACGACCCGATTTCCCAATGGTCCCCGGAAGTCTCTTTCGATGAAGCAGTTTCCCACCCCCGCGTCTACCGCGCGGGAAAATTCAAACTCGCCAAGCGTTTTTCGGAGATTGAAAAGTTCCGTTTTGTGGATCCGGTCGGCACTGCGCGCGTCGTGCTCGCTGCTCAGGACGAAGTCGCCACGCTTCCACGCTTTATTTCCATGCGCGATCTCGACGTGAAAATCGGCGGAAACGAAATTGACCGTCTTCGCCGCTGGCACAAGCAGGGAAAGCTCTCAAAATCGCGCGGCCGCGCAAAAAGCCGCTTCCCGGATACGTCGTCACCCCGGGCAATTGCAAAGCTTATTCGTCAGGGCATTTTGCAGAACGCGCGCTTTGCCGCAGGCGTGCTAGTGCGCGGAATCAAGCGCAACGCAAAAGAAGACGTCCACCTTGCAATCCGTTCCGATGTCCTTTTCCCCTCGCTTTATACGATTCGCAAGAAGGGCCTCTTCACAACGCCGGTCGCGTATGCCACCGCTCACGTCGTCGCTCAATTTGTAAAGTATTTTCCGCGTAAGGAATCCGGCGTGTTTGCTCCCGAATCGCTTCCTGAAGAGATCCGCCGCGCCATTCTCGCAGGCGTCCGCTCTCAGGGCCTACGCATCGCCCACAAAATAACCATCGTTAAATCCCAGGACGACGAGGAAGAGGAGATTTGAAGCCGCCCGCGCTACTCGTGTTAATTCCCTGCCGCGGCCGCCTTTGCCATCCCGGAAAAATGGATTGTAATCAGAAAACCGTTCGTCCCATCGTAAGAGAACTTGTGGTCTTTCCCTTCGAACTCCTCATGCTTGCTCTTCCACATCCGGAAACCGTCGTTGGATTGTGCCTGCCAATACTTCAGATTCTGCATCACGATCTCGCGGTTCGGATCGTCGCCCTTGTACTTCTCAAGGACCACTTCCGCCTTGCCGTTGTTCATTTTTGCTCGGGCAACTCCCGCCTTCTCGTCAACATTCCACGTAAACCCCTGCGTATCTACGTCAAATTTCTGCCACTGGAAGGGATAGAGTTGACCAATGATGTCGTTCAGCGCCGCCTTTTGTTCGGCAGTCACGCTGGTGTCGTAGTTCAGCACTGCCCAGGAGTCCTTACCAGTGCTCCATTCACTGCCGAGATCCGTTGCGATCCAGACTTTCGCACCGTCCAGCTTGGTATTCTTGTAATAGCCCTTGTCCACTTTCAACACTAGATTTGCGCGGCAATAATGTTCCGCCATGTGCTCTCCGTGGTGAACGGTAGAACGTGGGTTGAAGTAGCACGGACAAAACATGTCGCAGCTGCACGCTTCTATATATGAAGCGGTCATGTCGAAATCGGGCTTGGCGACCTTTTTGTCTTGCGGCTGTTTCTCAGAAGAAATCAACGCCGTCGCAGTAACTAGACACACCAAAACCGCTAAGCTAAGTATTCTGCGCATTAGACCTCCTTTTGACTGACTTTGGGCTGGCCTACCGGGAGAGTTAGAGCGAATTCTATGCCCGTTGAAAAGGCAAAACAACAGTTTGTCTACGGTTCAGCAGCAGCGGTTCGGCCGCGAATACTTCCGTTCCAGTTGCTGTACATAAAATTGCTCCGGCGTCAGCAAACACGCACTATTTTTCTTCAAAAGCGCTCGCCGGTAACGCTCATACGCCGCGTCCCCGCACCACTCGCGCACTCGCAGCAGAAGCTTGCGGGCCTCGTTCCGAAAATATCCCCACGACCCGCGCATCAATCGCCCTCCGCACCCACGGCCCATTGCGTCGCCACATGCGGCGTCTCATGCAGCACCGCCTCGCTCCGCTTCGTCAAAATCGCCGTCCATCGCACAATGGCCTCAAACACCAGCACAAGAATCATCACCGCCAGCACGGCCGTCACCACTGCGTCTAATCGCAAATTAAAAATCGTCCGCTGAATTTCGGTAATCTTTTCCGCAGGAATCTTTCCTGCTGCTATCTGTGCCGCCAACGCGTTCGCGCCGGACAAAAATCCTATCCGGGCATTCTCGCTGAAAATCTTCTGCCAGCTCGCCGTCATCGTAATCGTAACGAGCCACGCCATCGGCGCCAGCGTCACCCAAATCCATTTCAGCCGCCCCATCTTCAGCAAAATCGTCGTCGCCACAACCAGAGCCACTGCCGCGAGCAACTGATTTGAAATTCCAAATAGCGGCCACAACGAATTGATTCCGCCCAACGGGTCAATCACCCCCTGATACAAGAAATATCCCCAGCCACCCACCACGAGCGCACTCGCAATCACCGCACTCGGCATCCAACTCGTCCGCGCAAACGGCTTCCACACGCGCCCGCCCATCTCCTGCACCATGAATCGCCCAACGCGCGTCCCTGCATCCAGCACCGTCAAAATAAACAGCGCCTCAAACATGATGGCGAAGTGATACCAGATGCTCATCAACCGCTCCCCGCCAATCGTGCTTGAAAAAATCTGCGCCATTCCCACCGCCAGCGACGGCGCTCCACCTGCTCGGTTGAAAAGCGTCTGCTCGCCCACCGCGTGCGCCATGTTGATCATCGTCTGCGGATCGAGGTGATATCCCCAACCGGAAATCGTCGCCGCAACGGCATCTGGCGTCGCGCCCACAATTCCCGCAGGCGAATTAATTGCAAAATAAACTCCCGGCTGCATCGCGCACGCCGCAACCATCGCCATCACGCCCACAAACGATTCCAGCAGCATCGCGCCATATCCGATAAATCGCGCGTGCCCTTCTCTCTGAATCATTTTCGGAGTTGTGCCGCTCGAAATCAGTGAATGAAATCCGCTGATCGCACCGCACGCAATCGTGATGAAGCAGAACGGGAAAATCTTCCCCGCAAATACCGGTCCCGTGCCGTCAATAAATTTGGTCAGCGCCGGCATTTGAATTTCCGGCCGCACAATCAAAATCCCCGCCGCCAATGAGAAAATCGCGCCAGCCTTGATGAACGCGCTCAAATAATCCCGCGGCGCGAGCAACAACCACACCGGAAGCGCCGATGCCGCAAATCCATACGCGATAATCCAGAACGCCAACGCCACTCCGCTCAGGGTAAAAACTTTCGCCCACGACGCCGAATCCGCCACCCACTGTCCTGCGACCACAACAAAAAGCACCAGCGCCAAGCCAATCAGCGAAGCTTCCAGCACTCGCCCCGGCCGCAAAAACCGCAGATACACGCCCATCAGCAGTGCAATCGGAATCGTCATCGCCAGCGTGAACGTCGCCCACGGCGAAGTCTTCAGCGCATTGACCACGACCAGCGCCACCACGCCCAGCAAAATAATCAAAATTGCCAGCACCGCAAGCTGCGCGATAAATCCCCCGCGCTTTCCTACCTCCTCGCGCGCCATTTCGCCCAGCGACTTTCCGTTTCGCCGGATCGAACAAAACAAAATCACAAAATCTTGCACGCATCCCGCAAACGCCGCCCCTGCAATCAACCACAGCGTTCCCGGCAAATATCCGAATTGCGCCGCAAGTGTCGGCCCAACTAGCGGCCCCGGTCCTGCAATCGCCGCAAAATGGTGCCCGAACAAAACCCATTTGTTCGTCGGCACAAAATCTCGGCCATCATCGTTTCGTTCGGCTGGTGTCGCGCGCGTATCATCCAGCGCCACGACCTTCGCCGCCAAAAACGCTGAATACAGCCGGAATGCAACCAAATAAAAGCACGCCGCTGCAACAACAAACCAAGTCGCGCTGATTTGCTCGTTGCGGTGCAATGCAATCGCCGCCAGTGCTCCCGCTCCTAAGCAAGCAATGACAATCCAAACGACCACCCCGAAGAATTTTTTCATTTGGGTATGCTCGATTGAATGAATTGCGCCAAATCCTGCTTCAATTTCACAAGCGAAGCGTGATGCACATACATCATATGTCCGGCCTCGTAATAGCCACCCGAAAGATGCGCCCGCAGCGTTGGATCCAGTCCCAAGTGGTCAACCGTGTAATCTGCCGCAAAAAAAGGTGTCGCCAGGTCGTAATAGCCCTTCCCCACGAACACGTGCAAGAATTGATTCTGCGTCATGGCGCGCCGCAGCGTCTCCGCCACATTCACATAGCGATTCTCATACGGCGCGTAATTCCACGGCCGCACCCGCCCCGTCAAAAATTCGTATGGCAAGTCGCTTTCAAACTTCAGTTCTCCTCGCACATACTCGTTCAGCGTCGCGGTATATGGCCCAACAATCGCCGCCAAGCTCGGATCGTAGTCCGGCTTTTCTCCTGCGGCGTCCTCGTCGATTCCCGTGAATCTTCCATCCAGGCGGCCAACGGTTCGTCGCTCATTCTTCATCAACTCTTTATCGAACCGAAAGATTTCGATCCGCAAGTCAGCACGGTCGATGTAATCCGCAGAGAGCCCGGTCAATCGCGAAAGCTTTTGCGCAATCTCAGTCCGCTTCGCCAGGGGAAGCGCGTCGCCTTTCATTAAAGCATCCGCATACTCGCCTGTAGCAAACGCTTTCGACTCCGCAATCGCTTTCTGCAAATCGCCCTGCAAATCGCTCGGCAATTTTTTCTGATACCACGCAATCGCCGTATACGTCGGCAAATATAGGATGTACGGCAAATCGTTTCCGGTATCGAACTCCGCCGTCTCAAAGTTCAGGATCGCTGAAATCAGAATGATTCCGTTCAAATACATTCCGTACCGTTGCTGCAAATACCCGCTCAGGCCTGCCGCGCGCGTTGTCCCATAACTCTCTCCCGCCAGAAATTTCGGTGAACCCCATCTCCGGTTCCGCGTCGTCCACAAGCGAATAAAATCACCCACCGACTGCACGTCTTCCTGCACTCCGTGGAATTGCTTGTCCGCTTCTCCAGGCACCGGCCGGCTGTAGCCTGTCGTAACCGGGTCAATAAACACAAGGTCTGTCACATCGAGAATCGAAGATTCGTTGTCCACAAATTTGTACGGCGGCGGCAGCAAATTGCCAGCATCTCCCATCTCCACACGCCGTGGTCCCAACGCGCCCACATGCAGCCATAGCGATCCCGCGCCGGGTCCGCCGTTAAACGCAAACGTAATCGGCCGCTTCGATGCATCGTTCACGTCGTCCTTCGTATACGCCACAAAAAACACGCTTGCCTTCGGTGTTCCGTCCTCCAGCTTCATCACGATCGTTCCCGCCGTCGCCGTGTATTTCACTTCCTGTCCGCCGATGCGCACCGAGTGCTTTGTCTGTACCGTTTTGTCTTCCGGCGCCGGCCTTTTTTCTTCTTTCGGTTTTTCTGCCGCTTTGTCAGCGGACTTTTCGCCGCCCGGCTGCTGCGCAATTACAAAACTCGCGCCAAAACAGAAAGCCAACGCTGCGAGCAGAAATCGAATGCGTGTGAACATGGCCGGAAAGCCTTTCTCCAAAATTGGTACTTGGCCAGTTGAATTTTTTGGTTCGTGGCACAATGACTCAAAATTCAAACTGACCCACTGCGCGAAACTTTATCCAGGATTTCGCCCGCGAAATCGTATGCGACGCCGCTCCACGCGTCAATCGCGCATCTACCATTCCCGGGAACTCCGATCCCCAGATCAGCCGTCTCCTTAGCCTGCTGTTTGCTCACAATCTTCCTTCCTCGCGCACTAGGCACCTCCTTGCCCTCCGCCTCTGGGCCAGTTGACGAGTCGCCCCGCTCCGCAGCACCGGGTCTCCCTTCGTCCCAACCGAAGTCGAACAACATTGCTCAGCCCACGCATTGTTGTGCCGTTGTAAAATCAGGCATCCGTTTCAGCGAAGGATGGAGTGTAAGGTGACCGTGAGCTACGAACGCACAAAGAAATATTTGATTCGAGGCATCGATGTCGAATCCGAGATTGTGAAAGACGACTGCACTGAATCTGGCCGAGGCATCATCATCCGTAGTTCTTGTGCGAGCGTTCGTTGGGGGACAAGAGCCCAAGATCATTCCTATGCTTGTCCGGTCGCTTGGTCGGAATTCGATTCTTCCTTTGAGCAAGTGCGGAGGCAGGCCGCGGAAACTCTGGTAAGAACCGAACTCGGCGAACAGCCTGAGAAAGGCATTCCACTACTCGTGGTCGAACTGAGCGGCCCAGCAGGCAAGCGGATGACTCCTGCTTGCGCCGTTAACCTCAGTTTTTCGCCTACACTGCTGAGCCCAGAGTTTATTCAAATACTCGAACTTGAGCCGTCGGGCGAGCAATTTTGCGAATTAAACAACGGCAAAGTGAACCATATTCCGCTATACCGAGGCCATATAAAATTTGGGGAGGTTTCCGTCGAAACTAGTTTCCTTCCAGCGACCTATAATGGCCCTGTCGTGCTGGGTGGTGACTTTTTTCAGAAAGCGTTGGGCGGCAAAGAAGGTCTCATCACCGAACTAATCATGCCGGATCATTTCCGAACTTTAATGGACGCGGCGAGATGCAAGAAGAAATATGTCCTAATACTTGGTAGCTACGGAAACAAACGGGAACGACTGGGCCAGATTAAGGCCTACCTCACAAATGCGGGGCTGGTTGGCCTAATCCTCGACGAGTATCCGGATATAGAAGAGCAATCGCTCACAGAGAAAATGGTCACGTACGCTTCTGTCAGCCGCTTCGTCATCGTGGACGATCATGCCCCGTCCGGGCATATCAAGGAACTAGATGTTTGCCACGACCTCAAATTCATCACCGCCGTCATTCGTGAGGGCGGACGCCCATCCACTGCGATGCAGGCCGACATCGGCGATGAAGTTTCATACATCAAAGAGTTCCAATACCACAGCGAGCCTGAGTTCGAGCAGGTCGTCTCGCATGCGCTAGCTTGGGCAGAGAAAGCTGTCCTGGATAGGTCAAGAAATCTCAATCTGAAGTATTCAGCTTGGAGGAGCCCAACAAAAATCATGGGGTAAGGGCGTCGGTTAGGACGCCTTCTGATACCGTGTAAGCTCTCGACAACTCTCAAGGTAGCGAGGTAACCCGCAGCAGCGGAAAAACATCGCCAAAGATTTTGGCGAGGTCGTTGGGAAATGAAGCGCGGGTTGCGGCGGTGGTGGAAAGTTTTTTGCGGACGATCCAGCCTTGCAGCTTCGGCCAGTCTTCGTTCGTGGGCCAGCCGGAATTTTTCGTCCATTCGCCTTTGACCGTCGAATACCAATAGCTTTCGTATTTCTTGCCGAGTTTCGCTTTTTGTTGCGCCAAGCACTTTGGATTTTTCGCGAGGTGCGGTTCAGCGATTAGCGCAATGGGTGACAACTTTCGTTTCGGCATCGCGTAGATCCGAAATCCCGCCGTCACCGCATCTGCGGAAATTCCTGCGTACAATTCGCCGCTTTCCATTTCTCCGCCGAGCGGTGCGGAAAATTTCAAATACATTTGGGGCCGATACGGCGTTTTGTCCTTAGCGAAACGAATGTCGCGATTGATGCGCGAAAAGTTCGCGCCGCGCCGGCCCGTCGTTTCAAAGCGATGATCCAGGTCCAAAACCGCAGGTCCCATCTCTTCCAGCAATTTTTTCAGCGGCTGCACAACCGATTCCTGGTAGCGGTCGCGGTGCGCGTCCATCCATTCTTTTTTGTTATGTTTTTTCAGGTCGCGAAAGAATTGGAATGTGTCTTTGCTGAAGATTGCTTGTTTCGCCGCCATTGCTCACCCCGGACGTAAAGACATTCAGACTACACCATTCCCAACGGCGGTCAATTCGACTATGCTGTGCGGTTTGCTGGCGTGACCGGGCGGGCTAGTGGATTCTACGGAAAAGGTGAAGTGCGATGCGAAACAAACTGCTTGCGGCGGGAATGATTGCGGGGATTTTCTTGGCGTGTTTGAGTGCGTCAAAATTCGTAGCGCGCGCGGACGAGAAACCTGCTGCAGACAGCGCGAAGAAAATCTCACCGTGGAAAACGGAAGATTTTGTTTATGGTGAAAATGCGGGTTTCGTCCGCATTTCACGCGACGCGAAGTGGGTTGTGTGGACAAAATCCACGGCCGACAAAGAAAAAGACGGCCGCGTTTCCAATCTAATTTTGTCGAGCCTGACGGATTCCACCGAAATTGAGCTGACGCGAGGCAGCGATCACAACGTCGCACCAAGCTGGTCGCCGAACGGCGAACGCATCGCGTTTTTGAGCGATCGCAAGCGGCCTAACGCAAAACCCGACGCGGCGGGAATGCAGATTTGGCTGATCAATCCCCATGGTGGCGAGCCGTGGCCACTGACGGAGTTCGCGCGCGCGCCGCATCAAGTGGATTGGCTAGACAACGACACGATCATTTTCAGCGCCCAGGAAGACGCGAGCCTCTTCGAGCAGGAAGCCAAGAAGAAAAAAGACGATTCGCAAGTCGTTGACGACGAAGGCCACGAGCCGTCGGTGCGGCTCTACAAGATAAGCATCAAAGACAAAAAAGTGACGCGGCTCACAACGAACACGGATTGGATCCAGCGCTGGTCCGTTTCCAAAGATGGAAAATACGCGGCTGCAATTCACGGAAAGAGTCTGCGCTACCAATTCGATCAGAAAATTCCGCCGATTTCCATAATTCACAATCTTTCCGACGGCAGCGAGAAAACAATTTTCACGGAAGGCCGGGTGCGCCCATATGGATTTGAATGGACGCCGGACAATTCCGGGTTCTACGCGTGGGCGCCGTATTCCACTGATGCGCGGTTTCTTACGGCGAATATCGTGCTGCTCTATTTTTACGACATGAGCTCCGGCAAGGGCGCGCAGGTTCCGCTGGATTGGGAAAACGGAATCGGATCCGACCTTGCTGCAACACACGATGGATTTATTTTGGGATTGGCCGGTGGCGCTCGCTACCAGATGGCTCGCTACTCGCGCGAAAAATCGGGCGTTTCTTGGACGTGGAAGCGGCACAACCTCGAAGGCGCGCACGCAAGAAATTTGGAGGGCTTCGAAGTTTCGGAAGATGGAAAGACCATTGTCTATTCCCATTCGACAGCAAGCAAACTTGCGCAGCTTTATCGCGCGCAACTGGACGGCGACAAAATCGTTTCGCCGGTGCAACTTACAAAGCTAAATCAGGGGCTTGTGAACGGTCGCAGCTATGCAAAGAGCGAAGTGATTCATTGGACCGGCTCAAACAATGAAGAGGTGGAAGGAATTTTGTATTATCCGGTCAACTACGAGGCCGGGAAAAAATATCCGATCATTACCGCGATTCACGGCGGCCCCGCTGGCGCGGATAAAGATCTTTGGGGAGAGAGCTGGGCTTATCCGATTCAACTTTTCACGCAGCGTGGCGCGTTTGTCTTGCGGCCGAATTACCACGGCAGTGGCGACTACGGATTGAAATGGGTCGAATCGATTTGCTGTGGGAAATACTATGACCTCGAAACACCGGACATAAACGCGGGTGTGGACTATTTGATCGCGAAAGGAATGGGCGATCCCGACCGCGTTGCGACGATGGGCTGGTCGAACGGCTCAATTCTTTCGACGAGTTTGCTGATTACGTATCCGGACCGCTACAAAGTGGCGAGCGTCGGCGCGGGCGACATCGAATGGTTCAGCGACTGGGCGAATGTGGATTTCGGCGAATCGTTTGATGCGTACTATTTCGGAAAATCGCCCTTTCAGGATCCGGAGCTGTACATCAAGAAATCTCCGGTCTTTAAGATGGACCGAATTAAGGCACCAGTCTTGATTTTCCACGGCGACGCGGACCGCAACGTTCCATTCGCGCAAAGTTGGACGTACTTCCGCACGCTGCAGTGGCACGGAAAAGTTCCGGTGAAGTTCGTGATTTTTCCAGGCGAGCCGCACGGGCCACGCAAACTCACGCATCAATTGCGAAAACTGGATGAAGAAATCGCGTGGTTCGACAAATATTTTTTCAAGACAGAGAAACCCTCCAACGAAGCGCTCAAAGAAGGCTCTCCACTCGAAGCGGCGTTCCGCACAAAGAACGTGGCGCACTCCGGGTGGCTCTACGGCGAAGCGTATGTACCGGAAGGCACCAAAACAGTTGTGACCATTCCGGAAGTGGTGAAGCGCGGCGATCTGGAAATCGGCCGATTTGAAGTGACGCGCGCGCAGTACGCCGAATTCGACAAAAGGTACCGGGTTCTTCCCAGCACGGAAAACTATCCGGCGAACGGAATCACGCTGGAACAAGCGAAAGCTTATGCCGACTGGCTCTCCAAGACGACTAGGCAAACGTGGCGAGTGCCCAACAAGAGCGAAGTTGCATCGCTCTATGAAAAGAGAGAAGGCGAAAATACGCTCGACTACTGGGCGGGCTACGCGGTGAATCCGGAAGACAGCGCACTCCTGGCAAAAAAGGCCTCCGAACTCTCGGGCAACGTGCCGCTGCTCAAGCCCGTCGGAAGTTTTCCAGGACAAGGCAGCGCCGAGGAAGAATTGATTTTTGATCTCTGCGGCAATGTAGCCGAATGGGTCTTGCTTCCGGACGGCAAAGGAGAAGCGATCGGCGGCAGCGCGGACCAGCCAGCGGATCCACGTTCGGCGCATGCGGCGAATGCGGCGTACACCGGGTTCCGCGTGGTGCGTGGAGCGGCGAAGGCGGAAGAAAAGAAATAGGCGAGAAGCGCATTTTCGTCGGGTCCCAGTGACTTCGAGAACTCATCAAGGCCCAGAGAGATCCCTCGACTTCGAGCCGTCAAAAGGTGACGGCTCTTCGCTCGGGATGACAATAAGCGTGTAAAGGGCCATCCAGATTGGCACTTGAGGCATTGGTCTGGATTGATTAGCTTGGAAGCTAAGACAAAAGCGCCAATCTGAAGATTGGCCACTACATGAGCGCAAAAAAATGAGTGAATTTACACCGACGGAACGAACACAAGTTAAACGGCTGCCGAAGCGTGGCAAGTACGACGCCGAGACGGTTTACAAAATTCTTGATGAGGCGTTTGTGTGCCACGTCGGATTTGTCTTGGACGGGCAGCCATTTGTGATCCCAACAAATTTTGGACGCGTGGGCGACACGGTTTATTTGCACGGCTCAGCCGCGAGCCGAATGTTGCGCACGTTGAGCGAAGGAATTCCCGTGTGCGTGACCGTCACGCTCGTGGACGGCCTGGTTCTCGCGCGCTCTGCGTTTCATCATTCGGTGAACTACCGTTCCGTCGTGATTCTCGGCACCGCAAAACTTGTCGAGGATCCCGCTGAAAAAATGGAAGCGCTGCGCCTCTTCACCGAGCACATCATGAAGGGCCGCTGGGACGAGATTCGCTGGCCGACCGAGCAAGAGATGAAAGGCACGACCGTGCTGGCCTTGCAGCTTGAAGAAGTATCGGCGAAGGTGCGCGTCGGCGGGCCAGTCGACGATGAAGAGGACTATTCCCTGCCGGTATGGGCGGGAGTTTTGCCTCTGACGCAAATCCCAGGCGCTCCAGTGCCGGATGAAAGATTGAACGCTGGCACGCCGGTGCCCGAGTACATTTCGAACTATTCGCGCTAATTGAAAAAATCAAGTTGCAGAAAAATCAGTGCTTAGATGCATTAAAACATGGGCGACTCCCCACACCCCCGGTGTTTTTGCGCAAGAGTGCGCAAGTCATTGATTCCACAGAGTTTACAGTTTCACTCTTGCAAAAGAACGCAAAAGAGTGCGTAAGTCATAGAAAAGAGATAGTTTAAGAATTACCAATCAAAATTCTGTATTTCTGGGGGAATTCGAGTGGACGCAGATACCTACAAAGACATTATACCACGCGCGTCAAAAGCCGAGTTAAAAGCCGTCTGAGGCGGGACAATGTGGGGCCCCTAAAGAGTTGCAGAAAACTTAGTACATACGATTCAGTGTCACCGGAACCAAACGGGCCGAACTTGCATTTGGTGCACCGCCCGTTACGGGTAAACAGGAGTGCCTACGCTACCGGATGAGGCGGCGAAGAGAGATTTGAGAATCCTGAGCAGTAGATTCGGGAACGGCGTAGACGACATCTGGCGCGGTAATGATTTCGAAGGCATCGAGGACGAGAGATTCTTCCGGCGCGAGACGTAAAGGATACGAGCCGCATTTGCGCATACGGCCGAAATAGATTCCGTCGGAATCACTGAAGAGAAGATCAGGGCCGATGCGGAGAGCGACGCCGCCGATGGGAATACCGTTCTGATCGCGGATGCGACCGCGAACCACGCAATCGTTCATTTTCGTGCGCAGACCGGACGCACCGGCGGAGGGCGTGGTTCCGTCGCGGTATTCGAGAGCGGAAGCGTAGGCGGTGTATTTCACGCGGCCGACGGGCGTAACGTTGGACTCGGCGTGAAGCTCGGTGTCGTGAGGAAGCACAAATCGGAAATGAACGAAAGCGACCTGGCGGAAGGGTGACTGGCCGGGAATGGAAAAGGGGATGTAGATGGTCTGATAGTCCGATCCGAAACTAAACCGATTCGATTCATAAGAACCGCCGAAACCAAGAGTCTTTTGATTAAGGCCGAACTGAGCGACCTGGTTGAGCTGCAGACGAGGGCTCAAGCGTTCGCGTGCCCCGAGGGAATACGTGGTGACGTTGTTGCCGACATGAGCGACGGCGTGGAAGGCATCTGCGGTAGCGGAAAAGCGGCGGGTAATGGGACGCTCGACGCCGGCCATATACGCATCCGTGCGATTGAGGGACGAAGTCGAACGGTAGGCGGACGCGCGGAAGCGGAACGCAAAAGCGTTGAAAGAAACTCCAGCGCCCGTGACGCGCGCCTGGAGGCCTGGGCCACGGTTGTCCTGCGGTGAAAGTAGATTCTGCCGGCTGACATTCAAGGAAAGAGAGCGAAGGGGACGAAATTCGAGGGCAATATTTTCGCGGTCGTATTCGGTGGTTAGCGGAGAGGAGACCGTGATGCGGCGGAAGGAATCTCCTGCCTGGGTATAGCTGGCTTTTAGGTCGAAGACTGTGTCGTGAAAATCGAGGCTAGCCGAGCTGTAGGGATCGCTGCCACTGGCACCGCCGGTGATGGCAAGAGCGAGGGATTTGGAGGGAGTCCAGGCGAAGGATTGGAGCAATGTGCCCCTACCCGTGTGGACGAAGTCGAGAGAGTAGACGAGTTTGCTGTTGACGGGGCGGCTAAAGAAAATCGCGCCGGCAAAGCGATCGGGTTCTGCGGTGAGAAGAAAGGGAGTGCCGAATCGCTGCGAGCTGAAGCCAGCAAAAACGCGAAAGCTTCCGTTCGCGGAAGAGATGCGCCAGGCGGCGCCACGGCCAAGAAAATAGACGAAGGAGTTGAAGATGTCAGTCGGCAGAGCAAAAGGAATTTCCTGATCGCCAAACTCCGCGAAGCCACGTGCCATCGGAACGGACAGAAAGAAACCTTCGACCGGGCCATCGTGCCAACCGGCGCCGAGCCAGCCGCGATAGTCACCCGAGGAAAACGAAGCGGAGGCGCCGGAAGTCTGAAACAGAGACGAGCTGCCGGCCTTCAGTTCGACAACTTGCGCAGACAACGAGAGAGACGAGCCGGAGAGGAATTCGGCGAAAGCAACGAGGAAAAAGATTCGCGTCAGCCAACGAAGGCCGAGCATGAAATCAATCAAGGACCAGAGCCGAGACTGGGGAAGAGGGATTGGTATTTGAATTTGGAGAAAACGATTTCGACCTGATTGGGCGGGAAAGGGCCATCCCAATCGAGAGTGACAAGACGCGCCTGGCCCGGAAACGAGGGAAAGCCGGGAAAGGATTTTCTGGAGGAGAGGGAGCGCAGTTCGATAGATTGCGCGCGATCGAACTGAGCGGACCTATTTTCGACGAGAAAAGTGACTTTGCGAGCGGCGGGATCGAATTGCCCTTGGGAAACGACGACGTCGGAACGAGCGAGCGAAGATTTTGTGAGGAGATAGACGGTGTGCGGGAGGCGAATCAAAAGATGAAGGCCAGGAGCGGAAGGGCGGCCCTGAAAATTGGCATAGATGGTGAACCAAGCGGGAAGATGATCGGCGTGGGCACGGTAGAAAACAGCGTAAGGACGATGAGGGAGGACGCGGAAGCTTTTTGCGGAGAGCTGGACGTTGATGGAGCGGTCGAGGTCACGATAGACCGGATTACCGTTGCGGTCGACCGTGAAGCTGCGAACTTCCAGGATGACGGTGATAGGCGTCTGGCCTTCGTTACGGACCTGAAACGAGCCGTCGGCGGAATTGACGTATTCGGAGATGACGGGGGAGACGGTTTGCCCGCGAGCGGGAAGCTCGGCTAGAACCAAAAAAATGAAGCAAGCGACGAGGCGCGCTAGCACAAGTTTCCTCCGTTCGCGGCGTGGCTAAGTGGCCTGTGCTTCCAGGATCAGCGTTCCGGTATATGTGGCTGAGGGAAGATTCAAGCCCGCGGTGTCAATTTGGAGAGAAAGGGAGTCCGTGCGGCTCGTGTTGAGAGTTACGCCGCTGACGCTTTGGCTAAAGACTTGAAGGCTGGAACCGGTGGCAAAAGGGCTGTTGGCAGTGAACGCGGTGAAGGAACCGCTGTTAACGCTGCCGGACACGGCAGAGGAAGGAATATTGTGATTCGAGCCGTCCGTGAGCGCGGTCGTCGCGCTGGAGAAGTAGCCGAAGAGTTTTACGTTGCTGCGGCCGACGGAGAGGACCCAGGTTGTGGTGATGGACACGGAGGAGGTGCCGGTGGCCGTGCCGTTGCCGACGAGATTGAAGTTGACGGTCGAGGGGGAAGCAGAGACGGTGATGAGCTCCACGAGAGGCGCGTTGAGGCTCACGTTGAACGTGGAGGAATTGAGCTGGGCGTTCGCGGAATCCGGTATGAGAGAGAAAAGAAGCATGCAGGAGAACAAAACGGCTACGAATCTACGAGACATTGAACCTCCGAGGAAAATGTCGCGGCAGCAGAAACGCGACGAGACGCAAGCAATAGGACGCGTAAGGTCCGACCAAGCGCATTCTTACAGGGAAATCGGCGGCGGGGGAGAAAACTTGAAGAAAGGCGACGGGGAGTGAATCGAAAGCGGCAACAAAAATGAGAGCGTTTTAATGTTTCGTGAAGATTTTCGCCCAAGCCGCAAGGATTATTTTGCTTTTGCGCCGGAGATGGCGGTAGCGACGCCAAGGGCGATGAGGGAGCTGCCGGAGATGTTCTTCTGAACGCGGCGCCAGCGGAGACTCGAACGGAGACGGTTGGCGAGAGTTCCGGCGAGCATTGCCCAAGAACTGTCGCTGCACAGGCCGAGAAGAGCGAAGGAGACGCCGAGGAAAAAGATTTGCGCGGGAACGTGTCCGCGGGAGGCGTCCACGAACTGCGGAAGGAAGGCCAGAAAGAAAAGGGCGGTCTTGGGATTAAGAAGATTGACGAGGACGCCTTGTCCAAAGACGCGAGACAGGCTGTGATTCGAGGCTGCTGTGGCGACTTGAGCCTCGTCGCGAGTCAGCAGCGTGCGGACTCCGAGAAAAATCAGGTAGAGAGCGCCGGCGAATTGGACGATATGAAAGGCGCGGGCGGAAGAGACGAGAACCGCGGCAAGACCGAGCGCGGCGGCACTGGCGTGGATTAGTGTGCCGACGGATATGCCGGCGGCGGAGACGACTCCGGCTTTGCGGCCTTGGCCGATGGTGCGGCTGAGGATGTAAAAGACGGCCGGGCCGGGAACGACGAGCAGGATCATGGCGCCAGCGAGAAAGAGCGGGAAGGTGGAGGGGATGTGGGGCATGGATCGGCTCCGTGGTGCGATGGACAGATAGATTCCTGAGGAACAAATGTCGTTACCAAGGTTCTTCAGCAAAGGCAACAAAGGAACGGGTCTAAAGACCCGCCACTACAAAGCATTTGCCGAGACTGGGTTTTGTAGTGGCCAGCCTTCAGGCTGGTTGTTTTGATTTCCACGGCGCGGACCAGCCCGTACCGAGTAGAGAGCGCTTCATCCAGTCAATGGTCTGCGAGCCACAGAATGGAAATTCTTGAGGCTCAGCGCAGAGCCGTTTGCGGACGGGATTCCACCAAAAGTACGCTGCCACTTCTTCGATGGCGTCAGACGGGCGAAGGATGTGGTCGTAATAGCTCATTTCCCAGAGGCACTGGCCGTGAAGCCTCTGAAATTCAAAGGCAGTGCGCTGCTTGAACAACCGAATAAATTCGCGAAGGTCAGAGTGAGTATCGGCGCCTTCGGCGAGAATGTGTACGTGGTCCGGCATGATGCAATACGCAAGGAGAAGAAAAGAATGGCTGGCCGCGCATTCGATAGGGAGATGAAGAACTTTTTGAGCGTGTGGCGGAACGGCGAGATGGGGAGCGCGACGGTCACAACAAATGGTGATGAAATAAATTTGGCGGCCGATGTAGTTTTTTGCGGCAAGGCGAGGATTCTTGCGATGAAGCGTCATTGCCAAAACTCAGAAAAAGAACGGGTCTAAAAACCCGCCACTACAGTTTGCGCAGAAAGAAGGTTGCGCACAAAGAAGTTAATGGCAGCCGCAACCGCCGCCGCAGCAGGAACCGCCGCCTCCAGAGGAAGGCGTGAAGGATTTTGATGAGCCTCCGGCGATGGAGGAGCTAAAGACAGAAAGCTGTAGCGTGGCTTTTTTGCCGGAGCATTTGGGGCAGGAGATTTCCTGCTGTTTGTTGAAGACGAGCTTTTCGAATTGGGTTTTGCAGTCGTCGCAGATGTATTCGTAGATGGGCATTACATTGGCCTCGCGAAACTTCAAGCAAATTATACCTCGTAACGAGGTGCTGAGATGGCTGCCATTAGTCGAAAAGGCTAATAGGTGTAGGCGCTAACGAAAAGCATCGCTGCAAAAACAGGAAAAATGATGGACCAAACGAGTAGTGAGACCCGCGGTTTGCCCTTCCCCAATAGCGCCAAGAGGAGGACCGACATCCAGCACAAGACGGCCGTCCAATTGAGCGCAATCCAGACCGGACTGGGCGTTCTCGGGGCAATGACCTGAACCCGCACGAGGGACACCGAAGCTGGAAGAAGGCTAAGCGAGGCAAGCCACAGAGCGAAGCGAGGTAGAGATTCGCGTAGGGTGCGAGGTCGCTCTCGGTTAAATTGTGAGAGCCAGGCAAATAGGAGGGAGCAGAACGGAACGGCCATGCCGAAGGCAACAATCACGAAAGGGCCTATGATTTCGCCGAATCTCATCAATTTTTGACCGTACAACCAGTCTACAAGATAACCCGAAAAGAGAAGAGGGCACGATATGCGTGCCCCTACAAGCCAAGTTTAGGTTAGTGAAAACTAGCCGCCGGCGAGAGGACCGGAATTAGGTTAGTTCTGTGAGATGCTCGAGGGAGACCAGAGCGGTTTTGCCGTAGTGTTCGCCATCGAGGATCCGGACCTGGCAGCGCGATTGCGGCTGATGAAGGTCCAGGATGCGCACTTGTGTCCCGCAGGGCACCATAAGAAGTTTTTGAGAAGCGATCAAGAGAGATAAGCCCACGTCGTCATTCGCTGCGTCAAGTTTCTCTCTTTCCTCGGCGGTATCTTCGTCAACGGAAAGCAACGCGAAAGAAAGCTTGCCGTCGCCGCAAAGTGTGGCGAGCCGGCCGACGCAAGAAGAAGCCGCAGGAGTTCCCACGGGCGTGGGCAAAGGTGCGCGTTCCAGCCTTCCGATAAACCTGTAGCCGCGCTTTGGGAGCGTTTCCACAAAACGCGGCTTTTCCTTGTCGTCATCAAGCGCCTGTCGCAGCTTTTTGATGGCGGTATTGAGGCTGTGGTCGAAGTCCACAAAGGTGTCTTCGGGCCAAAGCCTTTTTTCGAACTCCTCGCGCGCGATGACTTCGCCCGGGCGTTCGAGCATCAGAGCAAGGGCACGAAAAGGCTGAATTTGCAGTTTGATTTTGTTGCCAGCCTTGTAAAGCTCTCCCGTGCGCAGATCTACCTGGAACACATCGAACCGTACAACGTCTGACGCGCGGCCCGGGGACGGCATGGGTTTGCCTCTACTTGCGATGACTATACCACTCCCTTAGAAGAGCGCGAATGTGGACTCATCGCGCGTAAATACCGTATTTCCGTGATGTTCCGTGTTCATGCGAAGAAGGCTTGCAGTTCACCCGCGGTGCATTGCGCGCGGGGAAGGAATGCGCGAAAGTGCGCACCATCTTGATGGTGCTAAGTCGCCTCTCCGAGCCAGACGAACATTAGTCAGCCTCGACGGCGCCGATGAAAGAAGGAGAATCCCCATGAAAAAGCGAATTTTGGTAATGGCAAGTCTACTGGTGCTTTGCAGTTTCGCGGCAACCCAGGTTGCGAGGGCGCAGGAGCCAATGTTGGTGAACATTCCGTTTGCATTTACAGCAGGCGAGGCGGCGCTTCCCGCCGGTGAGTATCGCGTACAGAAAATGGATGGCAATGGCGCGGTGCTTTTGATTCGGTGCAGCGATCCAACTGCGGCAGCCTTTGTTATGACCATTGGAACGCAGGGGAAAGAGCAGCAAGAGCGATCCAAGCTGGTCTTCAACCGCTACAAGGATCACTACTTCCTCTCGCAGGTATGGAACGCCGGATACAGCAGTGGAAGAGAACTCCGGAAAACTTCGCGAGAAAAGGAAATCGAGCGGACAGCAAAACTTGAGACGCGGAGCCAGGTGGTTCTGGTCGCCAGTGTTTCCCCAAGCAAGTAGTAACACACGCAGAGCGTCGAAGAACGCACGGGAATCCGGAGGGTGCCTCCCCGGATTCCCGTTTTTGTTTTGATTGGATTCAGGAGTCTGTTGAAGAGGTAAAAAGACCGATTCAGAACAGAGTCCTACAAAGATTACGGATAAATCTTGCCGAGATGGGCGCAGCATGCTGCCCCCGTGCGGTACAAAAGAAAGAAGGGGCACGATATATCGTGCCCCTACGGAATTCAGATTGATGAAGTTGTAACGATTAGTCGCCGGCGACGGCTTCGGCGGCTTCTTCTTTCGTGGTCGCGCCGTTCGCTGGGGCGATGTTCACGGGCTTATTCGCGTTGGCGAAGTTGGCCGGAGTTGCCTTGGCGATGTCATTGAGCGAGCCGATTTGGACGACGGCCGGTTGCGGCTTCTTGAGAACGAGTTCCTCGTAGATGGCGCGAACCTTGGCGGCTTCTTCCCACGCCTTCTTGCGGCGCATGCGGTCTTCTTCGGCCGCGGTAAGAGGAATGTCGTGCTCGAGGTGGCGGACGCGAGCGGCGTCTTCGGCGTCAATCTTGAGGTGGTGCTCATAGCTCTCGAGATTGACCTTCTTCCCCTTGGCGTAAATCTCGTGCTTACCGTGCGTCTTGTACCACTCGGCGACGGTCGCATTCTTGTGCATGTTTTCAATGATCTGGCGCCAGCCGATGCCGGTGTTGTACGCGCAGAAAGAGATTTCGCCCTGCTGTGTGGCGTACGGAATGATGCACATTTCGGTGCGGCGGAAGTCGTAGTTGAAAAGATCCTGGAACCACATACCGGCGATGAAGAGGAAGTTCCACGGGTCGGACTGGCGGCGCTTCATGGCGTCTTCGATGTTGCGATCGGGCGAAGTGCGGCCGTACTTGGTGGTGGACTTCTTGGTGAGCGCCCAGGTCTTGTCAAATTTCTTGAAAAGGTCCCAAAGCTTCAAGCCCTTCGGTCCTTGGAAGGGGTGGTAGTTCTTGAGGAGCGCGAGGCCCATCATGAAGTTGGAGAAGTTTTTCCCGCGGGCAGCGTCCGTAATAGCGGTGACGTCTTTCGTCAGCTGCTGCGCATCGAGGAAGCGCGGAACGGGAGCCCATTCTTTGGTTTCCTTGTTGATCATGATGGCGGTGCCGACGCCGCAGTTCGGGTGGCAGCCGCAGGAGAGCGAACCCCACTGGGATTCGTTGCCCTTGACCATGTCCGCGAAGCCCGCGAACGTGGAAATGAACGAAATCGGGAACCAGTCGCGCGTGGGTTCGACTTTGCCGACCTGCTTGCTGACGTCCTGCGCGAGGTGCGAAAGCGTGTAGCGCTGGCGGAGGCGGCGTTCCGGGGTGATGTCCTCGTCGCGGCCCGTGAAAGAAACGGGCTGGAAGCTGACGAAGGCGATCTTCTTGGGATTTTCCATCGCGAACTTGACGACGGTGCCGACCTGGTCGTTGTTCACGTTGTTGACGATGGTAACGACGAGAACGATTTCGATGCCGGCTTCGTGCATGTTTTCGATGGCGCGAAGTTTTACATCAAACAAGTTTCCGATTTGGCGGTGGCTGTTGGCGTCGTTGCCGATGCCGTCGAATTGCAGGTAGGCGTAACGCATGCCCGCTTCGAACGCCTTGCGCGAGAATTCCTTGCTCTTGGCGAATTCGATGCCGTTGGTCGCGGCCTGCACGGAGTTGTAGCCGATCTTGCGGGCGTAGGCGACGGCGTCGAGGAAGAGCGGGCTCATGGTGGGCTCGCCGCCGGAGAATTGCACGGACATCTGCCGGCGCGGCTTGATCTTGAGCGCGTTGTCGAGAATTTCCTTTACTTCTTCCCAGCCGAGCTCGTGAACGTAGCCGACCTGGTTTGCGTCCATGAAGCAGGGATCGCACATCATGTTGCAGCGGTTGGTGAGGTCGACGGTGAGAACGGAGCCGCGGCCGTAGCGGACGGTCGAAGAACCGTGCTTGTGAAGGTCTTCGTCGTTGTGCGCGGGAATGTCGCGGCCAGGGAATTGCGATTCGATCCACTTCAGGAAGTTCGAGTCCACGGCCATGAGGTCTTCGTAGTGGCCGTGAATCGGGCAGTCCTTGACCATCCAGACCTGGCCGTCGCGCTCGATGATTTGCGCTTTGATCTCGCCGACTTTTTCGTGCATCAGGTCGCGCCAGTCTTTTTTGCCGGCGATGATTTCGTTGCGTGCTTCCTTGACGCAGCCCGGGCAGAGCGAATCGGTTTGCCGCGGGAAGCCAAGCGTGGGCTTGGTCTTTTCCCAGGATTTCAGCAGCGGCTTATCCGACCACTGAGGAGTTACGGACGGATTGGGATTGTGCTTATTGAAAAACTGAATGGTGTTAAAGGTGACCGCGGCGGTTTTGCAAACGATGTAATCGAGACTGCGCGCGATCTGCGTGCCAATCGTGTTTGGCATAAACCTCTAGCCCTCACTTTCGAAAGTGACGAGACAAATTTACCTACCGGTGTAGCTAGCCCACTAACCCAAATTGGGAATTACAGGATGGCCCCCAAACAAGGTCCCCCGAGGGCCATTTCCAACGTACCACGCCCAGCAGTACGTGCCTAAGTCTTTCGGCACCTATAGTTTGCCAGTTGGTTAGGGGGGAGGCTAGGAAGATTCGGCGAATGGGGAAAATAGGGGGTTGAATGGGGCAATGAGAGGTTATTCGGGCGTTCTGGAAGGGGTTATTTTTCGGGCTCAGAGAGCACTAATCTTTGCTTGTAGGGACTTTCGGAGGTTCTTTCAGGGCGGCGGAGATTAGGAGTCAGGACTGGGAATTCAGAATGGGCCGAAGGATGGCGATTACAAAATGGGCGAAGTATTGGGCGCCCTCGTCAAGTTGAAGCCAGCGAACGACACAATGTTCGGTGAGATATTTTCCGACGCGAGCTTCGGGAATGCCGAGGTGATCCGCGAGCAACGGCTTGATGGAAATTCCGGAACGGCGGTTGCCGCCTCGAGAGACGTTTCCGATGGCGATGCGAAGAGTATCGCAGGCTTCGGCGTAATAGTAAGTGGTCATTTCTTCGTCGGTGAGAACGAAGACGCCCGGGCCAGCGGGTGCGCGATCGGCTTGATCGAGTTTTGCGGGCGGGCACGTAAGCAAGCGGCGGAATTGCATTTCCAAAAGAGAGATGCGTGAAGAGAGACCCGGATCGCCGAAGCGGCCTTTCACTCCCGCTGAGGCAGCGGCAGGAGATTCTGGCGGAGATTCAACAGGAATGCGTGGAATGGCGCGGCTGTCTACGACCAGGGGCGGAGCGATTTCATCGTGAGCAACTGCAGGTTTTGCGTGGGGGCGAGATTCCGCTGTAGAAGCTGAAGCTACTGCGCTGGTAGCGGCGATGGCTTTGCGGCGATTGCGCCCACCTCGGCGGCCGCGACGCCGGCTATGCTTTGGCGAGGCGGGAGCTTGAGGCACAGCGGATCCGGGCGATTCGGCGGAGTCCGCAACGGCAGATTGTTCAACAGCCGTTTGTGATTCCGAATTTTCCTCGGCCGAAGCTACACTCAAAGGCGGCAGCGACTCTGGTATTTCGAGGCGTGGAATTTCCGGCACGGGGAGGACTTCGCCTTCGGCGGGAAGCGCACCGCCGAGACGTGTGACGGCTTCTTGCGCTTTTGTTTTCCAATCGCCGCGACGAAAACGCTGCCAGGAGATTGCGTACCATTTCACGGCCTCTTCGGATTGGCTCGCCGTTTCGAGATGGCGTGCGAGTTCGAAAGCGACCATGGCGTCGCGTGTTTTCTGAAAAAGATTCGAAAGCTGGCCGGCAGGATCCTTGCTGCCCTTGGCGCGGCGAATGCGAGCTGTGATTTGTTTCCAGTCAGCCATGGCGGTGATGCGTTGGTGCATTGTAGCAGCGTGTGGCATAAGGCATCCAGCAGGGACAGAGCGAGTGGCAGAAGTGGCGGAATGGAATGAAGTTCCGGTACTGTGTAGTTGGACACAGCGATTACGTGCAAGTCTCTCTGATCAAGAATCTTGATTGACGTCGTGCGTGGCAGTGAGTATGCTTTTTTTCGGCCCAGTGGGGAGGCCCGATGGCACGTTTACGTGCATGCATCTGTATTGTTCTCTCTCTTCTCTTCTTTTTTTCCACGACTATGGGCGCATCGGCGCCGGCAGTAGGCACGATCACTTCGGCATCCCGAGCAAATGTGGGAACGGCGACGGCGACCGTCGGCACTACCGTATTTTCGGGCGACAAGCTCGCTACCGCACAAACGGGAACATTGCAAATACGTGCCGGCGCGGCGCGGCTGATGCTTTCGGCTTCGAGCGTTGTGACGGTTGCTGATTCGAATGGAACGCCAAGCGCGACGTTGCAACAAGGGACCGCAGTTTTTTCGACGGCAAACGCGAAAGCATTTATATTGCATGCGGCTGCCGCGGAGATTCGTCCTGAGACAGATGCTCCGACCGTGGGGCAAGTAACTTATGTGAATTCGAAAGAGCTGGTGGTGCGCAGCACGCGCGGTTCCCTGGCGATTACTGTGGATGGTGAAACGCAATACGTGCCGGAAGCGATGGCATACCGCGTGATCCTCGATCCGGATTCGTATCTCGCCAGCGAGGCCGCAGCTGCCCCACAGGGACCCGCAGGAGCAGGCACAAAGGGGACTCGCGGGCCGCCGCGGAAGGCAGGCCGGAGCCGCTTTTTGCTGATGGCAATTATCGTGACCAGCGTTGTAACGGCGATTGCTCTGGACGAGGTTCTGGAAAGCCCCAGCAAGCCGTAATCTTTCGATTTATTTCCCGTACGAACTTATAGGGTTGCAATCACTTCGATTTCTACGAGTGCGTCTTTCGGAAGGCGCGCCACTTCAACGGTTGAACGAGCAGGTGGAGCGGCAGTGAAATATTTTCCGTAGACTTCATTCATGGCCGCGAAGTCGCTCATGTTTTTGAGAAAAACCGTGGTCTTTACGACACGGTGAAGGTGGCAGCCCGCCGATTCGAGAATTCCCTTCACGTTTTCCAGAGCGCGCTCGGTTTGCTGGCGTATGTCTCCGACGACAAATTCGTTTGTAGCCGGATCAATCGCCACCTGACCGGAAGCGAAGAGAAAGCCGCCTGCTTTGATCGCTTGAGAATAGGGACCAATAGGTTTCGGCCCCCGGTCGGTGAGAACGATGTCCTTCATGGATGAGGCTCCTTGGATGAATTGACGTCAGCATTTGCTGCCGGAGTGGCGGCCATAGCATAACGCGCGCGAAAGTCATCGGGAATGCCGGAGTGTTTGAGCCATTGGCGGACGAACGGGCCGTGTGGCTGATGCGTTTCCTCGTCCAACGCTGAAATGAGATCTTGAATTCTGAAGTCCGTGCCCCGGCGGTCCTGAATCATGGATTTTAGAGACTGATGGAGTGGCCTCCGACCAAATTCGTCTTCGAGAGCAAAAAAGAAGAGAGCGCTTTTGGTCCACGCGGGGGAATAGGAACATCCGTACTCACCGGGAGGAAGTGGAAGGACAATCTTCTCTCTGCAATCCGCGGAGTGTTTGTCGAAATCAGCAAGAAGCATCCGAATACGAACGGGGCGGGCATCGTCCCCATTCTCATGGGCCTGCGCCTCCCAACCAGCGTACGGACCGACCGCGTCCATGGGGAGAGGAGACTCATCAAAGCGAACGCGGGAAACACCTCCGAACCAAGTGTAGGCGAGTTCGAAGTTCAGGTCTTCGTAAAACTCCCGGTCTTTGAGACCGCGAGCGACCCAAACCTGATGGATGAAGATCGTTTCCGGAAGTGCGCCGCATCCAAAACTCTTTGAGGGAATAGGACATTCGAGCAACCGAATGGTGCGGGGGCCTTTCGTGGAAGGGCCGTATTCGGACTCATAGTAGTGGGCGCGCGATGCTATGGAACTTGCTGCGTTTTGCGCGGCCGCCGGATCAACCGGCTGCAGCGTCCAAAACAGGATTCGCCCGCCGTCTGCGTGAATTTCCCTTTCGACATATTTTCCACCGGCCGCGAACGGAGCAAATTCGCCAGGCTGTTGCCTGAACGAATAGATCCATTCATCGTGAGAGGTGGTGCGCTTGGCAAGTGCGCCGCTCGCATGGACGAGAAATCCCGAAGGTACGCGGACGGAGATCGTCCACTTTTTCGGCGGAACTCCGCCGGTGCCGAAGAGATGCTTTGCGGGCAACAAGGCGGGATTCCAACTTTCGGGAAATGCAAAAAAAGTGTCTGGACTCGCGGCCAGATAGCTGCCCGAATGAGAGCCGGTGGAAAGCTCATACTCGAGGACGAGTGCGCGCTTTTGTTTGACGGCCCAAGCCTCCGGCCACCGCAATTCGATGGTGTCACCAACATCTGAGGAGGAAGCGGCGTTGACGGTCTGAACGTCGAGGGGATGGCCGTTCCATTGCGCGGAAGTGGCGCTGCGCTGAAAAGCGGCTGCAGCTGGGAGAACGATACGGATGCTTTGGAGCGGCTGGTTACCGGAGTTCAGAAGCTGGTAGTTGCAATGAACGGCGAGATGTGGCTCAGGCGCGGAAACGAAGCGAAGTTCAATGTTTTGTTTCTGAATGACGTAACCTGGGCCTAATGCAACGCTGCAGCCGGACAGAAGAATAGCGGCAAGCGCGGACGCAAACAGTGCCGGAAGGCGGTGGGGGAGGAAGTGTTGCAAAGCAAATCGATTGTAGCGAGAGGAATTGGAGGAAGCAAAGCGAGGGGAAAGAGAGCGAAACGCAATTAGCGTCTGCGGCCGCGAACGCTTCGGAAGCCAGTGTTGTGCGCGATGGCCTTTTGCCGAGCCGCTGCTTCCGCTTCGCCTTGCGCGTCCGTCATGCCCTGCTGAATGCGGTAGAGAATATCCTTTTCAGAAAGGCCGGAATTCTTTAGGTCGGCGATGGTTGCGACGGACATGGTGCGAATGCCTTTGAGGCGGCGGTCCAGCAGGTAGTCCACCGTAGGTCCGGACAAGCCCATGGCGTGAAGCATGACGGTGTCGTTGCCGATGGTATCGAACTGGTCTGTCTGCGCAATCCGCAGGATCTGCTCGCCGGACAAGTTGGCGCCGGCGAGACTTCTGACGGTATCCGTTGCGACAAAAGCGTGCTGGTGCTCGTGGGCGATGCGAACCAGAGAAACGGTGGTTTTTTCGTCGATGTTCGCTTTTTTCAGGCGAATGATTTCGGCCACTTCCGCATCGCTGGTGTTGAGTTTTTTCAGTTCTTCGATCGTGCCCGAATAGATGCCGGCTTGATCGGCGGGGCGATAGTCGGTGAGCATATGAGTCCCGCAGCCGCCGAGAAAAGGCAGCAAGGTGAGGGCGAAATAGGCGCGAGGGATGCGCATGAAAGTAGTTTAAGCGGGGCAACGCGGCGGGAAACGCAGTGTGCCGTGGGCGATACCCGTACCAAGGGACAGGTACAAGAAATCAGTCGCCGGAAGCCTGATAAACCCGTTCGACGCCCAAGACGCCGGAGATTTTGCGGATGTTGGCGAGAATGGTTTCAAACTGCCGGCGGTCGACAATCTCCAGGCTGGCGTCAATGCGCGCGTTCGAACGATCCGGGCGGCTTTCGAGGTTGCGGATGTTGGAGCCTGCGCCGCTGATGACAGCGGTGATTTCCGCAAGCAGACCGGCACGATCCTTGGCGCGAATGACGAGCTGAATCGGGAAGGTAGTCGCGGTTTCGCCGCCCCACTCGACGGCGATGCGGCGCTCGGTTTGGTAGAGAAGATTTTGCACGTTGGGACAAAGCTTGGTGTGCACGGCAACGCCGCGGCCGCGCGTGATATAGCCGACGATGTCGTCTCCGGGAATGGGATTGCAGCATTTTGCGCGGAACACGAGCAGGTCGTCATGCCCTTTGACAATGAGAGGCGCATCGCCCATGCCGAGCATGCGCTTAACGGTTTTGACGATAGTGGGCTTTGAATCCTCGGGCTCAGCTTCCGTCGGCTTGGCGCCTTCACCGAGGACTTTGGAAAGAATCTGGCGGGCCGAGTATTTTCCGAAACCCACGGCGGCGTAAAGATCCTCGATCTTAGACAGGCCGTGATCCGCAGCGACCTTTTCGAGGTCAGCTTCAGGGATTTTCTTGAGAGCTTTGCCGAAAGCGCGCGATTCTTTTTCCATCAGGCGCTTGCCCATTTCCGTGGCTTCTTCGCGCTCGTGAAGATTAATCCAGTGACGGATTTTGCTGCGCGCGTGTGAAGATTTGGCAAAGCTGAGCCAATCGCGGCTAGGCGTGTGTCCCTTTTGCGTGAGAATTTCGACGACGTCGCCGTTAACGATTTCGTGGCGGAGTGTGACCATCTGGCCGTTCACTTTTGCGCCGACACACTGATGGCCGACTTCAGTGTGAACGGCGTAAGCAAAATCAACAGGCGTGGCACCGAAAGGAAGCTCGAGGACGCGGCCTTTTGGAGTGAAGGCATAGACCTCGGCGGGCGCGAGGTCAACTTTGAGCGTGCTGAGAAATTCTCCCGGTTCCTGAAGTTCTTGCGACCACTCGATGAGCTGACGCATCCAGATGATGCGCTGATCGTCGTCGCCACTGACGGGTTTGCTATCTTTGTACTTCCAATGGGCGGCGACGCCTTCCTCGGCAATGCTGTGCATTTCCTGCGTGCGAATCTGAACTTCAAAAGGCTGGCCGCCGTGAATGACGGTGGTATGCAGCGACTGATAGAGGTTCGGCCGCGGCATGGCGATGTAATCCTTAAAGCGGCCGGGAACAGGTCGCCAGATGTGATGGACGACGCCGAGAGCGGCATAACAACTGCGCTCGGTGTCCGTAACAACGCGAACGGCGAGGAGGTCGTAAATCTGCTCGAGGCCGCGTCCCTGGCGGACGATTTTTCTGTGGAGGGAGTAGAGGCTCTTGCGGCGGGCCTCGAGTTCGGCGGGAATCCCGTTTTCGACGAGCTTGGTGCGGATGGTGGACTGGACGTCTTCGAGGAAGCGGTTGTGGACTTGGGCTTTGTCCAAAACTTCTTTTTGTAGAGCGAGATAGGATTCAGGTTCGAGACACCGGAACGAGAGATCCTCCAGCTCATTGCGGATGGCGCCCATACCGAGGCGATGGGCGATGGGGGCGTAAATATCGAGCGTTTCGCGGGCTATGCGCTGCTGCTTTTCCGGAGGAAGGAATTCGATGGTGCGCATGTTGTGCAGGCGGTCGGCAAGTTTCACGACGACGACGCGAACGTCATGCACCATGGCAAGGAGCATTTTGCGAACGTTTTCCGCCTGACGGGCTTCGGGAGCCAACATGTTCAAGCGGCCGATTTTAGTGACGCCTTCGACCAAGCGGGCAGTCTCTTCGCCGAAGCGTTCCTGAATGCGTGAGACCGGGAATTCGGTGTCTTCGACGACGTCGTGGAGAAGCGCGGCGGTGAGCGTAGTGGCATCCATGCGCATGTCCGCAAGAATGTGGGCCACTTCGAGCAAATGCGTCATGTAAGGGTCGCCGGAGCGCCGGAGCTGGTCCCGATGACGCTCTGAGGCAATTTCGTAAGCGCGGCGGACGACCCAGGGATCCTCGGAGGGGCGGTTCTTGCGGAGCTTGGCAAGCAGCTCTTCCATGCGGGTGTCCAGCAGACGCTGGGTGCGCTCGCGGTGAAAGTGCAGAGGAAGATTGCTGGAGCCCGGCATCCATCTAGTGTACGCCTTTGGATAGGGACGGGCGAATGAGGCAATTCCGCCCGTATCTACAAAAAGGAAGGGGCGCCGGTTGGCGCCCCTTCAAAAGCGGAATCTAGCCTTCGAATCGATCAGGATCAGGAAGGAGCCTGGGTCGGCTGCGAACCGCGCTTCTGCTTCACTTCCTTGACCTTATCGACCAGATCGTCGGCCTCCTTGAGGAGTTCGGCGCGCTGATCGGCGCTGTCCACTGCATCGGCCTTACGGCGATAGAGGAGATTGAGATAAGCCATCGCGTCGTCGTAGTCGGGGCGGAGTTGAATTGCCTTTTTCAGCTTGTCTATGCCTTCATCAATTACAGTGCCGTATTTGGACGCGTACTCGCCGCGAACGGCGGCGGGGAGGGCGTCGTTTTCCTTGACCTGCTTCTTGAGATTCTTCTCGTTGTAATCCTTGCGGATCTCAGCATTTCCACGGAAGGAGAGCGTCCAATCAATGACGCCGATCCAGTAGTAAGGCTCAGGATCTTCCGGCTTCTGATCAATGTGCATCTGATGGTATTTCTTGGATTCCTCGAACTTCTCAGGCTTATAGGGAGTGCCTGCCATTTGGAAGAGAATGGAGCCGACGCCGTCGATGGCGCTGAGATTCTTAGGGTCCTTCTCGAGAATCTCCTTGAACTCCGCGATCGCCTGTTCACCGAGCCTTTTATTCTGGTCGGAGGGCGCGCCCGGAATGTACTGCGTGGCGTAGGCGGTAGCGAGATACAAACGCGCCGTCATCAAATCCGGATCGGCGTCCTTGGCTTGCTTGAAATCTTCTACGGCGCGATCGTACTGGCCTTCCTTAAAGGCGGCCACACCCTTGTTAAGCAGGTCGCGAGCCTTGAGTTTGTTGCAGCCGGAAAATCCCGCCGCGAGAATGAAGAGAGCTGCCGCAGCAGCCGCGCGGCGTGCGATTGATTGCGATGCATATTTCATCGAAGCATCCATCCCTGCGAGAATTCACTTCCGCCCCAGGAGGGGCAATTTCACCACAATCAGCGGGATTGTTCCAGCTTCGGTGTCAACAACCCCACGGACAGGTCGAGCTGTCTCATAGCATCCACGACCCGGGCAACCGTTGCAAACTCTACAGGAGCTTCGCCGCGAATGAAAGCGATTCTCTCTGAGCGCTGCTTAAAGACTTCCTCAAGCCGGGGTGAAAGACGATCCCAAGT
>JACXTT010001277.1_pt1 | contig 42486 bp, 34 predicted proteins | sample 9270951 | NCBI WGS metagenome assembly JACXTT01 (sample SAMN15532306, study PRJNA645909) | rock metagenome | isolation source: weathered quartz diorite | place: Puerto Rico | collected 2017-06-21
GAAAGCTGCTGAGCCTGCTACTACGGCAGAGGTTGTGCGGGCAAAATCAAAGATCACCGAGTAGGGCCTCTCTTCTAGGAAACTCACATGAGAAAATTCTCATGAGAATTTTCTCATCATCTTCTCATCTCCTTCTCACATTGATGCGTTATGTTCGTCGTCAAATATACTAGAACCTGATGAGGAGGAACGAGATCATGAGTATGAAGAAAAAAGCCTTGACGGGAGCGATTGCTGCGTCGCTCGCGGTTAGCGGATTCACCTTCGGTCGTATGACGCAAGGAGACCGCGTTCAAGCTGATCCTATGGAGGGTAAGACTGCCGCTGTCACAACTCCTTCAGGACGTACGCTTCCGTCCTTCGCTAATTTAGCGGCGCAAGCGTCTCCGTCAGTGGTGTTCGTCAAAGTAGTCTCGGTCGAGAAAGCCGCGCAGGACGGCCCAGGCTTCGGATTTCCAAGCCCTTTTGGTGAACATTCCCCCTTTCCGTTTCATCCACCTTTTCCTCCGGGGGGTGGAAGACGGCAAGGGTCTGGTTCGGGGTTCGTGATTCGTCAAGACGGTATCATCCTCACTAACAACCATGTGGTTGACGACGCGAAAGAAATTACCGTGACGCTGTCGGATAAGCAGGAATATGCGGCAAAGGTTGTCGGACGTGATGCCAAAACAGATCTAGCCGTCCTCAAGATTCAACCCAAGGGAGAATTATCGGTCGCAAAACTCGGCGATTCCGATAACCTGCAGGTGGGAGATTGGGTCATGGCGATCGGCAATCCTTTCGGTCTTAGCAATACGGTGACCGCCGGGATCGTGAGCGCAAAAGGCCGCGTCATTGGCGCTGGTCCTTATGACAGTTTCATCCAGACTGATGCGTCCATCAATCCTGGCAATTCAGGCGGTCCACTCTTTAACGAAAACGGCGAGGTTGTGGGCATCAACAGCGCAATTTATAGCCAGAGCGGCGGGAACATCGGCATTGGGTTCGCCATTCCCATTAATTTGGCGAAACAATTGCTGCCGGAACTAGAAACTACCGGTAGTGTGACGAGAGGTTGGTTGGGGGTAACGATTCAGCACATGACCCCGGAATTAGCGAAATCTCTCGGCGTGGAGGAAGCTCACGGAGCACTGGTACGGGATGTTACAAGCAACAGCCCAGCCGCAAAAGCTGGTATGGAACGGGGCGACGTGATCGTTCGCTATAATAAAAAGAAAGTCGAGGACTCAGGGGCGTTGCCAACTTTGGTAGCCGCTACGCCGGTTGGCGAGACCGTTCCAGTAGAAGTCGTACGAAACGGCAAAGCCAAGACGCTCAATGTTACTGTGGCAAAACTCACTGAACAAGAAGTCGCCAGCGCCGACGAAGAGGGCGCGCCCCAGAAAGGAAAGTGGGGACTAGCGCTCCGGGAATTACGGCCAGAAGAGCGTGAACAAATGGGACTCAAGGAAAATGAAGGCGTCATAGTTGGCGCTGTGCAGCCAGAGAGCCCGGCGGCCGAAGCCGGGGTGGAAGCCGGCGACGTCATTTTGCAGGTGAACAAGAATTCGGTCTCCTCCGTGGCGGAAGTGAAGAAAGAAATCGGCAAAACCGCTGGAGATACCCCTCTTCTCCTCTTGCTCAAACGTGCAGACGGAAACAGTCGATTCGCTACCTTAGCAGCAAAGTAACCCTGCTCTGCTGACCTCCTCAAGCAATCCTCTAGGGCTCTACGCGACCGCCCCTTGCAAAGGGCGGTCGGGGGCTCGCGCCGTCAGTCCCTAAACTTTTAAGATTTTTCTCCTGTTCCCTGTAGGCGGCAACGTTGTTTTGCTTTAGAGGCAATGGTACTGTAGACACGCATGGTCAAAAGGCTGATCGCCGGCTTGGTATTTTGTCTCTGCGTCATCAGTCTTGCCGGCTGGCTTTTTTATCAATTTTTGACGAGCCCAGGCCCTGAACGTTCCTACCCTTTGCGGGTGTTCATTCCTGAGCGTTCCTCACTGCGAGCGATCGCCGACATACTCGCTACTGAGAAGCTCGTCACGAATGGACAACTCTTCTCACTCTGGGCTCGTCTCACAAAAGCCGATCGCAAAATACAAAGCGGAGAATACCAGTTTACAAATGCACTCTCCCCGATCGATCTGTTACGCATACTGACGCGAGGAGAAACGCTCCGTTACACGATCACCGTTACGGAAGGGATGACGTTGAAACAAGTTGTGACGCTGCTTGTCGCGAAAGGACTAGGCGTGGAAGAGCAGTTTTTGTGTTTGAATACGGATCCGTATTTTCTTGCCCGTTGGGGTTTGCCTCCTCAGGGCGTGGAGGGCTATTTGTATCCGGCGACATACCAGTTTTCTCGTCGCACGACGCCAGAGGACATCCTGGGCTCCATGGTCGGCCGTTTTTACGTCTCCCTTACTCCGGCCCTCTACCAACGAATCACAACTTCAGGATTATCCGTCCATCAAATTGTCACCCTTGCATCGCTCATCGAGAAAGAAACCGCGGTCACCTCTGAACGCAATCTTATCTCTGCAGTGTTTTATAACCGCTTGCATCAAGGTATGCCGCTACAATGCGACTCCAGCGTGATTTATGGAATTCCCGACTTTGACGGCAACCTGACTCGTCAACATCTCCTCACGCCGTCTCCATACAACACCTATCTGTTGCGGGGATTACCGCCAGGACCTATTGCGAATCCCAGCAGCGCCTCCATCCTTGCCGCGCTTCAGCCTGCCCAAAGTCAATACCTATACTTTGTCGCTCGGGGAGACGGCACGCATGAATTTTCCGTAGACCTCTCAACGCACAACAAAGCCGTGCGACATTTTCAGAAGGGGCAGTCCTAACAATGTCTGCAGTCCTTTTCTTCGTTCAGCAGGTTCGTCGCCAGCTGCTTCGACACGCCCAGCTCAATATCGTCGGCTTTTTTGGACCACTAGCAATTTGTAGTTGGGCGATGAGTCGTTTAGTGTTGGACCTGTTTTCCGCTCCTTTACTGTTTGCACTTTTACCACCGATTTTATGTGGAGGCTTGGGCGGTTTCACATTATGGAAGCGGCGCGCCATGCTCGACTCCACGGCTGTCGCCTCTCTTCTCGATGACGCGCTTACAGGAAAAGAACGGTTCTTGACCGTCATTACTGCGAGTCCGTCCGACTCCGCAAATACGCTGTCTTCGCTCATCCAAAAGCAATCGGAGCAACTTGCCGCATCGTTCCGCCCGGAGCGGGACCTCGGGTTGACGCTCGACAAACGAGTGCCCTGGGCTGTCGGCGTTGCGCTGCTCAGCGTGCTTTTGCTCATCTTTTGGCCGAACTTAAAGCTGAGCGCCCATCTTTCTTCTTCACAATTAGTGAATTCTCCAGAGATGGCCCCTCAATCTCAGGAAGAGGCTATCGCCACGCTGGAAGAGGCTGCTCGTCGACTGTTAGCGCCTACCGCGACGCCGCAAGAGCAAATGACCGGCGCTCAACTGCTGTCGCTCATCCAGCAACTAAAAGATCCTTCACTCACTCCGCAGGAGAAACAACAGCATTTGGCGGAGGCTCAGAAACGGCTCTCTCTGAATTCACCCTTGCCGCAGATTTTACCCCTTGATCTGAAAATTTTTGCCGGCAAAGGAAAGGACGAAAAAGGCCAAGGGGACGACAAGAACACCTCACAAAGCGGCAATACTCCGCTAGAAAAGACTGGGGACAATTCGGGGCAGAGCAAGCCATCCTCTTCCTCAACTGGAGTCGGCAACGAACCCCAACCAGGTTCACCTCAGGATGGTGAAAAACAAAAACAGCCACAACCTCGGCAAGATGGTGGAAGTCTTACGTTTAACTTTCCTCAACCTGAAGGAAAGAACCCGGGAAAATCGCCACAAGAATCAACAAGTGCAACCTCGCAAAAGCCGGCTCAACCCCAAATGCCGGACAGTCATACGCCGGGGGCGGACCCCAATCGTCCTGGCGCTGGACAAAACAATCAGGCCCAGGATGCTCAGGGGAAAGATCCGACCAAACCAGATCCGAAGCAAGAGCAGAAGAACGACAAGGGTGAAGGAGGGGCGAGCATTGGCATGAGTAAAGGCGAACGCAGCCTGAAGCCCGGAGAACAAGCTGGCGGCGGATTTCTGACTCAAGAGGCGCGGTTTGTGAAAGTGCGCGTTCCTGTTGGTCAAGAAGCGCAAGCCGAAGAAAGTGGTCGCACCGCAAATTCTCAGCGCGCGACACCGAAGACGCCCTATAGCAATGCACCGCTCAAAGAGGAGCGGCCAGATGATCAGACGCATCTCAAACAGCCCATTCCCCTGGAATATCGGGCAATCCTCACTGAATAATTCTTAGCATGTGATGTTATGGCGCTACCTGAAGAACGTATTAAAGAATTTATCCACGTGTTCCGCTCCATCGAAGATGAGGTGGGCCGAGTGATCGTTGGGCAGCGGGAGATCGTACGCAAAGTACTGACCAGTTTCTTTGCCGGTGGGCATGTGCTGCTCGAGGGTGCTCCAGGCTTGGGAAAAACACTGCTGGTGAAGACGCTGAGTCATGCACTTGGGTTGAATTTTAAGCGAATTCAATTCACACCGGACCTAATGCCTTCGGACATTATCGGCACGCAAATTCTCTCTGAAGGCGTCGGCGAGCGACATTTCGCTTTTAAACAAGGACCAATTTTTGCGCACATTGTATTGGCGGACGAAATCAATCGCGCGACGCCGAAAACGCAATCTGCTTTACTCGAGGCAATGGAGGAACATCAAGTCTCGGTCTTTGGAGAAACGTATCAACTCGAATCTCCCTTTTTTGTGTTGGCGACGCAAAACCCCATCGAAATTGAAGGAACGTATCCATTGCCTGAAGCGCAACTGGACCGTTTCTTATTTAAATTGCTGGTGCGGCCACCCACGGCAATAGAACTGACAGAGATTTTAGCCCGTACGACGACTGAGTCTTGCTATGAGGCAAAACCGATTCTTCCCGCCAGCCAGGCTCGCGCTCTTGTAGAGGACATGAAAATGCTTGTCCGCCAGGTTGTCCTGGCTCCACCCTTGAGCGTATACATCGCACGCATCATTGCCGCTGCTACTCCTGGAGATGAACAGTCGGTCAATGCAGAAGTCTCCCAATACGTTCGTTATGGTCCTGGTCCGCGCGGGGCGCAAGCGTTGACGCTAGGAGCAAAGGTCAACGCGCTGCTTGATCAACGGGCCAACGTCAGCTTCGAGGACATTACTGAGGTAGCGCTTCCCGCTCTCCGTCATCGTTGCCTGCTGAATTTTCAAGCGGAAGCTGAGAACGTCAGTGCAGATTTCATTCTCTCCCATCTGTTACAGACAGTAGCCAAGCGATAAAAAGCTTCCGGTCCTGAGCCTCGTGTTTCCGCAAACTCCTTGTTTCTCATTGACTTTCTAAGGGAAGTGCTTTATACCCATGCGTTGTCTCAGGTCGCAGTTCTGTTCATGAGCAAGGATTAGCTGCTTCATCGATTTCCTTGGGCAGGGGAAAGAGAAAAAGCGACGAATAACCCGAACCCCAAGGTTGCCGAGAGGCTGCAAAAATGGTCCCCATTCCGCCACCCCCTTCCTCTAGCTACAGCCGACACTGTTGTTTTTCTTTCTGGAAAAAACTTCCGGCGTCAACGAGCGAAAGCGGTTAAGACTTACGGCGAAAAGCCGATCAGTCTTACTGATAGGAATTATTACGAAGCTTATTGCCGCGTCGAGGAAGTGCAAAAATGGAAAAACTCACCACCCTGCATCACGAATGGCAACGGGCTGAAGAGGAAACCCCTCTCAGTATCTACCCTGCAGTCACAAAGAAAAAGCCATTGCATCTGGTAGGAGCCCAAGGAGGAGAAAAGACAACAAAAGAACTGATACTGGACGGTGTGCTGCATGAGTTGCAAAATTGCTTACAGAGCATTGGCATGGGGATAGACCTTCTGCAACTCAGTCAACCAGACGAGCTTGAATGCCAAAGCATCACCAGCGGCATCGAACGGGCCAGTCGGTTACTGCATGAGATGCAAGAATACTTTTTCCCTCCAGATCCTTACATCTCAACAAAAAATCTGGGCGACATGCTGTCGGAAGCTATTCAGAAGATTACCATCGAGTCCGGGCGAGAGAATATCCGGCTGCAGGGCCCCGAATCACTCCCTTCGATTCACTATGACTGGTTTATGCTGAGTCGTGTGCTTGAGCGTGTGCTCCGTTGCGCCTGTGGCCTCTTATCCACTGAAGGAGGAGAGAGTGTTGTCAGCGCGAGAGTGCAAGAAGCGCCCTCTCAGGCTTTTATTGAGATAAAGGTAGATATCTGCGGAACGAATGAACTCGTAGTAGAAGAAGAGAAAATCTTTACTCCTTGTTGGCGTGCGCACGATTATCGAGCCGGGCTCGGGCTTGTTCTGGCGCGCCAAGCGATGCAGAGTCGGAACGGGACATTGACGTTTAAAAAGATCAATTCCTCTCGCGCTCAATTTACCTTACACGTGTCTGTGCTCCCTGAAAGTATCGTGTCAAGAAAGACCGGAAAAGAGATAGACCATGGCTGTGTGGAGGGATGAGGATACGGTGGTTATTGGGTGGAAATCTCGCGGCGTGTCGGCCAAAGGACGCGGGCGCGAGGTGAGCGATGAAGACGCTTTGCAACAACTCCCTATCCCGTGCATTCTGGTGGTCGATGACGATCCCTTGATTTGTCAGCAGCTTGAACGCCTCTATACGTTGAGTGGGTATGCCGTCGAAACAGCTTCGTCAGGGGAGGAAGCTATCGAGTGCGTGGCGGCTGGCAATATTGACCTTGTCGTGTCAGACATGCGGCTGCCGGGGATGAGCGGGGCAGAGCTGACGGAATGGATTCAGCGAGAGTGTCCAGACGTGCCAGTTATTGTAGTGACTGGTCATGCCGATGTAGGGACCGCAGTTGACGTGCTCAAACTGGGCGCTAGCGACTACATTGTCAAGCCTTTTACCGCCGCCGCTATTCAAGAAGCCACGCGGACAGTGCTCGAACGCGCGCGCGTGTTCACCGAGATTCGTCATCTCCGCCGCACCCTCAAGGATCGTTATGAATTTGGCGGTATGCTTAGCAAAACACCGGAGATGCATAAAGTCTTCGAGACTATTCGTATGGTGTCCTCCACCAATGTCACTGTACTGATAGAAGGAGAAACTGGTACGGGCAAAGAACTCGTGGCGACGGCAGTGCACTTGCAGAGCGAGCGCCGCAAAGGCCCTTTCATTCCCATCAACTGCGCCGGCGTGCCAGAAACTCTTTTAGAAAGTGAACTTTTTGGTTATGAGCGCGGCGCCTTTACCGGAGCAGATCAGTCACGTCCTGGAAAGATCGAGCTTGCGCACGGCGGGACGCTCTTTCTTGACGAAATTGAAAGCATGTCGCTCGCTATGCAGGCAAAATTGCTGTTAGTGCTACAAGACCAAAAAGTGCAGCGATTAGGAAGTAGCCGCCGCGTGCAAATCGACATGCGCGTCATCGCCGCCACCAACGTGCGCCTGGAAGAGCTGGTGGCTCAAGGGCAGATGCGGAGTGATTTCTATTACCGCATTAATGTCATCCCCATTCGCCTTGTTCCCTTGCGACAACGGCGGCAAGATATTCCACTCCTCGTCCAGGACTTTTTACGCCATCATCCTTTAGCGCAGAAAAAACGCATTACTACACTGACCTCGCCAGCCACGGGACAGTTGATGCAATATAGTTGGCCTGGAAACGTGCGCGAGTTGCAGAATGTGCTGGAGCGCGCGATTGTCTTGACCAGCGGACGAGTCATTGAGCAGGTCGATCTCCCCGAAACTGGGATTGTGGTCCCACGAGGAGAAACGAAGCAACCAGCGACGCTTGAGCTCTCGCTTAAAAACTGGCTTAACGAGCAGGAAAAACACTATTTAACTCAACAGCTCGAAGCCTGTGAAGGCAAGATCAATCTCGTGGCTCAGAGCGCTGGTATTGATGTCAAAACACTCTACCGAAAAATGCGTCAGTATGGCCTAGACAAACGCCTGTTCAAGCGAGCAAGGCCGGAAGACCTGGCGAGCCCGTCAGATCTTCCTTTGCATGGTCGTTCTTTTCTCTAGAGTAAGGAGAGTAAGTAAACCCCTATTTCTTTTGTTCCGCCCAGCCTTCGCTGAGCGGAGCGAAATAGTAGGCGTGAAATTTCCGCGAACGAAACTTCCATTCATCCCCGACTTTTACATAGACATCGTCATAGTGACCAGCAGCAACGATGCTCTTGCCATCGCGAGTCGCTCGTAGATCTAGATAACAGTTGCCAACAGCTCGATCAGGCCCTTGCAGTTCAAAAACATGATTGTGAATAAACGGGTGGGGATCGAGTTCTGAGAGTCCTTGCTGATACGACTTGAGCAGCGCCTCCGTGCCTTTTGCCGCCAGCTGCGCGCCGCCAGCGTCAAACTCGCCGTCGGCAGTAAACAGGTTGACAATGGCCGGCACATCTTTTTTCCACACATAATGACAGTATTTCAGTGGGAGTTCACGAATCGCTTCACGGTCCGCCAGTTCCCGAACGAGTGCTTCCAAACTCTTTTGCGCCATAGATGTCTCCTTTTGCGGAGCTTATAGCATGAGAGTCCACGCTTGTGGTAGGAGTGCTCTGAGTGCGCTAACTGCGGATCGACAATAGACGAGGAGTTTCATCGCTTATGAAAGTGAAGCTTGCTTTTGGTCGAAAGGGAGCCGAGATTGAACTACCCCTCTCATATCCGGACAGCGGTGGCCGGGCAAGAGAAAGAATGGGGATACGTTAACTAGAAATCTCACTGGGCCCGATCCCGAGAGCAATTTCACGTTCGGGTCCTCGCGTTGGAGAGTCGAACCCATACTTTTCGATTTTCCGATAAAGTCGCTGGCGGTCGATAGCAAGAAGACGAGCCGCTTCGTTCTTGTTGCCATGGCTTTTGCGTAATGCTGCAGTGATTAACGATCGCTCCATCTCTTCTAACGTTGGCAGCTCGGAGAGTTCTTGAAAGTTAATAGGCTGTGCTTCAAATCCAGAAACAGCGCTCGGTAAGTCTTCCAAGGTGATTTCGTTGCTGTGCGAGAGGGCAAAGACACGTTCGATCACATTCTGTAGTTCACGGATATTGCCTGGCCATGGGTAGGCGACAATTTTTTCGAGCGCGCTAGGAGCAATACGCCGTGGTTCAACATTGTATTCCTGGCTGAAGGCCGCGATAAAATGCTCGATCAACAAGGGAATGTCTTCACGTCGTTCGCGTAAGGGCGGCAGGTGGACCGGCACCACGCTGAGACGATAAAAGAGATCTTCGCGAAAGGCGCCTTTTTTCACTTCTTCGTCAAGGTTCCGGTTGCTGGCGGCGATGATGCGCACGTCGACTTTCACTGGCTGAGAGGAGCCAAGAGGCGTGACTTCCTTTTCCTGGATCGCTCGCAAAAATTTGACCTGTAGCGCAACAGGGATTTCACTAATTTCGTCAAGAAAGAGCGTGCCGCCATTCGCCGCTTGGAAGACGCCGTTATGATCAGCAATAGCGCCGGTAAACGCGCCGCGTCGATGCCCAAAGAGCTGACTATCGAGCAAGGTTTCTGACATCGCGCCGCAGTTGATGGCGACAAACGATCGGTCCGCCCAGGGGCCTTTCTGGTGAATCGTACGCGCGACCAGTTCTTTCCCCGTGCCGCTTTCGCCGGTAATGAGCACGGTGCTTTTGTTTGCGCTTACAGCCCCAATGACGCCGTAGAGTTGCCGCATAGCCTGACTTTGACCGATGAGGGCGCCAAATTTTTTGTAAGCGCGCACTTCGCGTCGCAGTTGCGCTACTTCTTCACGCAATCGTTTTGTTTCGAGCAACTTATCGACTTTGAGGAGCAGCTCATCTGGGTTACACGGCTTGGTCAAATAATCCGTTGCCCCGCACTGCATCGCTTCGACCGCGCTCTCAATCGTGCCATGGCCGGTTAAGACAATGACCGCACAGCCGCGCTCTTTGATATGCATCTCGCGCAGGAGCTGCATGCCATCCATCACCGGCATCTTGAGGTCCGTAATGACGACATCAAAATTGCTGCGGTCGAGTTTGCCTAACGCCTCGCGACCATTACCGGCAGTGTCAACTTCGTAGCCTTTGCGTTGCAGGATTTTTGCCTGCATCTTGGCCATATTCGTTTCGTCTTCAACAAGTAAAATATGTGCGGTCATGACATTGTCACACGAAGGCGGCTATGCAGACATAGCCGCGGCGGGTTTGTCCTTCCGACGTTTCTCGGCACAAGGACACGGTAATTCGATAAGAAAGGTTGTTCCGGCATTAGGTTTACTCTGTACACTGATTTTGCCCTGGTACCGTTTGATAATGGAATGCACAACTGATAGACCAAGACCAGTGCCTTGACCAGGTTCTTTGGTGGTGAAGAAGGGGTTGAAGATGTTGTTGAGATGTTGGGCAGCAATCCCTACTCCCGTGTCGCTACATTCGATAATGACGCTTCGCTCCGGGGTGCGTTGGGTCCGCAACCGCAGTTCGCCGCCGTTCGGCATGGCTTGCACTGCATTCGTAATTAAGTTGAGAAAGACTTGGCGCAGAGCGTTTTGGTTGGCGACGCAGGGGCCGACTTTCCCAAAAGTAGTCAGCACGCGGACATTATTCGTTTGTAAGTACTTATGCATGAGCCGCAGCGTGCGACGCAAGAGGTCATTAATGTTGACTTCTTCCATATCCGCGCCGCTTTCGCGGGAAAATTCGAGCAGATTGGTGATAATTTCTTGCGCACGTACGATTTCATCTTTCGCAATCTGGAGATCCTCGCGCACTTCCGGATTATCCGTCGTGAGGATCTCACTGAGGTCGTACAACGCATTCATGATGATGCCGAGGGGGTTACGGATTTCGTGAGCAATGCCAGCAGCCAGCTGACCAATCGCCGCCATTTTTTCCGATTGGATGAGCTGGCTTTCTAGATTTTTACGGTCCGACACATCCATGTAGATGCCTTGGATGGTTTTCTCATCTCGATGCTCAATGATGCCGAAATAGACTGATACGGGCACAGCCCGTCCGTCTTTCGCAAGCAAATGCAAATCTTCGCAGGCTATGTAGTCTTGGCTATTGGTTTTATGGCTCAGATGGTGTAGCCACTCTTGCTCTTCCGGGGGGTGCAACGCCCAGATCGACTTGCCGATCATTTCGTTGCGTGAAAACCCAGTAATTTTTTCGGCTTCCCGATTGGCGCGGAGAATGGTCCCGTCTTCACAACTGATGCGAAAGATGGGCGCCGGAGCATTCTCTACACTTTTGCGGTGAATTTCTTCCTCGTCACGGAGAGCTTCTTCTCGTGCTTCGACGAAAAAATCAGTGATATGAAGCAAGCGCTCATGAAATTCCTGATCGAGTAAAGTCAAAAGATCCACCAGTTTTTTACGGTCCTGCGCATAGGCTGCTCGCAAGCGTTCGACGATTAAAAAACGGACCCGCATCTGGCCGGCAAGAAAACGGGAAGGCGGCCAGTGGGAAATAAAACCATGACGGGCATGCTCGTGTAAACACGCATACGTTTCGATGTCATCCGGTGTTTCGATGTGACGCGTCCAGCGTAGCAAGGAATCGTACATGTTTTGTATGGTCTCTGGAATGCGTTCTGCGGAGATCGGAAACACTGGCGCCACTGGGGTAATCCACTCATTGATAATGTCGAAGGCGTGTGTCTGGATGAACGCGGCGAGTTCCGTTCGTAAAGGACTTTTCTCGCGCGGGAAACGTAATAATTCACAGCCGCGCATATACTGCTCGACTCGTGTGAGATGCTGCTCAAGGGGCTCTTCAAAAAATGGCTGCATAAAGGCGTTGACCCTCCGGCCCTTTTCCCCTACCGTCTCTGTCTAGTTGAAACAATACCCCTTTGCTGGAGTCAAAGAGGTCCCTGAAGCGAGACTTTCGGCCTGCCTCTGTGTTGATAATGGAACAGAAAGAACAGGTGACGCCACACGACGATCCCGATGTGCAGCTGATGTTACGCTTCCAAGAGGGCGACATGGCGGCGTTTCAACAGCTCTTTAACCGCTACTCTTCGTCGGTGGTCAATTTTGCTTTTCGCTTCGTTCATTCACGAGAACGCGCTGAAGAGCTTGCCCAGGAAGTGTTTCTGCAGGTGTATCGTTGGCAGAATCGCTATGAACCCAAAGCGAAGTTTTCCACATGGTTGTTCAAGATTGCCAACAATCACTGCTTAAATGAAGTAAGAAAAGGCGAATACCGAGTCAGTCACGAGTCGTTAGATTCGCAACCGAATGATGAAGGAGATGGACGAGAACGAGAGCTTCCAGATACGAATCCACGGAAAGGCGACGATATCTTGGCAGCCAAACAAGCAGCCGATAAGATACAGAAAATCCTCCAGCGCTTGCCGGAGAGCCAACGGTCTGCTGTTCTGCTGAGCCGTTTTGAAGGCCTGTCGTACCAAGAGGTGGCGGAAGTGCTTGGAACAACAGAAAAAGCGGTGAAAAGTCTTGTCTTCCGTGCAACCCAAAGCCTCCGTGAGGGGCTGCGAGAATATCTTGAGAACCATGACGACCTGTAATGCAGTCAAAGAAGAATTAGTGGCGTATCGCGACGGCGAGTTGTCGGAGCAGGACCGGGAGCAAATCGCCGCCCACTTGCAGACGTGCGCCGAGTGCGCGCGCGAAGAGGCGCAACTTGCTCAGGTAGAACAGTTGTTCAGTCAAATGGAACGGATCACGCCGTCTCCAGACTTTGCTGCTACCTTTTGGAAACGCTTAGAGCAAGAGCAGGTCCACATGGTGGAGTCAACCAAGCCTCCCGTACGGGAATCTCGATTGGCGCAGTGGTGGAAAGGGTTCCGAGAAACGTTTATGTCCTGGCAGATTGCGCCCATGCTCGCGGCGACGGCAAGCATCCTTGTGCTGTTTAGTTATCTTTTAATTTCACCCCGGACACCAACTCAAGGAACAACGCCACAGACTGCACCGTCACAAGTAGCGACGACGAAAGCTCCGACGCCAGCCCCCACGGGACTGACTGAACACCTGAACTTCTTTCTTCAATACCCGATCATTGCCGACTTAAATCGATTGTCGCACCTTGAGGACATCGCAGCGGTGGATCTCTCTAAAGAACGAGAAACTGAAGTGGCGAAGGAAGAAGAGCTTCCGCCTGAGCTGTTGAAAAATCCGAGCTTTTTTGCGCATTATCCTCTGTTGAAAAAAATGGATCAGCTCCAGAACTTGGAAGCGGTGCTCGATACTCCGACGAAGGAAAACGAACACGATCAAGGATAGGCTCATACAGGGAAAGTTCATCATGAAATCCAAAGCCGCCGTTCTGGTTCTTGGGAGTTTCCTCTGTGGGGGGACTGCGCTCTGGGCATTTACGACAGCGGAATACTCTCACAGGGAATATGTCACTGTTTCTCCACGATTTGTACAAAATTGGCAAGAATTGTCTCCACAAGAACGTGCGCGCGCCTTGGAGAATTATCGACGTTTCCAAAAACTTCCTCCGGAACGGCAACGAAACCTAGAAGAACGCTATCAGCGCTGGAGTGAAATGCCAGATGAGGAAAAGGAGCGTGTCCGCCGCAATTATGATCGCTTCCGCAAAATGGATTCGGACCAAAAAGAAGAGTTTTTGCGAAAGTATAAAAGGTGGCAATCTCCTGATCATTAGCCTCCGTCCAAAACCGCATACTCGATAACGCCGGCACAAGCGCCAGTAGTGGTGCAGTTTCCTTATCTATACTTCCCGACCGCACGATTACACAACGTTTTCCGTAGGGGCGTAGCATGCTACGCCCCTACAAAGATCAAACTGCACTACTACCCAAGCGCCCTAACGCTTGACGTTGTCTCTATCACCACAACTCTCTCCTTCTCTGCGTGTTATTCTTCTCAGTTTGTTCTGACATTGGGACTGAGAAGGAGGCGCGCGACCCTTATGTGGCAATTTCGTCTTCGACGCTCTATAGCCAAGAGTTCTCTCGGTATTTTTCTACTCTGTGGACCTCTAACCTATGCCTACGGGGAAGATCAGGGTGATGCTCACAGTCGCGATCATGGTTACGCTCCTCGTAGTATGGGCCAAAGTCAGGACCCGTATCGGTCGCCCACTCTCCCCGAAGGGCGAGAATCATTATCTCCAATTCCCCCTCTCTTAATTGCGCAAGCGAACCAGGGAAACAACACTCCATTTGGCGTGAGCAAATCAACTGCTGGCGCAATCGCCGGTGCACTTCTTGGGGCCGGCAGTGGAGCAATCATTGGCAGCCACAGGGGCAACGCTGGTCCGGGCGCCGCGATCGGCGCCGGACTCGGAGCGGTGGGCGGCTATGTGGTTGGCCATCAAATTGAATCGCAGGACCAGTCTTTAGATGAGCAAGATCGTGCGATCGAGCGACAGCGCCAAGAACTCGCCAGAAACCGTGAGCTTCTCGAAGAGTTAAAACGCCAGAAGCTCGACGCCCGGGAAACGAATCGAGGTGTTGTTGTCAACCTGCCTGCAGTGCTGTTCGAGTTTAACAGCAACCGTTTAACCACCGAAGCGCGCGATAAGGTGTCTCATATCGCCGACGTGCTGGAAAGAAAAACCAGCGATAGACGAGTCTCGGTAGAAGGCCACACTGATGCCATTGGAAGTGAATCTTATAATCTCGCGCTTTCTGAACGGCGCGCCCAAGCTGTGGCTCAAGAACTTGCCTCCGACGGTGTTCGTCAAGCGCGGCTCGCAACGCATGGTTTTGGGAAGAAATATCCAGTTGCTCCCAATATCCAGGCAAATGGCGCCGACAACCCGAGCGGGCGAGCAAAGAACCGCCGCGTCGAAGTCGTGATCGAAAACTAGCGAAACCTTTTCGAGGGAACTGCGTTCATCCAAAGGCAACGGGAACCCTGACCGATAGAAAGGAAAGCAATTTATGAAACGGATCGTTGGTATCGTAAGCCTCGTGGTTTTGTTAGGCGGCTGTTCCGCCCCACTTACGACGCGGGAAAAAGGCGTATTAGGCGGCGGGGCGCTAGGCGCAGGGGCAGGCGCTATCATTGGTAATGCAGTCGGCCATCATGCCGGAAGCGGCGCCCTGATTGGCGGAGCCTTGGGCGCGCTGGGCGGCGGATTGGTTGGCGACCAAATGCAAGGACAAGAGCAGCGGCAAGATGCACAGTCGAGCGAACTGGAAGAAAATCGCCGCGAGCTCCAACGACAGCGTCGAGAGCTTGATGATTACCACCGTGACCGCTATAGCTCCGATGACTATGATAACTCCAACCGTCGTCGCAGTCGCGATTATGATGACTCGCGGTACGACAACCGGCAGTACGATGATAACTCTCGTTACTAAGATCGGGACCTACCTTCTCGGTAATGGCGGATCGGCAAGCTTGAGGAGTTGCTTGCCGATATTCTTCCCGGCAAATAATCGCAAAAACGTTTTGGGTGCGCTCTCAAATCCTTCTTGGATATCTTCCTGATACGCAAGCTGGCCTGACGCGACCCAGCCGGCAAGTTCCTCGATGGCCTCGCCGAAGCGCGAAGCGTAATCCGTCAAAATGAACCCTTCCATACGCGCTCGCTGGATAATGAGCGCAAAATAATTCCTTGGCCCTGGCGGCAGTTGTTCCTCGTTATAGCGAGAGATGCCGCCACAAAGCACGATCCGCGCCCTGAGCGCCAAGTTGGCGAGAGCGGCGTCAAGAATATCGCCGCCCACATTGTCAAAAAAGATGTTGATGCCATCAGGGCACAGCTCCTTCAATCGCTTTTCGACTGGCTCGGACTTGTAGTCGATCGCCGCATCAAAGTGCGCCTCTTTCGTGAGCCACTGACATTTCTCCGCGCCCCCAGCAATACCGATCACACGACATCCCTTGATTTTTGCAATCTGACCAGCAACCGAGCCGGTGGCCCCAGCCGCACCGGACACGACGACAGTTTCCACAGCTTGCGGCTTGCCAATGTCAAGCATCCCAAAGTAAGCTGTTAGTCCGGTGATTCCAAGCACACTAAGCGGCATAGTGAGTGGAACCTCGTGAGGAACTAGGGTAGTGGGCATAAGGCTACCACGGCCATTCGTGACGACATAGTCTTGCCAACCATAGCCGCCAGCAACACAATCGCCGGGTTGAAATTTTGGGTGCTTGGACTCAACTACTTGACCGACGCAAACCGAGCGTATGACTTCACCAAGCTGGATCGGCGGGATGTAACTGGGGCGGTCCTCCATCCATCCGCGTATAGCCGGTTCAAAAGCAACATAGAGGACGCGTACGAGAAACTGTCCATCGGCCAGCTCTGGCACGAGGGTTTCCTGGTAACGAAAGTCAGACTCCTTCACCAGCCCGTGGGGACGGGCGGCAAGCAGCCACTGGCGGTTCACTGTTGTTGCCATAAGCTCTGCTCCTTCATCAGGGTTGAGATAGTCCTGCAGGGGCGAAGCATTTGTCAACTGAGTATCCACAGGTCAGCCATCATCGCCACAAATGCTTCGCCTCTACTTATGCTGTTGCGCGCAGTTCGACAAGCTCGTCCAGAGGGAAAAGATTGAGGCCTCCTGGTTTAGTAACCTCTTGCACGCGAGAGAGATTAAAGCCCGCCGTGGGTTGAAACCCCCGGCTACCATCATGCCCTCGCGAGGCGAGTGCGCTGCCGCGCAGCGGCCAGCGAAGGTAGCCCGGCCTTTCAAGGCCGGGTGTAAGGAAATCATACTCCCTCAGCATCGCGGCGCGACGGTTGACCAATTCCAGCCAAAAGTGCACAGTTCCCTCATTCTTCCGTCACACTGGGGTGTCCGATGGCGAATACCTATACCTGTCTCCACTATCATGTCATCTTCAGCACGAAGAATCGTGAACGTTGGCTCACCACGGATGTTGAGCCGCGTATCTGGGGGTATCTGGGTGGAATCGCTCGTGAGCATCGTCTCGTCCCCCTCAAAATCGGTGGGGTTGAAGATCACGTGCATCTTGTGTCGAGCGTGCCGCCCCAAAAGTAAACTTGTGGAAAGAGGGAATCATGCAGTTTCAAGACATCATCTACGAGAAAGCCGAAGGTATTGCGACCATCACAATCAACCGCCCGGAGGTGCGGAATGCGTTCCGTACGCCGACAGTGGACGAACTGATCGCCGCTTTTCAAGATGCATGGTGGGATCATTCTGTCGGTGTGGTGATTTTCACCGGTGCGGGAGATAAAGCTTTCTGTGCGGGAGGTGATCAAAGCGAGCGCGGCGCGAGCGGCTACGACACCAGCGCAGCTGGACACGAAATGAATGTCGAGGGTCTCCATGCCATCATTCGGAATATTCCCAAGCCGGTGATCGCCGCAGTGAACGGCTTTGCAATTGGCGGCGGGCACGTGCTGCACGTTATTTGCGACATCAGCATCGCGTCAGAAACAGCGCGCTTTGGCCAAACCGGTCCGCGCGTGGGCAGTTTCGACGCTGGCTATGGCAGCTCTTACTTAGCTCGTGTGGTTGGCGAAAAAAAGGCGAGAGAAATTTGGTACTTTTGTCGTCAATACACTGCCCAAGAAGCCTTCCAGATGGGATTAGTGAATGCGGTTGTCTCGGCGGATAAGTTGATGGACGAAGCTCGTGCGTGGGCAAACGAACTCTTACAAAAGAGCCCGACTGCACTCAAGTTCCTCAAATACTCTTTCAACGCCGACACTGCACATATTGCCGGTATCTCGAACATGGCTATGAGCGCTCTTGAGTTGTACTACCAAACAGACGAGGCGCTTGAAGGCGTCAATGCCTTTAATCAGCGACGTCCTGTGGATTTTTCCAAGTTTCGTAAATAGCTTCAGCAAGCTTCAGAAGCAAATTCCTCCTACTGGTCACTTTTCTCTCCTCTGGGTGCTTTGTTCGCCTCGTTTTTGGAGCTTTATTCTCTATCTCATGACAGGTATCATACCGGCCTATGACATATTTGTCTGATCTTCCCCAAGCTTCCGATTCGGCAAAAGCACTCCAGGTCTTGTTGCGCGACCGTATCTTGCTGTTTGACGGCGCGATGGGCACTTCGATCCAAGCTTGTAACCTCGATGCCGCAGCGTTCGGCGGACCTGATTATGACGGCTGTAATGAACACTTGGTGTTAACGTCGCCGCAGGTCATCGCTGAGATTCACGCAGGCTTCCTCAAGGCTGGCAGTGATATTGTCGAGACCAACACTTTTGGCGGGACGGGTATTGTCCTTGCCGAGTATGGGCTGCAAGACCAGGCCCGCGACATCAATCGCGCAGCCGCCCAGCTGGCGAAAACAGTGGCGGCACAGTACAGCACGCCGGAGAAGCCCCGCTTTGCGGCGGGATCCATGGGGCCAACCACAAAAACGATCTCGGTGACCGGCGGCGTCAATTTTGAGCAACTCCGCAAGTCCTACGCCGAACAAGCCGAAGGGTTGTTGATGGGCGGCGTCGATCTCCTTGTCCTGGAAACCGCCCAAGATACGCTGAATCTCAAAGCTGGACTCATTGGCGTCGATGAAGCGATGCGCACTGTTGGTCTGAGCGTTCCAGTGATTGTTTCCGGGACGATTGAGACGATGGGCACGATGTTAGCGGGGCAAGGCGTCGAAGCTCTTTACGTTTCGCTAGCGCATAAAGAGTTGTTCGCGATCGGCTTAAACTGCGCCACTGGGCCGGACTTCATGACGGATCATATTCGCACCTTGGCGCAACTCTCGCGGTTCCCGGTGCTGTGTATGCCCAATGCGGGGCTGCCTGATGAAGAGGGCCGCTATAACGAAACCCCAGAGATGATCACGGCCAAGCTCGAACGTTTTGTCGAGCAAGGCTGGGTGAATATGATTGGCGGCTGCTGCGGCACGACGCCGGCCCATCTCTCTCTTCTGTCCCAAATGTTGACAGGTAAAAAACCGCGTCTGATACAAGCAGCTCGACGTAGCGTGGTCTCCGGTCTAGAGCCCTTGGTCATCGAGGAAGATAAGCGCCCGGTTTTGGTTGGCGAGCGCACCAATGTCATTGGCTCACGTAAGTTCAAAGAACTAATTATCGGGGGCGCTTTTGAAGAAGGGGCTGAAATCGGCCGTCGGCAAGTGCGCGGCGGCGCCCAAGTGGTCGATGTGTGCTTGGCTGATCCTGACCGGGATGAGCTGGCGGACATGACAAAATTTTTGGAGATTCTCGTGCGCAAGGTGAAGGCGCCGCTGATGCTCGACTCCACCGATGCCCGAGTCCTCGAAGAAGCGCTCAAGCGGTCGCAAGGGAAAGCCATCATCAACTCGATCAATCTCGAAGATGGCGAAGAGCGATTCGAGAAAATTGTGCCGTTGATCAAACGCTACGGGGCGGCAGTTGTCGTCGGCTGTATCGACGACGACCCAGTCCAAGGCATGGCCGTCACCGCCAAGCGAAAACTGGAAGTCGCGCAACGCAGTTACGAACTCCTGACCAAGAAATATGGACTTGCCCCCGAAGATTTGATTTTTGACCCACTGGTGTTTCCGCTTGGGACCGGTGACCAGAATTACATCGGCGCGGGACAAGAAACCGTCGAAGGCGTACGCCTCATCAAGCAGACCTTCCCGGAGTGCAAAACCATTCTCGGGATTAGTAATGTCTCTTTCGGCTTACCGCCGGCTGGACGCGAAGTGCTTAACTCGGTGTTCTTGTACCATTGCGTCAAAGCCGGATTGGATATGGCCATTGTCAACAGCGAGAAACTCGAGCGCTACGCCACAATGCCGGAAGAAGAGCGGCGTTTATCAGAAGATCTGATCTACTGGAGCGGCGATGATCCGGTGGCGGCGTTTGCCGCGCATTTTCGCCAAAAGAATACAAAAGTCAAAACTGATGGGCGCAAAGATCTTCCGCTCGATGAGCGGCTGGCGCGCTGTATTATCGAGGGATCAAAAGACGGCCTCATTGATGATCTCAACGAAGCCCTGCAGGCGCGTAAACCTCTCGACATTATCAATGGTCCGCTTATGGCCGGCATGGATGAGGTGGGCCGCTTGTTTAACAATAACGAACTGATCGTTGCTGAAGTGCTGCAGAGCGCCGAGGCTATGAAAACCGCTGTGGGGCATCTCGAACCGTTTATGGAAAAGAGTTCTGATGCGCTCAAAGGCACGGTAGTGTTGGCTACCGTCAAAGGGGATGTGCACGATATTGGCAAGAACTTGGTCGAGATCATTCTGGGCAATAACGGCTATCGGGTGGTCAATCTTGGCATCAAAGTTCCACCGGAAACGCTGATCGACGCCTATCACACTCATAAACCGGACATCATTGGGCTCTCTGGTTTGTTGGTCAAATCAGCGCAGCAAATGGTCGTAACGGCGCAAGACTTGAAGAATGGCGGCATTCGCTGCCCCGTTCTGGTTGGCGGCGCTGCGCTCACCGCACGGTTCACGGCGAATAAAATTGCGCCGGAGTACGATGGTCTCGTCTGTTATGCCAACGACGCCATGCGCGGGCTCGACTTGGCCAATCAAATCGTCGATCCGCAAAAACAGGCCGTGCTTGTTGACAAAATCGCCGACGAACGTGCGCGCTTCGCCGCTCAAGAGCGCAAGCCGGTTGAAATTGTTGAGACACCTGCTGTTGTTACCCCGCGTGTATCAAGCATAACCCATGAGCAGCCAATTCCTTTACCGCCAGACCTGCGCGCTCATGTACTTGACCAATATGATTTGGAGGCAATCTTCGCTTACGTCAATCCTACCATGCTCTATGGCAAACACTTGGGCCTCAAGGGCAACCTCGAAACCCTGCTTGATCAGCACGACGAAAAAGCGGAACAACTCTATCGTCAAGTGCGCGCGGTGGAAGAGAAGATCCTCGCCAAGCAGTTACTGCGCGCACGCGCCGTATATCGATTTTTCCCGGCGCAATCGAGCGGCGATATGATTCTGATTTACAACTCAACGGGCGCAGAAGTCATTGAATCGTTCCACTTCCCGCGCCAAGCCCACAGTGAAGAGTTATGCTTGAGCGATTTCGTGGCGCCGCGGGACTCCGGAAAACTTGACTATGTCGCCCTGTTTGCTGTCACGTGCGGTCAAGGGGTGCGCGAATTATCGGAACAGTATAAACAAGGGGGTCAGTATCTCGAGTCCCATATTTTGCAGGCGCTGGCCATTGAAAGCGCAGAAGGGTTCGCCGAACTCTTGCACCAACGCCTGCGAGAAATGTGGGGCTTCCCCGATCCGCGCGACATGTCCATGCGCGAGCGGTTCAAAGCGCGTTACCGCGGCGTCCGGGTCAGCTTCGGCTATCCTGCCTGTCCACGTCTGGAAGATCAGGCGAAACTTTTTGATCTGCTCCACGTCACAGACGCGATCGGCGTGGAGTTGACCGAAGGCTTCATGATGGAGCCCGAAGCCTCAGTGTCGGCGCTTGTCTTTCATCATCCGCAAGCCAAATACTTTAGTATTTTGGAAGAGGAGTTGGATGCGTTCGAAAGAACGCGGGCAGCAAGTGCGTAAGTTGAGGCGGGTCCGGATCTGGCTGGGAGGCTCTCTGGAAACTGTCAAACAAACTACAGAAAGAGCGAAACCGTGCTTCGACAGGCTCAGCACGAACGGAAAATCTTTCACGAGTTCCGCACCCGCCCCGTTCGCCCTGAGCCCTTCGACAGGCTCAGGACAGGCTTATCGAAGGGTGGACAGAAGAGAAGCAGGCCCTTATCGAGTAATTTCCGAAGAGCCTCTGCATTCACTCTTTGGGAAAAGACGCCGTGCGTGAAGTGAGATTGACCAGGCCGGCCCCGCTCTTCTTTCGTTCTTTGCGTTCGCCCGCGAGTTGCGCGAACCATCCGCCCCGAGTCAGTAATTCTGCTGGGGCGCCGGACTCGACAATCTGACCGCCATTAAGCACGATCACAAAGTCAACATCTTGGACCATCGAATAACGGTGGGCGATAACCAGCGTCGTGCGTCCCTGCTGCAAGCGCGTTATCGCCCGTTTTACCTCAAACTCAGTGATGTAATCTAAATTCGCCGTAGCCTCATCTAAAATAAGGATGCGGGGCGACGCCACTAAGGCGCGCGCTAGTTGCAAACGCTGTCGCTCCCCAACGGACAACCCGACGCCGTGCTCCCCGATCTCCGTCTCTAGTCCCTCGGGTAACTGGTCCAGCGCGGACCCTAGTCCCGCCGCTCGAGCGGCCTCCCGCACCTCAGCATCTGAGGCTTCAGGGCGCTGGTAACGGATATTGTCGGCGAGGGTCCCGCGAAAAACTGCTCCGTCGGCGGCAACCACACTGACAATCCGTCGCACTGAGGCTGGATCAATACGCTCCAGCACTTGGCCATCGAGGGTGATTGTTCCTGCTGTTGGTTCGTATAAACGTAACAACAGATCGACAATCGTCGTCTTGCCAGCGCCCGAGGGGCCAACCAGCGCCGTTACTTTTCCCGGCTCTAGCGTAAAATTGACGCCGCCTAACACCTCGCGTCCTGTTGCGTAGCTGAAATGCACGTTTTTAAACTCTACCCGACCAGGTCCGGGCGCGAGTGGAGCGCCCCAATCTTCGCCATCCGGAATTTCCAGCAAACGGAGGGCCCGTTTTAAAGAACTGAGGTGCTGCTGCAGCGTTTTGGCTTGGCTCGTCAACCAATCGATCGGGTCGTACAATTTGTCGAGGTAGGCGACGAACATAACGACATCACCGGGAGTGAGCTGGCGCTTGAACACGCGCAACCCGCCGTAACTGAGCACTAACGCCTTTCCCACTTGCGCGAGTAGCGTTTGCCAAAAGAGATAGCGATTCGTCAAGCGATTTCGTTGGAGATAGCTAGCGTATGCGGCGCCAGAGACCGAGTGCAACCGCTCCACTTCTCGCGTCTCAGCGCCGCTTAATTTTACGGTCTTGATCGCGGTGAGTGCGTCTTGAATACGCGCAGATACCTCTTCCCAGAGTCCATAATACTCGACCAAAGAGGCATCCAGTTTTTTAGCGGCTTGCCGCGCGATGAGCAAATAGGCTGGTATTGTCAACAAAGCAACGCCAGTTAACGGCGGGCTTTCTACAAGCATAATCGCGAGCGCGCCAACAATACGCATTGCTTCAGGCGCAATGTCTTTCGCAAACGCAAGGACAATGGGCGCCACTTGGTCAGATTGATCAATTTGCTTGGTCAGTGCGCCGCTTGCGCGCCGACCAAAAAACCACAGCGGTAAACGCAAGACGTGGCCAAATGTTGTCAGAATGAGGTTTTCTTCAATACGGTTAGCGACCGCCGTCCCGACATTATCAGCCGCGAGTAAGAAAAAGTGGGCGCAGAGGTTCATGACCAGCAATAGGCCCACCGCCCACAAGAGCGTCTTAAACATTTGCTCGACCGTGCGTGGAGCTACACGTCCGCGACGATGTCGATCTTGCGTAGTACCCCGGTGGGGCTTCGCAATACTGTGACTTTTGAGAGGCGATTTGCCAACTTCTGGGGCGCGTTCGGCGCGGTTTCGTTCCAGTCCTTGTTGGACCGGTACAATATGCGAGGATGTGGGCAAGGCGCGAGAGAATCGCTCGATCCTAGCATGTGGAGTAGGGTTGTTTGGCTCATGCGGCTGTTCGGTCGCACGTTGGACAAAGACCCCGGCCACATCATTAACAGCAATGCGATAAACCAGCGGTTCGGCCAGTTCCGCCGCTGTCCCCAGGAAAGCAAGGAGTGCGACAATGGCAAATTGTCCACGATAAGGCCGCGCAAAACGAAAAAACACGCGCCATGTCGTCATCCTTTTCTCGGTCTCCATCTAATTCCCTCAGAACATGTATGCAAACACCACCCGGGGAGAAAACCATAACCGGGGGAAGGAAGGGGATCAAGGACGATCTTCGCTCTTCATTCTCCTCATTCTGTGGTACAGTGCCCGCCAAAAACCACAGAAGGAGGTAGACTATGGCGATCAAACCTGGATGGGAAGGGCGATTCTACGAGGACTTCGAGATCGGAGATATTTACCGCTGTCGTCTTGGGCGGACGGTTACAGAGAACGATAATATCTGGTTTACTCTTTTGACCTGTAACACCAATCAGATTCATTACAATAACGAATTCGGCAAACAGACGGAATTCGGTAAATGCCTGATCAATAGCGGACTCACCTTGGCTATCGTAGCTGGACTGGGGGTGGCGGATGTCAGTGAAAATGGATTCAACCTCGGCTGGGATAATGTGACTTTGCCAAATCCGGTCTTTGCCGGAGACACGCTGTACTCCGAGTCCGCAGTCCTGGAGCGACGCGAATCGAAATCTAAACCTCAGTGGGGCATCGTGAAAGTCCGCACGCGCGGCTACAAACAAGATGGGACACTGGTGATCGAGTACTCACGGAATGTGATGGTGTGGAAACGCGCTCACGCCCCACAACGTAACCTGTTTCCCGAGGTGAAGACGAACTAAATGGCGCCAGCTAAAAGAGGGGGCGTTCGAGTGAACGCCCGGATTGTCCTTATCCGCGCAGTGGTCGGAAAAAGGCGCGAACGTCTTCGACCAACCGCTCCGGCTCTTCCATCGGCGCAAAATGTCCGCCCGAAGGCATGACCGTCCAGCGTTTCAGGTTGTAGTAGCGCTCGGCCCACTTGCGCGGCATGAGGATGACTTCTTTGAGAAACACCGCGACGCCGGTAGGCGCTTCAACAACTGGAGTGCGATTGTGCGATGGCTTCCAGGGGTTGTGTACGGCTTCGTAATAATACCGCGCCGACGTGCCGTAGCTCTGCGTCAACCAATAGATCGTCATCGTCGTAAGCAGGTCATCCTTCGTAAAGCGTTTTTCTACGTCGCCGCCGCAATCGCTCCAGGTGCGTCGTTTCTCCAAGATCCACGAACATAACCCTACTGGAGAGTCATTGAGCGCATGAGCGATCGTCTGCGGTTTGGTGGTTTGCAGCGCCGAGTAGCCGCTCTCAGCAGTAAAGAAGTTGATATTCCTTTCGTACCACCCTTGTTCGTCTGGCCCGTATTCCGACGCCTCAGGCAACCCGCCAATGAAGACATCAAGCGGAACCATCAAGTTCATGTGGCACCCGATCATACGGTCGGCATACTTATGGCCTAGCTGAGCGGTGATGATAGCGCCCCAGTCTCCGCCTTGCGCGGCGAACTTTTTGTACCCGAGGACATCTTGCATTAACTTGACCCAGAGATCCGCCGTACGCCAGAAATTAATACCCGGGGTTGTCAACGGTGTGGAAAATCCATAGCCAGGCAACGAAGGCACGATGACATCGAAGGCGTCTTTCGGGTCGCCGCCGAATGCTGCAGGATCAGACAACGGACGAATCACTTTGTGAAAGTCCCAAAATGTCCACGGCCAGCCGTGGCTCAGAATCAGCGGCGTAGGATTCGGGCCCTTGCCGGGCTCGTGGATGAAGTGAATCGGCGCGCCTTCAATAATCGTCTTGTAATGAGAGAACGCATTCATCGCCCTCTCCTGCGCCCGCCAGTCATAGCCGTGCAGCCAGTAGTCAACGAGTTCCTTGAGATATCCGAGATTCGTGCCGTACTGCCACTGGTCGTTGGCGAAATCAACGGGCCAACGCACTTTCGTTAATCGCTCGCGGAGATCAGTGAGGGCTCCCTCTGGAATCGCTATTGTGAACGGTTCTTTTTGCATACGCCTCCCCTTCTACAGTTTTAAGTACGAGACTTTGTCGCCGTGAAAAATAACCGCCGAAATGGATAAAGGGCGCCATAGGAATGCTCAGGGTAGACCTCGCGCAGCCGACCCCGATACTCGTCGAGGAATGCTTCATGCCGGTCCGGCGCCAGCCGTGTAAACACAGGGCGTAGCGCTGTCCCCTTCATCCATTCCAGCACGGCGTCTGGTCCTTGTAAGACATGGTAATAGATCGTCTCCCAGACCTCGACTTCAACAAAATCAAGCCGGTTCAGCATCTCCACGTACCAGCTTGCCGTTTCCACGAAGTAGCGCTCGCGCCACTGTCCAATGGCCGACGCCCACGGTTCCTGCCGCACCACTTCGGCTAAAAGCCGATGTGCGGGTTCGTCAAAGTTGTTGGGCATCTGTACGGCCAAGACGCCGCCCAGAGCCAGCAGGCTGCGTAAATGGGCGAGCACGCTTTCGTGCTCCGGAACCCACTGAATGGCGGCGTTCGAGATGATGCGGTCAAGAGGTCGTTCTGAACGCCACGAGGCCAAATCTCCTTCAATAAAGTGAAGATGAGGATGCGCCGGCAAGCGCTGCGCCGAAGCCAACATGTCAGGAGAGCTATCCACACCCCATACCGTCGCGTTAGGCCAGCGTGCGACGAGAGTTGCCGTCAGGTTCCCTGGACCACAGCCAAGGTCGGCGACAGTCCGGATGTCGCCATCAGGCAGGCGAGCAAGGAGATCGAAAAAAGGTTGCGAACGCTCTCGACTGAATCGTTGATATTGTTGTGGATCCCAGCATGATGTCATGGAGAGCATATACCATGCAAAAGAGAAGAACGTGAAGCTCCCTGCATCGCTCCACCTCTTGTGCAATCTTGCCTCTGGTGATTCAGTAACGCAGAATAACAATCCCATTGCTTCTGCATAAAGAAGGAAAAGCCCATGACTGACCACGATGCTCAACAGCTCGATACATTCCTCAGCGCCGTCCGTACCCTTGCTCCTTTGATCCGTGCGCATGCGGAAGAAGCCGAACGCAACCGTCATCTGTCGCAACCCGTGGTAGCGGCGTTGAAAGAGGCTGGATTGTTTCGCCTGTATATCCCCAAAGCACTCGGCGGGTTCGAGGTTCCTCCGCAAATTTTATATCGCATCGTTGAGGAAATTGCTCGCATCGACGGGTCCACCGGTTGGTGCGCGTTTATTGGCGCAGTTATAGGCGTATTTGGCGCTTTTCTTCCGGATGCCGTTGCAGAACAACTTTTTGGCTCGGACCCCAACGCTATTTTTGCTGGAGCGCTTTTTCCTCCAGGCACAGCTAAGGTATGCGATGGCGGCTATACAGTGAGCGGTCGCTGGTCCTATGCCAGTGGTTGCCACGACTGCGCTTGGTTAGTCGGAGGTTGTCTTGTGATCGAAAACGGCAAGCCGCGGCTGAGCGGCGAGGCTCCAGAAATGCGGATCGTCTACGTACCGCGTAACAAAGGCGTGATTGTCGAGGACAGTTGGCAAGTGAGTGGATTGACGGGAACTGGCAGTAACGACTTTACCCTCGAAGAGGTGTTCGTTCCAGAGGAATACACGCATCGAATGGGGCCGGGAATGCCCCGAGGCAAACATTTTCAGAGTCCGTTGTACACAACGTATCCGCTCATCAGCGCCTTTGCTTTTCCCATGGGAGCCGTGGCGTTGGGAATTGCCCAAGCAGCGATCGACGCCGTTATGGAACTTGCTCAGACGAAGAAACCGGCTGGACAACCGGACACGTTACGTGACCGAGCAGTCTTCCACTTTCAGCTGGCGGACGCGGTGGCGCTGGTCGAGTCGGCGCGAGCGTGGCTCTATTCCTCAGTTGAGCAGGCTTGGGCCGTGGCGCAGACAGGCAGACCGGCCACCCGAGAAGAGCGCGGACGTTTGGTGTTGGCCACCGCCAATGCTACGCGTAGCGCAGCCGCGGCAACGGACATTGCTTATACGGCAGCTGGAGGGACAGCGAATTATTTGAAGAGTCCGTTGCAACGTGGTTTACGTGATATCCATGCTCTCACGCAACATGTGGCGACTTCGCCACAACAATGGGAGAGAGGGGGACGATTGCTGCTCGGGCTCGATCCGAAATTCCCGTTGATGCTGTTGTGAGTGCGATTATCTCATTGTTTCATCAGGTCCTTGCTAACAATGGTTCTCACTTGCCTGGACCCTCTTTACCGGGAGCGCAATCGTCTCAGTTGTTCATTGCTTACCCTCTTTGCGGCCATATATGACACGATCGTAATAAAGCAATTCGCCAACTATTTTTCTTGAAATACTAATTGAAAATAAATTAGTAGCAGATTAGTATTTCGGCGTATGGATATCCCTATTCATCCGCCAACATTTGCAGATGTTTTGAGCCGCATTAAAGATCTTGCTCATGGACAAAGACTGGTAGAGGTGCTTACTCTTGGTATCGGTCCCGCGCCAGGAGGAAAATATCGCCATTGGGACACTTTACGACATATTAAGCCTCCAGATGGGCTCTCTTCGGAAGAATGGTGGGCAGGCATCAAATTTGCCCGCTTTCCGGCTCGACGAGAAGTCCCGTTGTTCAAGGATAAGACTGGCCGTTCTTTTTTCTACACCCTTGCCGATCCGGTTCTCGAAATGCTGCATGAGATCGACCGGGACGCGAGTGGCCGTATTGCTGTTGCTGACCAGATTACAAATCCGCAGACGAGAGACCGCTACATTCAGAGTTCTTTAATTGAGGAAGCCATAACGTCGAGTCAACTTGAAGGCGCTTCGACGACGCGAGAAAAAGCGAAAGAGATGCTGCGTTCGGGACGAGAGCCCATAGATCATAGTGAAAAGATGATCGTCAATAATTATCGGGCAGTTCAGCTTGTCACTCGCCTGAAGGACCAACCTCTTTCCCGAGATCTCCTCCTTACTCTTCATCGTACGGTTACCGAAGGAACACTCCAGGAGGGTGCTGAGCGCCACTACTTACGACAACCTGGAGATAATATCGGAGTGTACGACAATCGCGATCACACGTTGCTACATGAACCGCCGCCAGCGGGCCAGATTCCTGAACGGATCGATGCCCTGTGCTACTTCGCCAATGAGGTGCAATCAGCCGCTTTTCTCCATCCCGTTCTCAAAGCGATCATTCTCCATTTCTGGTTCGCGTATGACCATCCGTTTATAGACGGGAATGGTCGTACTGCGCGAGCCGTATTCTACTGGTCGGTGCTTTCACAACAGTATTGGCTCTTCGAGTTTCTTTCGATCTCAAACATCATCCGCAAGGCTCCGGTGAAATACGCGCGGTCATTTCTCTATACCGAAACCGATGAGAACGACCTGACGTATTTTATCCTTGCCCAACTACAAGTGATCCGGCGCGCGATTAGAGAGTTATATATCTACGTGGAGAGAAAGCTGGAAGAGGTGCGCCACGTCGAACACCTCCTTCGTGCATCGACTCTCTTGAATCATCGACAGTTGGCGTTACTGGGGCATGCGTTGCGTCACCCTGACATGCGCTATTCCATCGTTTCTCATAAAACCAGTCACGGTATTACCTACCAAACCGCACGTACCGATTTACTGGACCTAGCAAAGAAACACCTTCTGCGCAAAACAAAAACTGCGCGAGCATTTGTCTTCTCCGCCCCGCCTGATCTTACCGAGCGCGTGCGGAAACTTTCCCGATAGTGTGTTGTCAGAAACGCGAAAAAAACGTTTTGCTCAAGGAAAAGAAGAGACAAAAGCCTAAGTCTCTTTTCACCTTTATTACACTACTGGTCGCGCCAATACTTCATTCTCCACTCGCCGCTTCAGCCAACGACCATTATCGGCGCTGCCCACCAGTTTACCGTTTTCGACAATAACTTTACCTCGTAAAATTGTCATCACGGGATACCCGTGACACTGAAACCCTTCCCAAATGCTGTAATCCGAATCTGCATGCAGATCGCTGACGGTAAGCGTCCTGCGCAGGTTTGGATCAAGCAGCACGAAGTCTGCATCGCTGCCAAGTTGAATAGCGCCTTTCTGTGGATAGAGTCCCAGAATCTTGGCGGCGTTTGTTGAGGTGATATCAGCAAAGCGTTGCAACGACATGCCTCGTTCCGACACGAATTTGGTGAATGCGACTGGGATACGCGTTTCGATACCATTGTGTCCGCCACACACGGTCGCGATTCTATCGCCCCACAATTTAGGACCTTTGAATGTCGTATATTCGTCAGTTGCCGTCGTAGAAATCCTTCCATCGAGCATGCCGGCAATCAATGCATCACGGTCGTCCGCAAACTTGATAGCCGGGTAGGTGTGAATCGCTGTGCCGACGGGCTTTTTATAATCATCACAAGTAAACTGAAGATAATTGTGGAGCGCTTCACCATACACAGGGCGTCCTTCATTACGGGCCTCGGCAATCGCCGCCACGCCTTCTTTGGCGGTGACATGAACAAAGTAAACACCAACTCCAGTGTCTTTCGCCAAACGGAGAACGGTGCGAAAAGCGATATCTTCAGACAGATTGTTATGTACGAGGTGCAGGTTGTATCCTTGGTCGTTCCCCTCCTGTTGCAGTTTTTTGGTCATGAATTGCACGATCTCTTCGTCCTCGGCATGGATCGCCATCATGCCGCCATGCTTGGCGACTTCAGCAAAAACCGTCCACAGATGACCATTCGGCACGCGCACTGGATTGTTCACGGTAAAAATCTTGAAGCTGCCTACGCCTTCTTCTAACGCCTCACGAATCTCACCGACGGTTTCGGAACGAACTTCTCCGGCAATGATGTAGTGAAAAGCGAAGTCAGTGTAACAGTGAGAGCGAAACACCGACCGACGGCGCTCGATTGTTTCAGAAATAGACCGACGCGTCTGCCCAGTGAGTGCGGCGCGGCTGAGGTCGCCGGCGAAGTCGATCATTGTTGTGACGCCACCAAATGCTGCGGCGCGGCTGGCGGCTTCCGGCGGCTGCGTCATGACATCAGCTTGTCCCGTCCAGTCCGGCGGCACTGGAATGCCGACGTGGGCATGGGGCTCGATCCCGCCCGGCAGGACGATCATTCCTTGCGCATCGATCACACGCGCAGACGTTGACGCAAGCGTTCCCGGCTGTCCGAAAGCGGCAATCTTTTCTCCCTGAACACCTACGTCCATTTCGCTGGCGGAATAGGGCGTGACCACCTGCCCTCCACGAATGATGAGATCTAACACGATCCATCTCCTTTTTGCGTATAGCGTATGGCCGATGGCCCGTTCGCTTCGCTCACTCTATGGCTTATGGCAGATGGCTCGTTCGCTACGCTCACTCTATAGCTTATGGCTCGCTCGCGTTGCTCGCTCTATGGCAAGACAGTTTTTGCTATTAGCTATATGCTATAGAGCGACCACAGGGAGCGGGCCATAGAGCGCACGTCGTGCGCGAGCTATAAAGCGACCACAGGGAGCGGGCTCTCAGCCATTTCCTGATTTACACGCTTGGCTTCGATATCACCTCGCTCGACACCCGCCGTTTCAGCCAACGACCGTCAGTTGAGCTTCCCAACAATTTGCCGTTCTCAACAATGACTTTCCCGCGCAAGATGGTCATGACGGGGTAGGCCGCACTCTGAAAACCTTCCCAAATGCTGTAGTCCGAGTCGGCGTGTAGGTCACTGAGAGTGATGGTCTTCTTCAAGTTCGGATCAAGCAGCACGATGTCAGCATCACTACCTGGCTGGATCGCTCCTTTCTGCGGATACATGCCGAGAATCCGTGCGGCGTTTGCAGAGGTAATATCCACGAAGCGCTGTAGCGACATGTTCCGCTCGGCCACAAACTTGGTATACGCCACTGGGACGCGGGTCTCGATGCCATTGTGCCCGCCGCAGACGGTCTCAATCGTATCGCCCCACAGCTTGGGCTTGCGATAAGTAGTGTACTCGTCAGTCGCCGTGGTCGCCAAATGACCATCTACTAAACCCATGGTGAGGGCGTCACGGTCCTCGGGAAATTTAATCGCCGGATAGGTGTGGATCGCTGTGCCGCCGGGCTTTTTGTAGTCTTCACAGGTGAATTGCAAATAGTTATGCAACGCCTCACCGTAGACGGGTTGGCCTTCGTTGCGCGCTTCGGCAATGGCCGCCACGCCTTCCTTGGCGGTCACGTGCACGAAATAGACGCCAACGCCGGTGTGCTTGGCCAGACGAATAATATGACGGAAGGCCAGGTCTTCGGAAATGTTATTGTGCACCAGATGCAGATTGTATCCTTGTGCTCGTCCCTCACGTTTGAGTTTCTCGGTCATGTAACGAACAATTTCATCCTCCTCAGCATGCACGGCCATAATGCCGCCATGTTTAGTGACTTCTTCGAAAATGCCCCACAACGGTCCGTATGGCACACGTATAGGATGAAACGTTGTAAAAATTTTGAAACTGGCGACGCCTTCTTGAATGGCCTCGCCAATCTCACCAACTGTTTTGGGCGTGACGTCCCCAGCCAGAATGTAGTGGAAGGCATAGTCTGTGTAACTATGTGTTTGGAAGGCTGCGCGTCGTTGTTCCACATCATGCATAATCGAGGTGGTAAGAATGCTCCCATCAGGGTTCAGACTCAAATCACCGGCAAAGTCGATGACCGTGGTCACGCCGCCAAACGCTGCAGCCCGACTGGCCGCCTCGGGCGGCTGGGTCATCACCTCGGGAATCCCCGCCCAGTGCTCAGGCACGGGAATGCCAATGTGAGCATGCGGTTCAATGCCGCCGGGAATCACAATCTTCCCACGGGCGTTAATTTCCCGACCGGCGTCTGACACTAATGTGCCCGGCCAACCCACGGCGACGATCTTTTCCCCTTGCACGCCTACATCCATTTCTCCGACGGCTTGGGGAGTTACAACGAGTCCTCCGCGAATAATAAGATCGAGCATGGCATGCCTCCTTTATTTTTCCCTAGCATAGAAAAGACATGAGCAGAACGGGCAAACAACTCTCATCACAGCTGGATAGAACCGGAGAAACGGAGACGGGGGGAATCAGTGAAGGAAAAAGCAGTGTGTTTTCTCTTCGATTCTCCGGTTCCTCGATTCTTCCTAAGGGTGCGCACCCTTGATTTCTGCTAGTTCTCATGGGATGAATCCTGAGGAAGAGGGAGGAAATTCATGGCCAAACCGCTGGACGATATTCGGGTGCTTGATCTTACTCACGTCTATAACGGTCCGTACTCCACATTGATGCTCGCGCTGATGGGCGCCGAAGTCATTAAAGTTGAGCCGCGGACCGGTGAGCGGGTGCGCAACATCTTTAAGATTCGGGGCACTGAGGAAAGTTACCCCTACCTCATGCTTAACTCCAATAAAAAAGGCGTGACCCTAAACCTTAAGACCGAGCGAGGGCGAGAGCTACTGAAAGAGCTGGCCAAGCGCTCGGATGTCATCGTAGAAAACTTCGCGGTGGGCGTATTGGACAAACTCGGGCTTGGCTATGACGTGCTCAAGGAACTCAATCCAGGCCTCATTTACGCGAGCAGCTCAGGCTTTGGACGTTCCGGACCGTACCGGGACTACCCGGCTTTTGACCCGATCATCCAGGCCATGGTAGGCATTATGAGCGTAACCGGTTTTCCTGGCAATCCGCCGGTCAAAGCTGGTCCGCCAGTCGTTGATATCTTAGGCGGCATTCACCTTTGCGCCGGCATTTTGGCCGCGCTGCATATGCGGGACCGCACCGGCAGGGGCACGATCGTGGAAACGTCGCTCTATGACGCCGCGGTGGGACCACTGACCTCGCAGTTCTCTAGCCACTTGGTGAACGGCGTCACTGGCCGTTGGGGCAACACAGCTCCGGGACGCATATTAACCCCGTATAACAGTTACAAAGCAAAAGACGGGTACGTTTTGCTGCTGGTGGCGGACGAAGTGAAATGGAAAGCTTTTTGCCGCACGATCGGACGAGAAGATTTGCTTGAGGACCCTCGGTTCACCACCAATGCTATGCGCATTAAACATGTTGACGAAATGGATGCGATCGTCGGTAAGTGGGTGGGACAACATACACGGAAGGAAGTGATGGATATCTTAGGCGGCGCGGACATTACCTGTGGCATTGTCCAGGAAGTGCCGGAAGTGTTGCAGGATGCACATTTGCGCGAGCGGGGAACGTTGCAAGACATTACGCACCCGGTCGCGGGAAAGGTGACGGTCCTGGGTTCGCCGGTGCGTTTCGACGAGGAGCCGCCCGTAGTCGACGCGCCCAGCCCAACTCTGGGACAGCACAATGAAATGGTCTATGGTAAGCTGCTTGGGCTTTCTGAACGCGAGATTGCGGCATTGAAGGAACAAGATGTGATCTAGCGGAGCACTGCTGTGGCCACACACCAAACGCATCCAGCAGATGAACCGGACAGTACTCAGACGCCTGGAGTTGGCCACACATCTCTAGAACAATACGAAACAGCTTCTACAATCGCATTTGCAGCGACGGAAGCCAGCTTCCAAGAACTCCTGGAGAGCTCTCCTGACGCGATCGTGATCGTCGATGCCGCGGGCCATATCAAGCTCGTCAATCACCAAACAGAGGTTTTGTTCGGCCATCAACGAGAGGAACTCCTGGGTCAACTGGTGGAGATTTTGTCACCAGCGCCCCGGCGCGCTGCTCATGCGGCTCACCGCGCCCGTTATCTTTCCCAACCTCACCGGCGACCAATGGGCGCCAACCTTGAACTCTATGGGTTGCGCAAAGACGGCGGCGCATTTCCGGTGGAGATTAGTTTAAGTCCAATTGTCTCCAATGGGGAAACTTGGATTATCAGCACGATTCGAGACGTAAGTGACCGGAAACTCGCACAAGAGCAACTGCGGCTGTCCGCAGAGCGACTCGGCCTGCTCCATGACATCGACCAAGCCATTCTCTCCGGCCAACCCTCGGAAACTATCGCAGCTGTGACGTTGCAGCGGCTGCGCCAACTTGTCCCCTGCCGGCGCACTGGGGTGGTGTTACTCAATTTTGTCAATAAAGAAGCAACGTTGCTCGCGATAGATGTTGGCGGAGAAACGCTGCTCACGCCTGGTCTATGCGGACCAATAGAAGCCGTACAAATCAGCAACATCGATCTCGAGGCGCTCCGGCAAGGACAGCAGTATGAAATTGACGACTTATCGATGCTTGCGGAGCTTCCCGTGGCCATACGGGCGCTGCAAGCTGAGGGAGTACAGGCGTTGCTCGTGACCCCACTCGTCACTGAAGGAGAACTGATCGGCGTGCTGAATCTTGGCAAAGATGAACCGCAAGGATTTACTCCAGCTCAGAAAGAAATTGTTCAAGAAATCGCCAACCAGCTTGCCCTTGCGCTTCAGCGCGCGCGCGATATCGCTGCGCGGCAGCTTGCCGAGGAGGCAGTACGCATTTCCGAGCAACAATACCGCCTCCTGTTTACTCAGAATCCTCACCCGATGTGGGTGTATGATGTTGAAACGTTGGCTTTCCTCGCCGTGAATGAAGCCGCCGTCCAACATTACGGTTATACACAGGAAGAGTTCTTGGCCATGACGCTTCTGGATATTCGCCCGCCCGAAGAGACAGAAGCATTTCTAGCGACAATTGAACGCGTTCGTACAGGCGGCAGTTCAACCAGTCTTACGAGGCACCGAAAAAAAGACGGAACCCTTATTCAGGTAGAAGTGAGTTCGAACGACATTCAATTTGCTGGTCGTGTTGCCAGGGTCGTGCTGGCCCATGATGTAACCGCGAGGCTGCGAGCCGAAGCTGGGAGCCAAGAAGAGGCGGAGATTACCGCAGCGCTGGTGCGCGTCGGTCGGACCATGATCTCTTCGCTTGACACGCCAACAATCGTGCAACAGCTGTGCGAAATTGTCGTTGACGTGCTGAGTTGCGATTGTTGTCATGTGTCGCTGTTGGATACGAAATCCAATGTGTTTGTCAACGCCGCGAGCTTCGGCTATACCCTTGAGCAACAGGAATTACTGCGTCTATCGTCGCTTCCTCAAGAAGCGTTGGCCACATTGGGAAACCAGTTTCTCGATAGCGAGGAGGCGCAAACCGTAAAGACGGCTGTCCCTCCACGCTCTATGCTTGATGCGGTGCTCCAGCAAACCGACATCCGTACTGCCCTGTTCGTCCCGCTTCGCCGCGGCTCCCAGATCATTGGCGTATTGAACGCCGCTTGTCGGAGCGACCGTGACTTTAGCGCTAAACATCAGCGTTTGGCGAAGGGGATAGCCCAGTTCGCCGCCCTAGCGCTCACGAACGCCAAGCTGGTGGAAGAGTTACAAGAGGTCAATCGTCTGAAGGATGATTTCGTCGGCGCTATGTCGCACGAGCTACGCACTCCGCTGAATGTCATCCTTGGCTACACAGAACTCCTTTTAGACGATACCTATGGCGCGGTCTCCATGGACCAAGGCGCTGCGCTGCGGAAGATCGATCAACATACGCGCGAGCTCGTTGACTTGGTCAGTAATTTGCTCGACATCAACCGCCTCCGGGTCCGCAGAATTCCTCTCCAGCTAGGAGAAATCGAGGTGGACGCGCTCTTTGCTCAATTGCAACTTGAAGTCCCCACAAAGTATCAAAAACCGACGGTTGAGCTGCAATGGCAATGGGAACCAATTCCTTTCCCCTTATACACGGACCCGGTCAAGCTCAAGGTTGTCCTCAAGAACCTTATTAATAATGCGTTGAAATTCACGGACAAAGGAACTATCACTGTCGCCGCCCGTCTCGAGGGCGCTGGCGTCGGGTTTTCCGTGCGTGACACAGGAGTAGGGATTGCGCCGGAACATTTGCCGCTTATTTTCGAAGCATTCCGTCAAGTCGATAATTCCAGCACCCGACCGTATGGAGGCGTAGGCCTAGGGCTCTACATAACCAGACAATTACTTGATTTGCTTGGGGGCTCCATCACTGTGGACAGCACCCCCGGCAAAGGCTCTACATTTCGGGCGTGGATTCCGGTGCGGCTCCAACCCGAGGGCGGCGACTGACCGACCTTGCCTTCTCTGGCTGCATTCCGTTACCCTCCTTCTTATGACAACACACCCTCTTCCCCCGGGTCTAAAGCTGCCCCCAGCCCTGCAACTCCTTTACTGGATTTATCGTCCAATCACCTTCATGGAAAGCTGCGCGCGCCGCTATGGCGACTGTTTTGTGGTGCGCTTAGCCCTGAATGCCCCCTTTGTGGTGTTTAGTGATCCGGAAGCAATCAAAGAGATCTTTACTGGAGACCCGGAAAAACTTCCGGCTGGAGAGACCCGCGCCATTTTAAAGCCGTTGGTCGGACAGCACTCTGTGCTGGTTCTCGACGGCGCTCAACACGCGCAACAACGCAAACTGCTGATGCCGCCGTTCCATGGCGAACGCATGCAAGCGTACGGCGAGGTGATGCGAGACATTACTGACCACACGATTGCACGCTGGCCAGTGGGACGCGCATTCCCGATCCAACCGGAAATGCAAGACATTACACTCAATGTCATTTTGCGGACCGTCTTCGGCATCGATGAAGGCGCTGAACTGACTCAGCTGCGCGCCCTCCTCGTCGAACTCCTGACCCTGGGGACGAACCCGCTCAATATGATTCCTTGGTTTCCGACGCTGCTCGGCCCGTTCACCAAACGACAACAGGTCGAGAAACTTATCGAAGAAGTAGACAAGGCCCTGTATGCCGCCATCGCACGGCGGCGCGCCGCAGGCACAGCCAAGCGTACGGATATTCTCTCCCTGCTGATTGATGCGCGTGACGAACAAGGGCAACCCATGACGGATGTCGAGCTGCGCGACGAGTTGATCACTATGCTCGTCGCCGGACATGAAACGACGGCGACTTCGTTATCGTGGACCTTCCACCAATTGCTGCAACATCCGGAAGTGTTAGCACGATTGAAAAGCGAGCTACAGTCCGTCACGAACAACGGTCCCATCTCCCCCGCGTCTGTCAACAAACTAGAATACCTCGACGCGACTATCAAAGAAGCGCAGCGCCTCACCCCAATTGTACCGTTAGTCGGGCGTCTTCTCCATGAACCGATGCGCATCGGGGGACGCGACTTGCCTGCGGGAGTCGTCGCCGCGCCATGCGTGTATCTCACCCATCGCCGACCAGATATTTGGCCGAACCCAGAGCGTTTCGATCCTGATCGCTTCCTCACCAAGCGGCCCAGTCCCTATGAATTCTTTCCTTTTGGCGGAGGTAATCGTTACTGTTTAGGAGCAGCGTTCGCCTTATATGAAATGAAAATCGTCTTGGCTCAGGTCTTATCTCGTGTGGTATTACGAGCCGCGCCTGGACGCGCAGTGCGTGTCGTCCGACGCGGCGTGACCTTCGCTCCATCGGAGGGCATGCCGGTTGTTCTTGAGTCGTTGGCAGCATAAGAAAATTCCTAAAAGGAGGTGTCCAATGGGAGCTGCAGAAAATAAACAGGTGGTCTTAGGATTTGTCGAGGCGCTCTCGCGCGGCAATATCGACGCAGTAGGCGCTGCATTAGCAGACGATGCAACTTGGTGGTTGCCTGGCTCACTGCCAGTGTCTGGTACGCATCGCGGCAAGAAAGGGATTTTTGACGGATTCCTGGCGAAGGCCGCCCCGTTGTTCGAACCGCACAGCTTGTCAATTCAAGTACAAAACACCATCGCCGACGGAGACAACGTTGCAGTGGAATGGATTGCCCGCGGTAAAACCGCTAAGGGCAAAGCGTATGAGAACTACTACAACGTCGTATTTGAAGTAAAAGGCAACAAGATCCAAGCCGTGCGCGAATACGTCGATACATTGTACGCGAAAGAGGTGTTGTTTAGCTAAAGAAACAACGAGGCGGGTGTAAAAGCCTGCCTCGCAAAAGATCGGCTCCTACATGACGACCCACCTGAAAGCGACTCAGCTTTCCGAGATTCTTCAGTTTGCTAACATCAAGCCGTTGGATGAAAAAACCTGGCACTTGTGGGTGAATACCGAAAGCGCGAGAGAAAGCGGAGTTGTTTTGCGGCTCGTTGAACAGCTCCGTGAGGCTCATACCCAACCTGAACCCCTCAAAGCTTTATTCGCCGGGCATGCAGGCTCTGGAAAATCGACCGAGTTATCCCGCGTCAAACGAGAAGTTGAGGATTTGTACTTCACTGTCATTGCCCGTATCGGTGATCGCTATGCCTTGCCGACCGTTGACTACCGGCAGTTGCTATTTTTCTGCGCCGCTCAGCTCATTGAGGTTGGCGCTCAGCAGAACGTCATTATCAAAGATCGGGACGAAGCCAAACTTGTGTTGGATTGGTTCGATGACCATACTAGACAGGACGTACAATCAGGGGGACACAAACTAGCCATAGAAGCGGGAGCCAAGTTTAATATCTTCAGTGCACTATTCGCAAGGTTCTCCGGCAAAATTTACAGCGGTGGAGAAACGCGAGAGACTGCCGTTAAACATATCGAAAGCCGCCTTGATCAACTCCGCCTCAACCTGCAGATTATTGTTCGGGCGATTGAACAAAAAGTGCATGGCCGGAAACTGCTGCTCATCTTGGAAGACCTCGATAAAATCGAAGATCGGGAGCAGAGTCATAAGCTCTTTTTTGAGCATCGACTACAGCTTTTGGATATTCCTTGCAGCGTTGTGTTCACCTTTCCTATCGCTCTTTGGTACGAGCAAGAAGCAGGGGCTCAAGGCTATCCAATCCGCTATCTGCTGCCTATGATTCCGGTAGCGCCCTTTCCCTCCGAATCCACAGAGGCCACAACAGCCTGGAAAAAAGCGGAGACTGGTCGGGAAACACTGAAAGCATTGCTCTTTCAAAGAGTTGATCAAAATGCTGACCTCCTAGCACTAGACGCACTTGATTATCTGATCAAATATTCCGGCGGCGTACTGCGCGATCTGCTTTACATGTTGCGAGAAGCTGCCATCGGGGCCAAGATCAAGAATCATAAACGTATAGAACTTGATGATGTACAAGAGATTACACGATTGCTTCGCAATGAATATGCAAACCGCCTTTCTCCCCGCGACTACGGTGAGACTCCTGTTACATTGGAGGCGCTTGAGAAGACGTTAGGCAAAACCTCTGATTGGCCGAAACGAACCGCTGACCGACCAGCAGCCTTTAGTATGCTTCTGCAAAGTCTTTGCATTCTCGAATATAATGGCGAGCAGTGGTTCGATTTACACCCAGCCGTACGCGAGTACTTGGATATACGAGATGCCGAACGCAAAGCGCAAAAGGCCGGTAAAGGCCAACCAGCAAAATCCCGCCCCCGGCGAGTTCGCTAAGTCCGACGATACTCTTGTTCAGCTCGCAGGGAGAGAAGCATTCGGCCCCGATTACCTCCGTCTTTTCATTGCCCTGCAAAATGCTGCGGCGGGAGATTTGCTTTTCATCCAGCTCAACTCTCCCGTGCGACGGAAACAGCTGCCCGAGCAATTGAAGGCCGATGGACTGCAACGTTCGTTTGCGACCGCAGACTTCTCCACCTTTCAGCCTGGACCGCCGCCGTACGGCGTCCTTCGTGAGTTTCTCGAAAGTTTACAACCACCTTCACCCGAAATTTTGTTTGTGGACGGTCTAGAATACTGGATCGACGCCCACCCGAAACCTGGCGGGGTGCTAGAGGAACTTAATCTTGGCCGCGAACGACTCGCGAACCTCGGCGTTGTCGTAGTCTTTTTGCTTCCTGTCTATCTCATAGACTTGATCCGCTCTCACGCGCTCAATTTGTGGTCCTGGCGTGCTCATCATTATGTACTCACTTCGAGTGAGGACAAAGAACGACATTACGGTGTGCCATTTCCTTTAACCATAGGCCATATCATTGCACCGGGGGATACACCGGAAGCACGTGAGCGTCGCATTCGTATCCTCAAGAAGCTGCTTGAAGAAGGCTTAGCTGAGCATCGGACCCCAGAAGCTCTGTTCCGCCCGATATTACTTCCCCTTGTGAATGAGTTACGCGATGCAGGCCATTTTGCCGAAGCGTTACAGACCCTAGACGTCTTAGGAAACATCGTAGAGGGAATCAAAGATGCTCAGCAAAAAGCCGACATTATAACGCTACGAGGAATACTGCTTGCAGCCTTAGGAGACCTGAATGGTGCCGAACCCTTCCTGCAACGAGCTCTTTTAATCCAGGAAGAAGCTTTACCTCCAAATCCTCTTGAACTCGCTAGTAGTCTGAATATGTTAGCGGGACTCTACACCCATCAAGGTAGATACACTGAGGCTGAGCGACTCTGCCAGCGGGCGTTAGCAATTGCCAAGCAGAAGTTAGGCCCCATGAACCCTAACATCGCCACGCTTCTAAACAACTTAGGAGAAGTTTACCGTAGTCAAGGCAAGCATGCTGAAGCCGAGTCGCTTTACCAGCAAGCATTGGCCATAGATAAAGAGATCCTGGGGGTCATGCACCCCGAAGTCGCCGCAAGTTTGAACAACCTGGCATTACTTTACGACAGTCAAGGTAAATATACTGAGGCTGAACCGCTCTATCGGCAGGCGCTAGCAATTGCTGAGCAGACGCTAGGTCCTACACATTCTAATGTTGCCGTGAGTCTGAACAACCTAGCGGAAGTCTATCGCAGTCAAGGCAAGTATGCCGAAGCCGAACCGCTTTATCAAAGGGCGCTAACCATTTGGGAAACATCCCTAGGGCAGGAACATCCTAACTTTATTGCTACCTTGCGTAATTATGCGGTTCTCTTACGGAACATGAAACGAGATGCAGAAGCTGAACCATTGGAAATACAAGCCCGAGAGCTTGAGGAGAGGCATGAACGAAGAGACATGAAAGATCAAGTCTAGTAGTCAATCTGCTCCCTTGTCTCTTGCCTCTCTCATGCGCTAAGGTTGCCCGGTTGTCCGACCGTAAAGGAGGTTTCTACATGCAAGGACTTGAGGGTGTAAAAGTTGTTGAGCTTGGGAATATGGTGTCTGCGTCGTATGCAACCAAGTTGATGGCCGATCTGGGCGCAGATGTAATTAAAGTGGAAGAACCAAGCGGTGATCTCGCGCGTCAACGCGGCCCGTTTCCTGGCGGAGTTGCTGATCCTGAAAAGAGCGGCCTCTTTCTCTACCTGAACACGAATAAACGTGGCGTCACCCTCAACTTGCGAGAACAACACGACCAGTTGACCCAGCTTGTCAGCGGCGCGGATCTTCTGGTTCACAACTATCCGCCTGCGCAGATGGCCGCGTTGGGGCTCGACTACCAAGCCTTCCGTGCAGTGAATCCTCGTCTTGTTATGTGTTCAGTCACACCGTTTGGTTTAACCGGTCCATATAAAGATTACAAAGCGTATGAGCTGAACCTCACGAACGGCGGCGGATGGGCCTGGTTAAGTCCAGGCGCGTCCGATCAACCCGATCAACCGCCGCTCAAAGCTGCTGGTCAACAGGCGGATTTTCAAGCCGCATTGTGTGCGGCGACAGCCTCTCTCGCCGCCTACTATCACGCGTTACAAACGGCGATGGGGGAACATATCGACTTGTCCGTGCAGTCGTACACCGCCTCATTTCTGGAGCAAAATTTTATCTACTATACCTATGCGGGACGCGTGGCCTCGCGCTTGGGCCGCCGGCAGTTGTATCCGTGGGGTATGTATCAGTGCAAAGACGGACTGATTTTCATCCTCAATGTGGAAGAAGACCAATGGCAACGGCTCGTCGAGCTGATGGGCAATCCCGAATGGGCCAGTTGGGAAATTTTCAAGGATCAACTGAATCGCTCCAAAAATTACGACGCTCTTAAAATTTACCTGGAAGAGTGGACACAACAGTGGAACGTAGAGGACCTGTGGCGCACCGGACAAGCACGGCGGATTTGCATTGCCCCGGTCTTCACCATGACGCAGATGGCCAAACAGGAACAGCTCCACTCTCGGAACTTCTTTGTAGACGTCACGCATCCGCGCGCCGGCAAGCTTGT
>JACXTT010001278.1_pt1 | contig 42474 bp, 38 predicted proteins | sample 9270951 | NCBI WGS metagenome assembly JACXTT01 (sample SAMN15532306, study PRJNA645909) | rock metagenome | isolation source: weathered quartz diorite | place: Puerto Rico | collected 2017-06-21
TTGCAGCCAGGCGAACCCCCGGCGGGAGGAACCGGGGACAGTGAACGAGCTCACTCTGCCGTGTCAATAATGGCCCGACCAGGACCCCATCGGCCAAAGCATCCAGCCCCAACACCGAACCTGGCGAGTCATCGGAATCGCAAACCACGTGCTCCGCTCCGGCCTGGCGGGCGATGAGAGCAAGGGCGTCTACTATCTGCCGCTGCTGCAATATCCGATGCCTTACATGTGGCTGACCGTCAAGACGCGTCTTAATGCAGCGAGCCTGGCGGGGGCCTTGCAAGGCGCCGTGCGAGAAACCGACCCGACGGAACCGGTCCACAATGTGAAGACTTTGCAAGACCTGGTGACAGCCTCATTGGCGCCGCGACGGTTTGTGGCGGATATTCTGAGCTTCTTCGCGCTGCTTGCTCTGGGCCTGGCGGCACTGGGCCTTTATGGAGTCATCAGCTACTCGGTAACCCAGAGAACGCACGAAATCGGGATCCGCATGGCCCTGGGCGCCCCGGCGCGGACGGTGCTGACTCGGTCAGCGGTGGTCTCCGGCTGGCCATCCTCGGCGTAGCCATCGGCATCGTCGTGGTAATTCCTTTAGCGCGCATCCTCGAAAGCACGCTGGAGGGACTGACGGTATTCGACCCATCGGTCCTGCTCGGCACGGGGTGCGTGCTGGGCGCTGCGGCGCTCCTCGCCTGTTACATTCCCGCGCGTCGCGCGACCCGCATCGACCCGATGCAGGCGCTGCGGTGCGATTGAGGCGGAATCCGTACATGCTAGGGCGCTTCGTGCGGGCGCGGCGCGGTGAAAGCCGTTTACGAGGCTGTGACGGCGAACTCAAGTTCGCCGCTGCGCGCTGAAGCGCACGCCACGAGGCGCTAGATCAGACTGCGGAATTTGCGGGGATCGGCGGCGTAGCCGGGGAAGATTTCGTTTAAATCGCGATTGCCCAGGTGGGAACGGACCAGTTCGCCGAGCACGTCGCGGAAGTCGGTGGTCAGGGCGAGGTCGCGGCCTTGGTAGAGCTGGTGGTCGTAGTGCTAGCCTGAGAACGGTTCCGCGACTACCTGGCTGTCGTCCTCGTAAACGACGTACCCGGGCCTCTCAGTCGTGATCATGCTTACGGAGACGCCGTGGTTTTCAAGAATCGCGATGATGTCGCGCATCTTTTTAATATGCTCGGTTGCGCTCTCCTTGAACCAGGAGATGGCTTTCTTCTTCTTTCGGTAATATGGCGGCTTCGAATTGGTGAATTTGGTAGGGGCTTCCAGGTTCTTGTTAAACCAATCCAGCAGTTCCCGTAAGAAGGCTTCTTCGTATTCATACAGCGCGGCTTCGTTTCGAAGGCGATATGCGGCTTGAAACACCCCTAGTTCAGAATGGGAGTGGAGGTGAACCCAGCCAATGACGAACCTGATATACACGCGTCAACCAACAGTAGCACCGACCTCGACGATGCCGAAACGGCGCGAATAATGGGCGAGGCGTGCCTCGCCCCTACGTCGGCGGCGATGGTGAACGTACATGCTAGGGCCTGTCGCGGGTGGGGCGTGGCTCGGTGAAAGCCGTTTGCGAGGCTGTGACGGCGAACTCAAGTTCGCCGCTGCGCGCTGAAGCGCGCGCTACGAGGGCTAGATCAGACTGCGGAATTTGCGGGGGTCGGCGGCGTAGCCGGGGAAGATTTCGGTTAAATTGTGATTGCCGAGGTGAGAACGGACCAGTTCGCAGAGCACGTCGCGGAAGTCGGTGGTCAGGGCCAGGTCGCGGCCTTGGTAGAGCTGGTGGTCGGAAAGGCCGGGCCAGTCGCCGTAGACTTTTCCGCCGCGGACATCGCCGCCCATGACGAACATGACGTTGGCGTGGCCGTGGTCGGTGCCGCGGTTGCCGTTCTCGCGCGCGGTGCGACCGAACTCGGACATGGTGACGAGCGCGACGTCGGACATGCGGTCGCCGAGATCCTGCCAGAACGCCGCGAGGCTGCGGCCGAATTCATTGAGACGCTGTGCGAGCTGTCCTTGCGAGGGCTGCTGGCCGACCTCATTGACGTGATGGTCCCAGCCGCCGATATCGGCGAACGCGACTTCGACCCCAACATCGGATTTGATCAGACGCGCGATCTGGCGCAGGCTCTGACCGAAGCGGCCGGCCGGATACTCGGCAGCGGGTTGGTAGGGCTGCTTGGCGATCGACTGCAGCAGCTTCACCGCCTCGAAGGTCTCGCGGCCGGTGCCGTTTAGGACCGCATCGGGAGAGCCGGCGTACATGGCCTGAAAAACTTTCGAAGCGCCGTCATTGCGGACCTGAAACTGGTCGAGACTCTCGATGGCGACGGCGCTGTTGCGGCCACGCACGGCCCGCGGCAATAGAGCCCCCATGGCCACGGCACGAACCGGCGACGTATGGCCCGGCCCAGACGGCAACGCGCGATTGAGCCAGCCATCGCCGGTGGCTTTGAGGCCCGGGGTGCCGGATTCCATGTAATCCTGGGCGTCGAAGTGGGAGCGCGTGGGGTCGGCCGAGCCGGCGGCATGCACGATGGCGAGGTGCCGGGCGTCATAGAGCGGCTTCAGCGGAGCGAGCGCGGGGTGCAGGCCGAAGAAACCGTCGAGATCGACGGCTGAGTTTTCTCGATCGTTGGTTGCGGGCCGCGGGATCGCGATGGTGGGGCGCAGGGAGTAATAGCGCGACTCGCCGTGGGGCACGACAATATTCAGACCGTCGGCGGCGCCGCGCTGGAAGATGGCCACGAGGATTTTCTTGCGCGCCGCGGGAGCATCGGCGGCGTAGAGCGCGCGCTTCAGCCAGATGGGGGCCGTGCCGACACCGATCATGGCGAGGGCTGAGTTTCGGAGGAAGATTCGGCGGGTGGGCATGGGGTCTACCTTCGTTGGAAGTCGGGCGAGCCGAGCATGAGGCCGGCGATCGGGGCTTCGGCCTGTGACTTTAAGGCTTCTTCGATGGCTGCGCGCGACTGATCCGAGAGAGCGTTCAGCATCAAGTCCTGGGCGATCTGGTCGAGATCGGCGCGATCAGCGAAACGCGCCGGATTGACTTTGACGCCGGGGATGCGATTCGCGGCGAGCGCGATGGCGAAATTCATGCGGGCCAGCGAGGCGGCGGAATTCACCCACTCGCCGCCGGCGTTAGTGTAGCCGGTAGGCTCCTGCTTGCGATAGAGCGGCTGGCCGAGCTGCACGAGCTGCCGGCTCAGGGCGAAGCTGAATTCGACATCAGCACCGAGCGCGCGCACGGCGCTCGCGACCATCTCGAGAGGCGATTTCAGCTTCGTACGGTACGCGCCCTCGGACGAGAATTCGGGCGCCGCCAGCATGGTCTCCATCACGGCGCGGAGATCGCCATCTTTATCCCGGAACGTTCGGGCCATCTTATCGATGAGGGATGGGGGCGGGTCGTCGGCAACGAAGCGCATGGCCAGCTTTTTAGAAATAAAACGGGCGGTCGCGGGATGATGTGCCAGGATGTCGAGAACTTTGAGGCCGTCCCCGATGCCACCGCCCGCCTTGATTCTGACGCCGAGCAGGACTTTGGGGCCGTTGTCGTGCAGGCGCTCGCGAAAGACGAACGTCGCGCCCTGGCGGGGAGCTTTAATGCTCCAGCCGGTGAAACAGCGGGCGACTTCGGTGACATCGTGCTGTGTGTAGCCGCCGTCGACGCCGAGCGTGTGGAGCTCCATCAGCTCGCGCGCGTAATTTTCGTTGAGACCGGCGCGTTTCCGGCCCTGGGCGGCGGCACCGCGGAGCATCCGTCCGGCGGCCTGCGGATCGACCGACTGGAAATTATCGAGGTAGAACAGCATGGCGGGGCTTTGAGCGGTAGCGACCAGCAGATCCTGGAATTTGCCGAGCACGTGCGGGCGGATGCAATCGCGCTCGTAGGAGCCGACGAGGTAGCGGTCGGCGCCCTTGTCGAGGAAAACGTTGAAGTGGTTGTACCAAAAGTCGGTAAGGACCTCCTCAAGCTGCCGTTCGCTGTAAATGGCGCGCAGCAGCTTGGCCTCCGTGAGGTCGTGAGTGAGGACAGCCTGCGGCCCGGCGGACTTCTGAATTCTGCGGCGCAGTTCGGGCGGCGCGGCGGCGAACAAGCCGATGCGCGCGGCGGGCGGCATCGCTTCGAGGACTTCGTCTTTCTGTTCGTCGAGAAGGCCGTCGAAGACTTTGAGCTTTTCTTGCGGAGCACCGCGGCGGAGGATGCGCTGCTGATCGTCGGTGAGCCCGGCGTTTTCGAGCGTAGGCTGCTCATTGCCGGTTTTTCCCTGCTTGTTCTTGATGCGGCGGACGGCGTTGTCGATCATCATGCGCTCTTCGGGATCGGAAGGATATGGAATCTTCCCGTCAACCATGGCCTTGATGAGCTGCGGCGGGGGATAATGCCACGCCAGCTCGACGGGCGTCATGCGCAGAGTGTCGAGAGGCGCGAGCTTGGCGGCGAGCGCGGGATTTTCAGAAATACGGTCGGGATGAAGCTGGAGATCGATCCATTTCTTGAGGCCCATCTGCTTGACCTGCTCAAAATCGCCAGGACGCGGCCCGAAAGTCACGCGGTTGAGGGCGTGGATGATTTTCCGATCACTCGAAAGCGGGGTGGAGAGTTGGGCAGCCGCGAGCGAGAGGGCAGCCGCGAGCGTGAAGAGAGAGCTTCGCCGCATAAGACCATCCTATTAAACGCGGGGCGCGGCGGGAAGTTGCGCGGGGGCCGTAAATACTGACGAAAGTTAATGTTGGCGAAGGCGGCGTTCAGCTTCTGAGGCGCAGGAAGAACCACACCATGCCGATGACGAGTAGCGCCGAGGCGGAAACCTGGACGGGCCGGAGGGCGGCGGCGAGGCGGCCGATGCGTGAAAAAATCAGGGCGAACAGGGCGATGAGCGCAAGTTCGGCGAAACCCGCGCCGGACAGCACGTACCCCGGCGCGTATCCGGTGCTCTGCAAGAACAACAGAAAATAGAGCCCGTGAAAAGCGCCCAGGAGGCCGGCGATGGCCCAGCGTCCGCCGGCGCGCGGGAGCAGCAGGATTTCGACCGCGAGATAGGCGAGCGTCAGGGCGGCGGCGGCTTCTACAAATCGCGACGGCGGCTGCCAGGCCGTGCGGGGCACGATCAGCGCCGCGGCCACCTGACCGGCGAGGAACATGCCGCTGAGGGCTACGAGTTCCTTACGGGAGCGGGCGGCCAGCACCAGGCTGGCGAGAAACAGAACCTGCACGAGTCCACCGAGTGCGCGCGCCACGCCCGCGCCAAATTCTGTGACGGCAATTTCAGCGGGAGTTGGTGGGCGGAAACGCAGGGTGGCCTTTGGAAACGAGAAATCGAAAAGGGCCTGATCGCGCTTGCCGCCGTTGACGGCGCGCAGCAGGTGCACGTGGTTGGCAACGGTGACGACGTGGTAGGTGCATTCGACATCCAGCTTGTCTACGGGCTGGGGAAACTCATAATCCACGGAGCAAAAGTAAGTGCCCTGCGCGGGGTCGGCGGAGCAGTTTTTCTTGACAAGCGTTGCGCCGGAACCGCCCGTCGAAAAGCGGATGTGATCGAGGAGGGACTGCTCCGATCCGGCGACATGCGACATCTCATAAAGCGGCATGCGGAGTTCGTAATGCGCGCGGCGGCCATCGATCGTGAGATCGCCGGTGCTCATGCTCATCACGTGGGCGAAGGCGGGGGCGGCCAGCAGAAATCCGGACAGCCGACAGTGCAGGCGGGAAATGCCGTTCATGGGGCGAGTTGCTGAAGGTCGATATGGCGCCGCGCTCTCTCCAATCGACGGTACAGGATCCGGATCAACGCCAGCAGCGGGACGGAGAGAAACGTTCCGGGAACCCCGCCGAGCTCGGCGCCGGCGAAGACGCCGAACATGACCAGCAACGGGTGGAGCTCCATGCCCTCACTCATCAGGCGCGGCGAAAGCACGTAATCCTGAAACAAGCGGTAGACGCCCATGAATATGAGGATCCAAAGGAGATACGGGTATCCGCTCAACACGCTTACCACAACGACGAGCACGGCGGCGGAAAACGGGCCGATCATGGGTATGAACTCCAACAAAGCGGCGATCGCGGACAACAACAACGCGTAAGGCACGTGCGTGACGGAAAAGAAGAAGCCGTAGAAAATCAGGGTGAAGAGGCTCAGCACGGTGAGGGCGCGCATGTATTGCGCCAGAAGGACGTTGATTTCGCGGGCAATTTCCTCGGCCAAGTCGCGGCGCGGCCCTTCGCCCACTAAGTCGAGCAGCTTCTCGCGCATCACGCGACCATCTTTCAGAAAAAAGAAACTCAGGATAGGGACGATGATGATGTAAACCAGGTCTCCAGCAATGGAGAGCGCCCGCAAACCCGCACGGGGCAGGAAGGCAACCACTTCGCCCGCATGCTGGCGGATCTGCGACTGGATATAGAACACGATTCCGCCCAAGATTGTGTTGCCGGCGGGCGCCGGCGCGGCTGCGGTGGACCGATTGATGAGGTCCCCTAAGTTAAATGCCTTGGCCTCATCGGCGATTCGGGAGCCGAGTATTATTGCGCCGAAAACCAGGCCGCCAATCACGATCAAGTAGGCAACCACCAGCGCCGGGGTGCGCGTGCGGCTGATGGGCAGGAAGCGGTCAAGCAAGTCCACCAGAGGCGAGAGCAGATAGGCGAACAGCAGCGCGACGATGAACACGAACAGCGTCTTGCGGATCAGGTAGAGTGCAACCAGCAGCAGCAGGATAACCGCCGCTGTCCAGACATACCGCGCGGCCTGCCGGTTAATCCCGAGCATGCCTCATCATAAGAAAGGCAAAAGGCAAACGCAAAAGGGGAAAAAGGAACGACGATGGACTGTTACTGTCCCAGTTTCTCGATCCGCACTCTGGCGATGCGGTTGCGATCCATTTCGAGTACGGTGTAACGCCGGCCATCGTACTCGACGCTCTGTCCAGCGGTGGGGATGTTGCCGAGCCTCATAAGAAGAAATCCCGCGAGTGTTTCAAAGCCACCGTTGCCGGGCAGCGCGATACCGTACTGGGACTCCAGGTCGCGGATCTTGGCGGCGCCTTCGAGCTCCAGCTCGTCGCCCTCGGGCGGCGGAGGCACGCTCTTTTCGTCAAATTCGTCGGCGATCTCACCCACAATCTGTTCGAGCACGTCTTCGACCGTGAGGAGACCGGAGATGGTGCCGAATTCATCGACGATCATGGCCATGTGCGAATGGCCCTGCTGAAATTCCGCGAGCATCTGCGACAGGGGCTTGGTTTCCGGGACCACCAAGTGCTTGCGCATGAGCCGCGACACGCGAAAAATACGGGGCAGGCGCCCGGTGCGGATAGCGGTGCGGCGGTCGTCCCAAACCGGTAGCAGATCCTTGTAATACAGGATGCCGACGATCTGCTCCGGCTTCTCCTCATAAACCGGAAGGCGCGAATGCTGCTGGTCGATCATGGTGGCGAGGACCTGGTCGAGCGTGGCCTCCAGCGGCACCGAGGCGATGTCGTTGCGCGGCACCATAATTTCCCGGACGGAAATATTGTCCAGGTCGAGAACGCGGTGGATGATATCCTCCTGCATCTCGGGCACGTGGCCGAGGCCGCGGCTGGAGGTGACGATTAACTTCAATTCCTCGGCCGAGTGCCCGCCGCCGCGCCGGCTTTCACCCGCACCGAGGGCGCGCGTAACGGCCGCGCTCGATTTTTCGACGACCCAAACGAAAGGCTCGGCGATGCGGTAGAAGATCAGGAGCGCCGGAGCCATGGTGACGGCCAGGCGGTCGGCGCGATCGATGGCGAGATTCTTGGGCACCACTTCGCCAACCACCACGTGAAAGTACGTCATCACGAGAAACGCGAGCACAAAGCTCGCGGCATGCAGCACCTTGGCGGTCACAGGCGTGAGGACGGGCTGAAACAGCGTGATGATCAGAGAGTAGAGTGTATCCTCCCCGGCCCAGCCGAGCCCGAGGCTGGCGAGCGTGACGCCGATCTGCGTAACGGAAAGCAGCCGTTCCGGGTTCGCAAGGAGGTTGAGAGCGGTTTGGGCGCCGGCGCGCCCTTCTTCGACCAACTGCTTGAGCCGCGATTCGCGCACCGAGACCAGAGACACTTCGGCAGCCGCGAAAAACGCGTTCACTCCCAGAATCAGCAGCAGCAAAACAATGCGAAATCCGTAGTGCGACTCGCTCATACGGCCGGCAGTTTCAGTACAATTCCTCAGTGCGCCTGAATCGGCTTCTCAAATATATCAATATCGCCATTGCGGTTTTGATTGTGGCTGCAGCTCTTGGAGTTTGGTGGATTGCCGGGCGTCCGCTGCCGCAAATGTCGGGAACCATCAGGGCCGCCGTGGCTCAAAAGGTAACGGTCGCGTTCGACCGGCTGGGGGAACCCCACATCACCGCGCAAAATCAAGACGATCTCCTGTTCGCGCAGGGTTACCTCACGGCCCAGGAGCGCATGTGGCAAATGGACGCGCTCCGCCGGGTGGCCGGAGGGGACCTCGCCGAGGTGGTAGGCTCCGCGGCGCTCGAGTCGGACGAGGAGGTGCGGCACCTGAGGACGCGGCGCATCGCCGAAGACGCGTACACGACCATGCCGTCCGGCGATCGCGCGGCGCTGGCGGCCTACGCCCGCGGTGTCAACGCGTACATCGATTCGCATCACGGGCGGCTGCCGCTTGAATTCACTCTGCTGGGCTACGATCCGCGGCCATGGAGCGCCGTAGACAGCATTCTGATCGGGCTCCATATGTTCCGCAACCTCACGACGACTTATCCGGACGAGATTATCAAGCAGCAAATGCTCGCGGGTGGGGATCACGCCAAGGTGGATTTCCTGTTCCCCTCGCGCACGGGTCATGAAATACCGCCGGGCGGGCTGCAGCCGGTGGGCGCCGAGTTGCAGCCTGGATCTAACGCTTGGGCCATTTCAGGCGCGCACACCGCGTCAGGAAAGCCGCTTGTCTCGAACGATATGCATCTGGAATTCTCGATTCCCGGCATCTGGTACCTGGTGCACATCCAAGCGCCGGGCCTGAATGCCGCCGGCGTGTCTCTGCCGGGCACGCCGGGCGTGATCGTGGGTCACAACGAGCGCATCGCGTGGGGCGTGACGAACCTCCACTATGACGTGCAGGATCTGTACATCGAAAAATTCGACGACCGCACGGGGCGGTACGAGTTCCACGGCCAGGTGCTGCAAGCGCGGCCGGAACGCGAGTTGATCCTGGTGAAGAACGCGCGCCCGGTGGAATTGCTGAACTGGGTGACGGTGCATGGTCCGGTCCGGGCGGAAGGCAAGCTGCGGCTGGCGCTGCGCTGGATGGCCGCGGAGCCGGGCCTGTTTCAGTTTCCGTTTATCGAACTGGACCGCGCGCGCAACTGGGAGGAATTCAGCAGGGCCATTTCCCGCTTTCCGGGACCGGCGCAGAACTTCGTGTACGGTGACGTAGAGGGCAACATCGGCTATCACGCGGCTGGCAAACTGCCGATCCGCAAGAATTATGCTGGCGACGTGCCGGTTGACGGCGCGTCGGGCGATTTCGAATGGCAGGGCTTCATTCCGTTCGACCAGTTGCCAGTGTCCTTCAACCCGCCCGCTGGCCTGATCGTCACGGCCAACCAGAACCCGTTTCCACCGAATTATCGCTACGCGGTGCATGGAAATTTCGCGTCGCATTACCGCTCGAAGCAGATCCGCGACATGCTCACAGGGAGAAATGGCTTGCGTCCGGAAGATACGCTGACGGTGCAGAAAGACGTGTACTCGGGTTTCAGCCGGTATCTGGCGCAGTCGGTTGTGGCGGCCTATGGCCGGCGCGGGAACGGACGCGCGGATCTGGCGGATGCCGTCACGCTGTTGCGCGCGTGGAACGGGCAGATGGACAAAGACCGCCCGGAGCCGCTGATCGTATCGCTGGTATTCCAGCATTTTCGGCGGGCGGTGGCGGAAGCCGCGTCACCAGGCAAGGGCGCGATCTACGAAACGCAGATGGCACCAGCGATGATAGAGAACCTGTTGCGCGCGCGGCCCGCGGGCTGGTTCAGCGATTACGATGACGCGCTTCTGCGCAGCTTGGCCGGCGCCGTGGAGGAGGGCCGCCGCATGCAGGGGGACAACGTGAAGAAGTGGATTTACGGAGCGCCTCTGGAGCTGACCATCACGCATCCGGTGGGCCACAGGCTGCCACTGGTCGCGAAGTACTTCGATGTCGGCCCGGTCTGGATGAGCGGCTCGCCGACCTCGGTAAAGCAGACTACGCTCAGGTTGGGGCCGTCCATGCGGATGAACGCGGACCTGGGCGACTGGGACCGCTCGCTGATGAACTTGCCGATCGGCGAATCCGGACACATACTCTCGCGGCATTATAAGGACCAGTGGGACGCCTACTACAACGCCACAAGTTTTCCGATGCAGTTCCGGAAAGTGGATGCAAGAAGCGTGCTGGAGTTTGTGCCGGAAGCCGGGAACTAGCTGTGAGATTCAATGAGCTGGTCCGACAATTAGAGCAGCAAGGCTTTCGGATCGTCAAGGAGAAGGGGTCTATCCGCTACTATGCCAAGCCCGGGTGGAACAGACTCATTCGGTTGGACTATCATGGAGCCAAAGAGGTACCGACGGGTACGTGTCACGCGATTCTCAAGGCTGCCGGCGTAAAGGTGTCACATGATTGATTTAAATTATTCACTGGTCATCGAGGCTACGGCTGAACCGGATTACTTTGGCTTTTACTCGCCAGAGCTGGAGGGCTTCTCGGGAATCGGACACTCTATCGAAGATTGCGTCTACAAAGCAAAATGGGGAATGCTGGAGCACGTTCGCCTGTTGAAGGAGCAAAGGCTTCCCGTGCCGGCCCCCAATAGTGATCCTCAAATCACCATCAAGAATGAACATGCCCTTCAGCCTGCCGGCTGATTTTGCGCATCCTGCCACAGCCTCATGGCCCACAGCCATGCGAAAGCCGGCATGAGCATGGCGATGCCGGTTGAGAACGCCACAGCGCGGACGCTAATACCGGAGTCAATGGCAACGCTTGCGAGGTAACCGCTGACGGCCATCAGCAGCATGCAAAAGCCAAGATCGGCGGCGAATACACGGCCGCGGAACTTGTCGTCGGTATGGCGCTGCAGCAGCGTAGTCGAGAAGACCCAGACCACCGAGCCGCCGCCGTGGGCTAGGGCAACCGACGCGCAGGCGAGCGTCAGGGTGGGCGCCGAGGCGAGGAGCATATAACCGAATGCGCCGGCAAAGAAGGCGACGAGAATACCATGGCGCATGCGCGCGCCGCGTCCTCCGGCCCATCTGGTGGAGACGAGCGGCCCTGCGAGAGCGCCAAGGCCCCGCGCGCTCATCAGCAGGCTCATGCCCAGCACCGCGGCGCGCGCGGGCTCCAAATCCCCCAAGCGGACCCGAAAGACGCGCTCGCCCATAATCGGAAAGATCACCCAGTTGGCGCCCATGATGCCGATGCCGCCCTTCAGGAGCACGGTGGCGAGCAACCTGGCGTCGCGCCGGATGTAGCGGACGCCTTCGGCGACGGGCGAGAAATCAATCAGCTCACGGACATGAAAGGGCGCCGTATTCGAGACGTGGGGCTCCTGGAATCGCATGCCGGCGATCAACAGCGCCGAACACAGGAACGACAGCGCATTCAGCATAAACACGGCGTCACGGCCGAGCCACACGGCAACCAGCCCGCCCAGCCCGGAACCGATCGCGAAATTGACCGACCACGTAATGGAAGAAGCGGTATTGGCGATAACGACCTGATCTTCGCGAACCAGATTGGGTATCACGGCGCTGCGGGCGGGCTCGAAAAAGCCCCACATCACGGTCTCGAAGAACAGAAGCGGGTAGATCAGCCAGACCATCCCCCGCGAGCGCACCAGCATCATGCCGAGCACGATCACCATGCGGGCGATGTCGGCAGCAATCATGACGTGCTGGCGCCGGATGCGGTCGTTGACTACGCCGCCGGTTGGGCCGACCAGGGTTGCAGGCAGAACTTGCAGTACCAAAGCCAGGCCCACAGACTGCGCCTTCCCGGTAAGCTGCAGCAGAAGGCTGTAGAGGGCGAGGATGTAGAACCAGTCGCCAACTTCGCTGACGATCTGCGCCAGCCACAGGCGGCGGAAATTGCGGTTGTCGCAGATCAGGCGCCAATATGCGGCGAGCGTCACGGGAGTCGAAAGTCAGGGCGTTTCGGTGTAAAGTCCCATGCGGCGCTTGACCAGGTCCACGGTGGAATTCGCAATGGGTGCGACACGCCCGGCGCCCTCGCGGAGCACACGCGCGACGTATCCGGGATCGGCGGTGATCTCGCGATAGCGCTGCTGAAAGGGCTCAAGGTGGGAGATGACCATCTCGGCTACTTGTTTTTTCAGATCGCCGTAGCGCATGCCGCTGAAGTGCGCTCGCATCTGGTCATTTGTCCAGAGGCTGAAGGCCTGGAAAATGTTGAGCAGATTTTCCACGCCGGCGCCGAGCGACGCGAAATCCACGGCGGGATTGGAGTCGGTAGTGGCGCGCATGATGGTCTTGCGGACTTTGTCCGGCGGATCGAGCAGCGCGACCGCGTGACCCGAGCCGGCGGCCGATTTGCTCATCTTGGCGGTGGGATCGTCGAGTCCCATGATGCGCGCGCCGACCGTGGGCAGACTGGTCTGCGGCACGACGAACGTTTCGCCGTAGAGCGAATTGAAGCGCTGGGCAATGTCGCGCGCGAGCTCGAGGTGCTGGGCCTGGTCCTCGCCCACGGGCACGATGGCGGCCTGATAGAGCAGAATGTCGGCAGCCATGAGAACCGGGTATTGTAGCAGGCCGTCGCCGATGGTCTGCTGCGCGGCGGTTTTGGTTTTGTACTGCGTCATGCGCTCCAGCCAGCCGACCGGCGTAACGCAGGTGAGCATCCAGGCGAGCTCGGCGTGCGCGGGCACGGCCGACTGCACCATGATGCTGGATTCTTTGGGATCGATGCCGGCGGCCAGGAACAGCGCCGCGGTTTCTTCGATCTTGGCGCGGAGCTCGGCGGGCGGCTGGTAGAGCGTCACGGCATGCAGATCGACGATGCAGAAAATGCTCTCGTAATCGTGCTGGATCTTGACCCAGTTGCCGAGCGCGCCGAGATAGTTGCCGATGTGGAGGTTGCCCGAGGGTTGGACGCCAGAGAATACGCGTGCTTTCATGATTAGAGTAGGACGAGCAGTTCTCTATCGTACGCGATGGCGCATTCTCAAACCAACTTCGAAGTTACCATCGAAAAGCTGATCTATGGCGGCGATGGTCTGGCGCGCCTCGATGGGCAGGTGGTATTCGTGCCGCTTGTGTTGCCGGGGGAACGCGTCGCGGTGGAAGCAGTGGAGCAAAAGCCCGGGATCATGCGGTCGAGGATCATCGAAGTGCGCGAGGCGTCAACCGATCGCGTAAATCCGGAATGCCCATATTTCGGACGCTGCGGCGGCTGCCACTATCAGCACGCAGGATACGAGACGCAACTGGCGCTGAAGCGGGCGATCCTGGCGGAGACGCTGCGGCGCGTGGGCAAGTTCGAACCACCCGCCGAGATCGGGGTTGTTGCGTCCGAACCATGGCACTACCGCAACCGGGTGCAGCTCCACATTCGCGGCACGGAGTTGGGATATCTCGAAGCCCGCTCGAATCGCTTCTGCGCCGTCGATCACTGCCCTATCAGCTCGCCGCGCATCAACCAGGCGATCGTTTCCCTGCGGGAAATGCTGCGCGATGCGCGCTGGCCGCGCTTCGTACAATCTATCGAGCTGTTCACGAATGAAAAACAATTGCAGTTGAACGTGATCCAGACCGAGCGGCCGGTGGCGCGCCGGTTTTTCGACTGGTGCAAGGAGACAATGCCGGATTTGGTCGCTGGAGCGCTGGAGTACGCGGCGGCTGGATCGGTCTATCGCGTGAGCGGCGGCTCTTTCTTCCAGGTGAACCGATTTGCGATCGAACGAATGGTGGAGATCGCGATGGAGGACGCACAAGGGGAATCGGCACTGGATCTTTATGGAGGCGTGGGGCTGTTTTCGCTGCCGCTGGCGCGGCGATTCGGGAAAGTCATGGCGGTTGAATCCGGGGCGGGCGCGATTCGTGATTTGATTTTCAATGCCGAGCGCGCTGGCGTGCCCGTGGAGGCGCAGCAGGCCAGCGCGGACGAGTTCCTCATGAATCTGACGGCTGCGCCTGACTTTGTGCTGGCCGATCCGCCGCGGGCGGGCTTGGGGAAGAGCGTGGTGCGGGAGCTGGCGCGCTTACAGCCACCGCGTATCACGGTGGTGGCGTGCGATCCGGCCACGCTGGCGCGCGATTTGGCCGGGCTCATGGCCGCCGGTTACAACATCGAGAAACTCACCATGATTGATTTGTTCCCGCAGACATTTCACATTGAGGCAATCGTCCACTTGAAGAGATAAGCCACGAAGGAATCACTCCATGCTCAGCGTGCTGTTCCATCACTTCGTTCCCGCTTCGCTGTACGGCGGTGAAACCGCGTTTCCGGCGTTGACGCGCATCGACCGGGAACTCCGGGACTGTCAACACGCAGAATCCGCGCTCGGCATTCTGGAAAGAGCCAAGCCGGAGCTATATACGCGTTTGCGAGCGCGTTTCGCGACACCGGTGGCGCAGGCGTTGACGCTCAAGATTCTCAACCTCGTCCTGGCCCGGTATCACTTCCGGGCACGCAGCGCCTCCGTGCTGTCGCGTCCGTACGGGCTTGTGATCGATCCTTCGAACATGTGCCAGCTCGCGTGCCCGGGCTGCGTCCACTCGACTCGCAACGAAGAGCTGAAGGTGTTTGACTGGCCGAAGGGCACGCTATCGGAAGACCGGCTCTCGGCCTTGCTGAAGCTCTACGGTCCTCATGCGATTGGCGTGTATTTTTGCAACTACGGGGAGCCGCTACTCAACCTCAACACGCCGAAACTCATCCGCCTGGCGAAAACGTATCTGATGGGGACGGCGCTTTCCACGAGCCTCTCTGTCAGCCGGCTGGACGCAGAAGCCTACGTCGAATCGGGGCTGGATTTCATGGTCCTCTCGATCGATGGCGCTACACAGCCGGTTTACGAGCAGTTCCGGCGCCAGGGCGATCTTGAGCTGGTTTTCACCAACGTTCGCAAACTGGTAAGCGCCAAGCGCAGGCTGGGCAAGCGTACGCCGGTGCTCTCGTGGAATTTCCTGGCGTTCGAACACAATGCGCACGAGATTCCGCTGGCGGCACGCATGGCGCGCCAGCTCGGCGTCAATCATTTCCGCGTGGTGAATCCCTTCGACGTCGGGTGGGACGATCCGGAGATTCGCCCGGCGGCGGTAAAAGGCGGCGTCCGGCGGCTGGACTGGCTTTCCATGGCCGGTCAACCGGAAAACTGGAACCCGTTCCCGGACAGCGTGGACGGCAGCACGATCGCGCGCGCATTCGAGAACCCCTGGAACCAGCCGGCCGCAAGCGACGCACCGCCGAGTTCAGGCCACACCTGTCACTGGTTGTACAAGAACATGGTGATGGACGCGACCGGAAGGATCATGCCCTGCTGCGGCGGGCCGCGCCCGGACACCAACCTGGTGTTCGGCGCCTTTAGCGGCGACGGTAGCGACCCGTTTAATTCGGAGAAATATCGCCAGGCACGGGCCTGGTTCTCCGGCGACGCGCCGCCGTCTAACGATGCGCCGCATTGCACCAAGTGCGAGTGGGACCAGACGACCGTAAACGTCGGCAGCCCGGAAATCCGGCGCTATTTCCGCGCCGCCGATGCGGCTTTCTTCGATCGCCGGAGCCTGGATATCCTGTCCGGCTGGTGATGCGGATTCAGAATGGCAGCCTACATCTTATACAGCATCAGATAAACGACCACGCCCGTCACGCTGACGTATAGCCAGATCGGCAGCGTCCAGCGGGCGATGGCGCGGTGCTTATCGAAGCGGGCGGCCAGGCCGCGGCTCAGGGTGATGATGGCGAGCGGGGGAACGGCGGCGGCGAGCACGGTGTGTGTCAAAAGAAGGCTGAGGTAGAAGGTGCGGAGTGCGCCGGGATGCTGGAATGGAACGGAGCCAACGTGCGCGTGATAGACGAGGTAGCAGACCAGGAACAGGCAGGAAGTGATAAATGCCGCGATCATGACCCGCTTGTGGTTCTGCTTCTGGTGGCGGCGAATCAGGGTGTAACCCCACACCAGAAGCACCGCGGCGGTGGCGTTGAGAATGGCGTTAACCGCGGGGAGATCGTGGATCGTTATCATGCACGCTCACGCTCAAGGCGGCGGATGTCCACAATGAGGCTCGGAGTCGGGTCATCCTGGGAAGCACCGTAATAGCCGCGAATCCGACCCTGCCGGTCGACCAGCACAAAGCGGGTGCTGTGCTCGAGCGAGCCATCGACATTGCCCAGCATGAAAGCGCGGCGGTCGAGAGCATCCAGAGTTTTCGCATCTCCGGTAAGGAAATTCCAGCGGCCGGGCTGGGCATGAAAGCGCTTGGCGTATGCGGCGAGCGCCGCGGCCGTATCGCGCTGGGGATCGACGGAGAAAGAGACGAGCTGCACGTCGGGGAACTCCGCCACCGCGCTCTGGACACGGCCCATGTGCGCGCTCATGCGCGGGCAGGAGCTGGTGCAGTTGGTGAAGATGAAGTCCGCCACCCAGATTTTGCCATCGAGAGATTTACGGTCGAACGGTGCGCCGGTTTGCGAGGTCAGATGGAAGTCCGGCACGCGGCCATAGACGGGCAACGGCGGACGGCGGCCGCAGGCAGCGCTCATCACGCAAAGAATAAGGGCGAACGCGATCTTCAAACCGGGATCACAGACCCGGCCTGTCGAGAACCATGAGGCCATACAGCAGGGGAAGATAGACAACCGATACCAACAGCACGCCGCGGGCACGGACCACCGTGCGCTCCGATGCGGCACGAACGCCCGAATAAAGAAACCAGATGCCGAGCGCCAGCGCGCCCAGCAGATAGAATTTGCCGCTCATGCCCACGAGGCCCGGCGCAAGACTCACCGGAATCAGCAGCGACGCGCACAGCACGATCTGGCGGGCGGTGGAATGGCCGTCGGGCTCGACAACGGGTAGCATCCGAATGCCAGCGCGCGCGTAGTCTTCGCGGTACATCCAGGCGATGGCGTAGAAATGCGGGAACTGCCAGAGGAACAGGATGGCAAACAGCACCCAGGCGTCGGCGGTGAGAGAGCCACTGGCGGCGGCGAAACCGATCATGGGCGGCATCGCGCCTGGGAACGCACCAACAGTGGTTGAAAGCCAGGAGCGTTGCTTGAGCGGCGTGTACAAGAAGAGGTAGCTGACCAGTGTCGCCATCCCAAGGACGGCAGAGAGCAGATTGACGAACCAGGCAAGCTCGACGAAACCGCCGATGGCCAGAGCTATACCGAAAGCTAGGGCCCGGCCAGCCGTCAGCCGCCCGGAGGGAAGCGGACGGGCCGAGGTACGCCGCATCTTGGCATCAGCTTCGCGCTCGTACCACTGATTGAGGGCCGCGGTGCCGGAAGCGATCAGTCCCGTCCCGATGATGGTGTGCAGGAGCGCCCACCAGTGGATCTGCCACAACGACACGCCGCGCAGCCCGAAGAAATAACCCACGGCGGTGCTCATCAGGATGAGCCAGGTGATGCGCGGTTTGGTGAGGCTGATGTAATCTTTCATGCGGATGGAACCGCGAAACCTGCCGGATGCACCTGGGCCAGCGGACGACGCACATGGCGAAACACCTGAATGGCGAGGACGACGCTTGCGGCCATGGTCAACGCGCCCACGGCGACGTGCGCCACTGTGAAGCCGACCATCAGCGGCATGGGCTGTGGAGCACCGGCCGTCGCGAGGCGGCTCATGTACGCGGCAATGCCGAGGAATACCTGTAGAAACGTGACCGACAATAACGCTAGCGCCGATTGGCGCAGCGCAACGTGGTTCGCGTGGTGCATGAGAACGCGCACGGTCACCCAGAGTACCATGCCGGTTGCGACCAGCGCGCCGGCGATGTGCGGCAGAAGGCCGATGGCCTGATGGCGCGCCGAAGCTCCGAGCGCGAGTTGCAGAAAAACACACAGAGACGCGGCCAGGGCGAGCATGCGGAGCGGCGGCGCGCCATCATCATCCATACATTGCGCCCCGCGGCGCCAGCCTTCTGAGGTGAACAGCGCCATCGCTACCGTCGTCGAGAAAAAGAGCTGCGCGAGACATGCGTGCCCGATGCTAACCGGCTTGGGCAGCAGGAAAAGTACCGTCATGCCACCGAGCACGCCCTGCGCGATGACGGCCGCCAGCGCGATCCAGCCCAGGTTGCGCATCCAGCGGCGCCGCTCGGTCCGGACCAGCCAGATCGCCATTCCGATGGTCAGGAGGCCGACGGTTGTGGCCACCATGCGATGGCCGTGCTCGTAGAAAACATTGCCCTCCATGGGCGGCATGAGTTTGCCGTAGGAGAGCGGCCAGTCGGGGACCGAGAGGCCCGCGTCATTGCTGGTGACGAGGCCTCCGGCCACCACGAGAAACAAAGTACAGAATGACCACAGCACCGCATAACGGTGCAGCCAAACGTTGTTCATCCCTGGCTCTGCCTACCCCTTGAAATCAAAATCCAGCGTCTTGCTTTCCTTCGCGCCTACCGTCACCTCGACGTCCTGCGGACCGTATTTCTCCTGCCAGGCCTCGATGGTGTATTTGCCCGGCGGCAGTCCCTTGATAGTGAACGTGCCGTCATCGCCAGTGACGGCGAAGAACGGATGGCCCACCACGCCGATATACGAACGCATCCACGGATGCACGTTGCACTTTACCGGGATCATGACCTCTTCCCGTGGGAATCGCTTCACGAGCGAGTCGCCCTTGGGCGGCTGCGACTGGTTCCACTCCTGATTAATCTTGGGCAGCGGGTGAATGTTGTGATTGGTGGGGTCGTCGTTGGTGATCTTGATGTCCTGGTTCGTCATCACTCCGATCACGTGCGGCCCGTACATGCAGCCTTTCTGCTCGAGACTCACTGGAGTAGTCGGCGCAGCCCACTGTTTATCGGGCAGGCCGGCTTTGACCCACACGAAGACGTTCCTGAGCGTGCCGTTGCCGTTCACTACGACTTCTTCGGACTTTTGTGGCGCACCGGCATGCGCGTGGGCGCAGGCGGGCGTGGCCGACATGTCGATGGTCCTCTCCGAGGGCTTCGCGCCGGAAAAGCTCACCTTTCCAGTAACGGTCGCGGCCGTGGCTTCATCAATGGTGGCGGTCGGCGCTGACGACGGAGCGGCCGCTTCCTCTTTGGCTGTTTCCGGAGCTTTGCTACCGCCGCAGCCAACCATAAACAGCGCGGATACCGCGGCTAAACTAACAAGAATTCTCTTCATTGCGAATTCATCTCTCCTCTTTTTATGAACACCCCTCAACGGCCGGCTCCCGCTCCCGCGCTGGCGCGCAGGCGATTCAGCTCGTCGGGGGTGAACTGGAACATGTAACGTACCAGAAGATCGGCGTGATCTCTCTGGTAATTCTGAAAACTCGAGGGCGTGGGTCCAGCGAACACCCAGCGTTCGCCCTCGCGCCGGAACAAGCCTGATGGCATGGCCGTGCCGGGTTGCATCATCTCGGGGTGCACGATCCACCGCTCGGTCCAGCCTGCCTTCAGACGCTCTCTGGCCATCAGGAAGTTGGGCGCAGTGGCGCGCGCATCGTGTTTCGCGTCGCCCGTCATGTGGCATTTCAGGCACGGCGCACCTTCGCTCGAGAACAATTGCCGCGCCATGGTCCGCTCCTGGTCGCTCACCATCTCCATTTTGGGCGCGATGTAGGGCGCGGCTTGAGAGGACATGGCCGCGAAGAAGCGCACGAGTTTCTGGATCTCGCCGTTCGAGAAATAAAACGTGGGCATGCGGGCTTTGAGATATTGTCGCACGCCGTCGCGATTGGTATCGTTGTCGCTGAGCGACGGGTTGGCCAGGAAGCGCATGAGCCACGCGGGATTCACGCGCGCACCCTCGCCGATCAGGCTGGGCGGCTTCTGATCCTTCCAGTCCGGATCCTGATATCGGGGAAGCCCCATGAACACCGTGGTCTGCCCGACATGCACCTGGTGGCAGCCCATGCAATTGTATTTGCGAACCACCCACCAGCCGTCGATGATGTCCTGCCGCTGATCGGCCGGCTCGTACTGATAGCGTTCGGGCATGGTGGAATCGACGGAACCCAGCAGGAAGGTCGCGACCTGGTCGATCTCCGGCTTGGAAAAATTGAAGTTCGGCATCTTCAGGCGGTCAAGCTTGTTGGGCTTCTCTTTGCCCTGGTCGTAGACCGCCGGATTTTGCAGCTTGTGTTCGAAGAAGCCTTTGTGGGTGTACCAGCCCTCGCGCTCGGCCTCGTGCCCTAGTAGCGCGAAATCCAGGCGCTCGAGCGGTTTCGAACCCTCTTTCGTTAGCTCGGTACCGATGCGCGGCTCCTCTTCGAGACCGGCGATCTCATGGCAACCCGCGCAGCCGTAATAGCGAACCAGGAACAGCCCGCGCGTTTTGAGCTTGGGGTCGTCCATGAAATTGGCCGCGGCATATGTCACGCCATCGTGCTTGCGCGTGGTGAGGTAGCTCGCAACGTCGCGAGCTTCGTCGACCGTCAGACGCAGGCTGGGCATGGGGGTCATCTGCTCGACCTGCAACTGGTGCCCGTCGTTGGGGCACTTGTCGTGATCCATGTCGAAGACGAACGGCAGGCCCTTCTTCTTGTAATCGTCGGCCGTGAGATCGCGCTTCTCGAACGGGCAGTACGGTAGCGTGCGCTCGCGCGGATTGTGAATCCAGCGGACGAGGTAATCGTAATTGTCTTTCTCGCCCACGCGGCTCAGATTGGCGGCAAATGTACCGCCCTGTTTGTCGTCGTTGCCCTCGCCCATCGAGTGGCACGCCATGCAGCCGCGGGTTTCGAACGCCTCTTTGCCCTTGGCCGGATCGCCCTTCGCCTGCGATGGCAGGTTTCCGGTCACACCGGATTGCCAGATAAACGCCGCGATGGCCTGGATGTCATCCTGATCCAGACGAAAAGTGGGCATCTTGGTTCCGGGACGCCATTTGTGTGGGTCCTGGAGCCAGACGGGAATCCACTCTTTGCGCATTTTCACGCGCACTTCTTTCAGGCTCGGTCCGACTTTCTTGACTTCGCGGATCAGATCGCTCGAGCGGATGTCGGCCTGTTCGACCTTCGCATCCAGACCGGTGATCCGCACTTTCAGATCGTTGGCGTGCTGGTAGAGCCGCTGCGCCTCGGCGTTGTCGCGGGTACGGTCGGCCTTATCGGAAGTGAAGCCGATCTCGCGCGTCCATTCGGCTTTCTGCTGCTCGAGCTGGCGGATCTGCTGCGTAACCGACGTCATCTCGTCGGGCTCGCGGTCGAATCCTTCGTAACGGTGGCAGCCCATGCAGCCGCGCAGCCGGAAAGTTTCACGCCCGGCATTGAGCGTATCCGCCATCTCGGTGACGATTTCCTTAACGTGGCACTGCTGGCAGCCGGCCTCGAAGTTCTCACGATAATGCATGGGCCAGAGCCAGAACTTGTGCCGCCCGTGGGCCTTCTCAACGCTGTCGACGGCCACGCCATTTCCGCCATGGCACGGCGTGCAGCCGAACTTTTCGGGGTCGTGAATCTTGAGCAGCTCCTTGTTGGGATGGCTGATGAAGACCTGTTCGCCGCCCATCGCCGCCTTAGTCAACTCGAGCGGCTCGCGCGTGCCCAGGTGACAGGACTCGCAGCGGTCTACCAGATCGACATCCTTGATATGGATCTGATGGATCGTGATCGGAAAGTCGTCCATCTTTTTCAGCAAGCCGGCGAGGGTATCGGAGCTGACGTCGGCGATACGGTCCGAAAGATATTTATCGCGCCCGGCGCGCAACTCGGTGGCGGGCTTCAGGATCTCGACGCGCTCCTGCAGCAGCTGCGCCTTTTCTTTCTTCCACGCCTGCAGAGTTTCGTCCATCTGGACGAACGTCATGTCGACCGGTTTAGGCGAACCGGGCAGCTTGACGCCATGGACCTCCTTCTTCAGCTTCTCGATTTCCTCGCGCAGCGATTTTTTCGAACTCTCACTGTCAGTGGTCTCGATCTGATAGGTGAGCGCGCCAATGTGGCTGCGAACTTCCTGGAACGGGTCATTGAGCGCTAGCGTACGGGGCACCAGTTCGTGGTTCACCTTGCGATCGATCTCAGCGACCTTCGGGGTGACGGCCTGCTCCGCGGCCTGCATGTCACGATCGAGCTTTTGATACTCGGGCGAAGCCGTGATCTGCTTTTCAAAGCCGGCCTCGTGCGGCCGGACGCCCCGCAGATACTTCGTGTACACGGTGGCAAAGCGGGCTTCGTAGTTCTTCCACGGGCGGATGCCATAGATCTCGTCGTACAGCGCCCAGCCGAGGGACAGCAAAAGCAGGGCTGACCAGATAAACAGATGCATGCTTAACGACGAACTGACTACCGGGTCTTTATCCTGTTGTTGTTCTTGGTCGCTCATACGTTGAACCAGGGCGTCACCCAGATGTACTTAATCCGGAACAGCAGGCGCGCGATGATCTTGAGGGGCAGAGAGAGCATGATGATCAGGAATACCTGCATGGTCACGATCTGAAGCAGGCTCATGCGCTTGAAAATCTTGCGCGCAAACGGCGTCAGGTTCATGACCTTGTGAATGCCGATGGCCGCCACGACGAAATAGATGCCGATCACAATCGCGCCGAAGATGATCTTTCCGATCCTGGCCTTGATCCCGAAGATGTCGGGCAAGTCGCGATTCACCGCGAACTCGAGCCGGTTATGGTCCCACGTAGTGCCGGGCCAGAACCACATCCACCCCGGACCGCGGATCAGGGTCCCGATCACGATCATGGTGACCCACAGAATGATGAAGCCGAAGATGAATGTCCAGATGGAAAATTTCCGCTGCTGATAGGTGTAATAACCGTTGCCCAGCGGGTTCTCATCGATATACGGGATTACCATCAGTCCGACGATGATAAGGCTCGGCATGACCACCCCGGCGATCCAGGGGTCGAAGTAAACCAGCATCTCCTGCAGCCCGAGAAAGTACCAGGGCGCCTTCGACGGATTCATGGTGAGGGTTGGATTCGACGGCTCTTCGAGCGGTGCATTCAACGTGATGGACCAGACCATCAGGAGCAGCGTGACGATGATGGCGGCGAGAAACTCGATACGCAGCAGATACGGCCAGACGTGAACTTCCCTGACCCAGCCCGGCTTCCACGGCTGTGTCTTGCGGTGATGCGTCTTGGCCAGCCCAGGATTGGCCTCGAGCTCGGCAATCAGCCTGTCGTTCGCAAACGCCTGGCGCAATCCGTACCACGTGTAGAACGGCACCACGAACATGAGCAGCACGATGGGCACGTTGTCGGGAAGGCTGACGATGGTCCAGAGTTGATGCAGATCCATGACGATCTCCGTTTATATCTTTCTGGGTTCTTTCATTTCCGATTCGAGCTGCACGGGCGCCGGGCCGGAAATTCCGCCGTCTTTGCGCACGCGCCAGAAATGCACCACCATGAACGCCGACGCAATGATGGGTATGGCCACGCAGTGCCAGATGTAAGCGCGCAGCAGCGCGTTGGCGTCGACGATGGAACCGCCCAGCAGGCCGAAGCGTACGTCGTTGAACGGCGTCATGCCAAGCTGGTGGCCGAAGGGCCCGTCATGGCCCAATAGCGGCGTGGCTCGCGCCATGTTGGTACCCACCGTCACAGCCCAGAATCCAAGCTGATCGTCGGGCAGAAGGTAGCCAGTGAAACTCAGCAGCAGCGTTAGCACCAGCAGGATTACGCCCACCACCCAGTTGAACTGCCGCGGCTTCTTGTACGATCCGGTGAGAAACACGCGGAACATGTGGAGTTCCACCATGATCACCATCAGGTGCGCGCCCCACCGGTGCATGTTGCGCAGCAGTTTGCCGAACGGCACATCGTGCTCGAGATACAGAATGTCGCGGAAAGCCACGACCTTCGAGGGGTGGTAGTAGAACATCAGCAGCGTGCCGGTGAACACCAGGGTGATGTAGACGTAGAACGTCATGCCGCCCATGCCCCAGGTGTAGCTGTAGGCTACAGCGTCGCGGTTGATTTTGGCCGGATGCAAATGCAGGAAGACGTTCGAGAGCACGCCGAGGGCCCGCGAGCGTGGTGTCTCGTCGTGCTTGACGCGCAGCACCGATTTCCAGACGTCGGTCTTCTCCGGCTGCTTGAGCGCCTTGATCTCTTCGGCAGCTTGCGCCTGAACCGCTTTCGCGCCCTCCACCAGCACGGTGACGGGGCTCTTCTTGCCGCCGTTTTCGCCCGGCGCGCCAGCGCCGTTTCCGTCCGGTCCCTTGCTTCCGTTTCCTTCAGCCATGGCTGTTTACCTCAGAGATCCTTAAACGTGCAGGATCGCGCCGGGATCGTTGAATTCCGAGCGCTCCCCTTTAGGCCACCGGTAAAGGCGGCTTAGGTCGACTTCAATCTGCCCTTCAGGCGACAGCTCCACGTGGGCGCGGTCCATGGGACGGGGCGCCGGACCTTCGAAGTTGATGCCTTCGGGGTCATAGCCCGAGCCGTGGCACGGGCACTTGAACTTGTTTTCACTCGGCTTCCAGTCGGGCGTGCAGCCCAGATGGGTGCAAATCGCCGAAATCACGAAGATGCCCTCGGTGTTGCGGACCACCCAGATCCGATGCGCATTCTGGAATTTCGTATCCACGCCAAAGCCGAAGTCGGATGGATAGCCGATCAGGAACTTGGTTTTCGGCTCGTAGAGCGCCCGCGGGAAAAAGAAGCGCAGGAACATCAGGAGATTGACGCTCAAGAAACCGAGGGTGCCCGCCATCACGAAGCGGCGGCGCCGGTGGATCACACGCTGCGGATCCGGATCGGCACTGGTAAAGATCCTCTTTAGAGCGTCCGCCGCGTTGGGCTTGGACTTGGTTTCCGGCACCTGCGGGCCTGGAGGAGTCTCAAGGCTGGCCATTTATCATGCCCCCACTGACCGGGCATAGCCCGGTCCCCTTCGTATAAATTACGGACAAGCGGATACCAGAGTACAGGGCGCGAATCAAAGGGCGAGCGCGGCAGGCTTCGTTATGTAGGTTATGGAAAGCCTGGTGTAGTAAATCGTACTTCACTAATGAAATAGACCGTGCGAAAACCTGTTGCGTCTCCCGCTCAACCGGTTCGGCCCTACCTCCCCGGCAGTCTCTTGTCGTTTTGTTTCGAACACGATATTTTACACCCGGCGAAGGGATTTGCAACATCGCCTCAATGCGGTACCGTATTTTTCGGCTTAGCATCCGGAGCCGGGGCGGCTTTGGCGGCCGGCAAGACGTGGTGCGTCAAGGTAGAGAACTTGTAAATCTTGCACGGAGCAATGCTTCGATCAACCCGATTTGACTCCCTCCCGCCCCTGTGTTAATCGTAGTGATCTTCACGGAAATCCTGGATGGCTGACGAGCAAAACCCCGCAGGCTCAACGCCGCCACCCGCATCTGGCGGGACACCTGAACCACCGAAGCCGGCGCCTCCAAAGCCGGCCGCTGCCGGCCACGCCGCCCCCAAACCTGCGGCCCCAATGGCCGCGACACCGTGGGAAGGCGAGCTTCCGGCGCAATTGAAGGAGCGGTTCGCGAGCGAGATCGGCGAGTGCTCCAGCTATCTGGGGCAGAATTTTGTGGTTGCCAGGCCGGATGCTGTGATTCCGATTCTCGAATTCCTCAAGCTGGAGGCCGATTTCGATTACCTGGTGGACATCACCGCGGTGGACTATCCGAACCGCGCGGAGCGTTTCGAACTGGTCTACATCCTCTATAGCTATGGGCGAAACGAGCGCGTTCGGGTGAAAACCATGATCGCGAACGGCGCCAAACCTCACACTGCGGTTCCGGTCCACACCGGAGCTAACTGGCTGGAGCGCGAAGTGTTCGACATGTTCGGCATCGAGTTCGCGGGCCATCCTGACATGCGCCGCATCCTGTTGCCCGAGGAATGGGAGGGATTTCCGCTGCGCAAAGAGTACTCCATCATCAAGCAGGATGACCGCTGGGTAAAGGAGAACCTGGACATCGAAAGCGGCCAATAACCCTCCATGCCGGAAACCACCTTTCTCGATTCCACCGAACTGGTCCTCAATATGGGGCCGCAGCACCCCTCGACGCACGGCGTGCTGCGCGTGATTCTCAAGCTGGATGGTGAAAAGGTCAACGGTACGGAGTGCGTGATCGGGTATTTGCATCGCGGCGTCGAGAAAATCGGCGAGAACCGCACCTACCAGCAGTTCGCCCCGTACGTGGACCGCATGGATTACGTGGCCGCGGTCTCGAACGGGCTGGGATACTGCCTGGCGATCGAGAAGCTGCTCAATATCGAAGCGCCGCCGCGCGCGCAGGTCACGCGCGTGATTCTGACCGAGCTGAACCGCATTGCCAGCCATCTGCTCTGGCTGGGCACTCACGCTCTCGATATAGGCGCTATCACCCCGGTGTTTTACTGTTTTCGCGAGCGCGAGGAAGTGCTCAAGATTTTTGAAAACTACTGCGGCGCCCGGCTCACCACGCACGCCTTCCGCATCGGCGGCCTGCAATACGAGCTCTACGACGGCTTCGAGGAGCAGGTAAAGGCTTTCTGCGAAATGTTCCTCCCGAAGGTGGATGAGTACGAAGAGCTGCTCACCCACAATCGAATCTGGGTGGCACGTCTCAAGGGCGTGGGGATTCTCAGCGGCGACGAATGTAAGGAGTTCGGCGTCACCGGGCCGGTGCTAAGAGCCGCGGGCGTCAAGTGGGACTTGCGCAAGGCGCAGCCGTACTCCGGGTACGAGCAATACGATTTTGAAATTCCCACCGGCGAAAACGGTGACACCTACGACCGGTACCTGGTGCGCATGGAAGAGATGCGCCAATCGGTGCGGATTATCCGCCAGGCGGTGGAGAAGATCCCCGCGGGACCCATCGGCAAGACGCCGAAAGTAATCAAGCCGGCAACGGGCGAAGTTTACGTTTCCATAGAAGCTCCGAAGGGCGAACTGGGATATTTCGTGGTGAGCGACAATTCCACGCAGCCGTACCGCCTGCGCGTGCGCCCGCCGTCGTTCGTGAATCTGCAGGCGCTCGACCGCATGGTGCGGGGCGGACTGGTGGCGGACGTGGTGGCTATCATCGGAACATTAGATATAGTGCTAGGTGAGGTGGACCGGTAACAACTTATGGGAAAATTCTTTAGAACGATCTTCCTCGTGGATCTGTTTCAGGGGCTCTGGGTTACCTTTCGCAATCAAAATCCAAAGTACATCTACACTGAGCAGTATCCGGCAGAGCGTCCCCAGGTAGCGGAGCGCTATCGCGGCGCGCCGCGGCTGAACATCAATCCCGATAACGGCGAGACGCTGTGCATCGCCTGCAACTTGTGCGCATTGGCATGCCCGGAATTGCTGATCGTAGTGGGCAGCGAGCGCAACGAGCAGACGCGCCGCAAGGAACTTACGACTTTCACCTACGATCTCTCCCGCTGCATGTTCTGCGGCTTGTGCGAGGACGCGTGCCCGGTGGATGCGCTCGAACTGACGCAGGATTTCGAGCTGGCGAGCTACACGCGCCAGGGATGGATCTGGGACCGCCAGATGCTCGAGGAAGGCCCAACCCCCACGCAATATAAATGCTGACGCGGATGGCTGGCTCCCTATGACGGACGCGCTTTTCTTCTATCTGTTTGCCGTGCTGGTGCTCGGCGGGGCGATCCTGACTGTCACGCAGCGCAGTGCGGTGCATAGCGCCATCAGCCTGGCCGTCTCGCTCATCGGAGTGGCGGGCCTGTACTTGCTGCAGCAGGCCGAATTCCTCTTCGCCGTCCAGATCGTGCTTTACGTGGGCGGCATCATGGTGCTGTTTCTGTTCGTGATCATGCTGGTGAACCTGGATCAAGCCGCGAAACAGCGCCAGTTCAACCGGCAACGATGGGTAGCGCTGCTGTGCGTCGGCGCTGTCGGGGTCGAAATTGCTTACTTCGTGCGCAAGGGGTCCAGCGCCTTTCAGATAGCCAAGGCGCCGGCTGCCGCCGCCGTGTCCCAGGAGGGCAACACCGAGCAGATCGCCAATGTGCTGTTCTCGCAGTATCTGCTGCCGTTTGAAATTGCTTCCGTGCTGCTGCTAGTAGCGGTGGTCGGTTCGGTCGTCATGGCGAAGAAGAGGATTTGAGCATGGGACCCATCACCACCACGCATTATCTGGCGCTGAGCGCCGCGCTGCTGCTGATCGGGACGATCGGGGTGCTCACGCGCCGCAACATCGTGATCATCCTGATGTCCATCGAGCTGATCCTCAACGCCGTGAACATCAACCTGATCGCGTTCTCGCACTATTGGCAGAATGTCGATGGGCAGATCTTCGCGATTTTCGTGATCACCGATGCGGTGGCGGAAGCCGCGGTCGGCCTGGGCATTCTGATTGCGCTGTTCCGCAACAAGGAAACCGTGCTGGCGGACGAAGTGGATCTGCTCAAGTGGTGACCGGATGAATTTTCTCGACCAGATCTGGCTCATTCCGCTGTTTCCGCTGTTTGGCGCGGCGGCCATGCTGTTGTTCGGCCGGAAGCTGGATCCGCAGCCGCCTTCGGAGGTGGCCGCCGTTCCCGGGCTGGAGCACACGCACGACGAGCACGATCATCATCACGGACACACTCACGAGCATGCGCACGAACATGCCACCGGGCACGAACATTCCCACGGACACGGCGCGTTGCGGACGCTGGTGAGTCTCTTGTGCCCGGGGATGGTGCTGCTATCTTTCATTTTCTCGGCGGGCGCGGTGATCGAGCTCTCGCGCAGTGCCGAGCGCATGCACCAGGTGATCCAGTTTACGTGGCTCGCAGGGCTGCCGTTCCACATGGCCGACGGCCGCCTGGCCACGTTCACCGCCGATTGGGGTTTCCTGCTGGACCCGCTCAGCGCCGTGATGATTCTGGTCGTGACCGGCATCGGCTTCCTGATTCATGTGTACTCGGTCGGGTACATGGCCCACGATAACGGCTACTACCGTTTCTTCGGGTATCTGAACCTGTTCGTGTTCTTCATGCTGATGCTCGTGCTGGCGAACAATTACGCACTCATGTTCGTCGGCTGGGAGGGCGTGGGCTTGTGCAGTTACCTGCTGATCGGCTTTTACTTCCAGAAAAAATCGGCGGGTGACGCCGGCAAGAAGGCGTTCGTGGTCAATCGCGTGGGCGATGCCGGGTTCATTCTCGGCATGCTGCTGATGTTCAGCGTATTGGGCACCGTAAAGTTTGTGGACGTGAATCAAGTCCTGAGAAGCGGGCAGTTTCACGCGGAAACCGCGGGGTTCGGCGTGTTGAGCGCCATGGCGCTGCTGCTGTTTATCGGAGCCACGGGAAAATCGGCGCAGGTTCCGTTGTACGTCTGGCTGCCGGACGCCATGGAAGGCCCCACGCCAGTGTCGGCGCTGATCCACGCGGCCACCATGGTGACCGCGGGCGTTTACATGGTCGCACGCTCGAGCGCGCTTTTTCAGTTGACGCCCCAGACTTCGACGGTCGTTGCGGCCGTCGGCGCGTTTACGGCCATCTTTGCGGCGACCATCGCACTGGTGCAAAACGACATCAAGCGCGTGCTGGCGTATTCAACCGTAAGCCAGCTGGGATATATGTTCCTCGCTCTCGGCGTGGGCGCTTACTGGGTCGCGATCTTCCATCTGTTCACGCACGCGTTTTTTAAGGCACTGCTGTTCCTTGGATCGGGATCGGTGATTCACGCGCTGGGCGGCGAGCAGGACATGCGGCACATGGGTGGGCTCAAAGACAAGATTCCCGTTACCCACTGGACCATGTTCATCGCTTCACTGGCGATCGCCGGCATTCCAGGCTTTGCGGGTTTCTTCTCCAAGGACGAAATTCTCTGGCAGTCGTACAGCTCGGCGCAGGGCTCGAATCTACTTTATGGCGTGGGCCTCGCCACGGCCGGTTTGACGGCGTTCTATATGTGGCGGCTGATGAACATGACGTTCTACGGCAAGTCGCGCGTGAAGCCCGAAGTGGAAGCGCACATCCACGAATCACCGGCGGCGATGACCGTGCCGCTCTCTTTGCTAGCCGTGGGCAGTGTGCTGGCCGGGTGGATCGGCACGCCGAAACTGTGGGGGATGTCGGGCTGGTTCCGGGGGCTCGAGCAGTGGCTGGAGCCGTCCTTTGCCTCGGCCGCAGTGGAAGCCGCGCAGGAAGGGGCGCACGACGCAAGCGTCGAGTGGATTCTGATGAGCGTCTCGGTGGCAGTGGCGCTCATCGGCATTAGCATCGCCCGCTACTTCTATCATCATCGCCCCGAAATCCCGGACAAGTTCGAATCCAGGTTCAGTCCGCTTTATGGCCTGCTACAAAACAAATGGTACGTGGATGAGCTGTACGACTTCACTTTTGTGAACGGTTTCGCCAAGGGCGGCGGCACGGTGCTGGGTTCGTTCGACCGCAATGTGATCGATGGCGGCGTGAACGGCGCCGGATGGCTGACCCGCCTTTCGTCCACGATCTCCATCTGGTGGGACACCTGGATCGTGGATGGCGCGGTGCGCTTGACCTCACTGATCGTCAAAATCTCATCCTATCCGGTGCGCGTGGTGCAAACCGGGCGTGTGCAGGCCTACGCGCTGTTCGTCGTAGTGGGGGCTCTGGCGTTTTTCGGGTACTACCTGGCGCGATAAAACTATGGACCAGCACTTACTGAGCATCGTGCTTTTTGCGCCGCTGGCTGGCTTCGTCGTGCTGCTGCTGATTCCCGGTTCGCAGAAAACCCTCATCAAGGTATGGGCGAACCTTGTAGGTTTCGCGGGCTTTCTGGTCTCGCTGCCGCTAGTTTCGCGCTTCGACAAAGGTGCATCCGGCTTTCAGTTTCAAGAGAGCGTGGACTGGATCCCAACGATCGGCGCGAAATACCTGATTGGGATCGACGGCATCAGCCTGCTGCTCGTGATGCTGACGACCCTGGTAGGCTTCCTCGCGATTCTCTCTTCCTGGAACGCCGTCGAATATCGCGTGAAGGAATACTACGCCATGTTCTTGCTGCTGCAGACGGGAATGCTCGGCGTATTCGTTTCGCTCGACTTCTTTTTGTTCTACGTGTTCTGGGAACTGGTGCTGGTGCCGATGTACTTCATCATCGGCGTGTGGGGCGGACCGCGCAAACTTTACGCGGCCATCAAGTTCTTCCTCTACACACTGGCCGGATCGGTGCTGATGCTGCTCGGCATCCTGACGCTCTACTTTCAGTATCACGAGCAGTTCGGCAAATACACGTTCGAGATTGCCAACCTGATGAAGCTCGACATGCCGCTCGCCCTGCAGCAGTGGGTCTTCTGGGCGTTCTTCATCGGCTTCGCGATCAAAGTGCCGATGTTCCCGTTTCACACCTGGCTGCCGGACGCGCACGTGGAGGCGCCCACGGCGGGATCGGTCATCCTGGCGAGCGTGCTGCTGAAGATGGGGACTTACGGGTTCATCCGGTTCTCGCTGCCGCTCCTGCCGAAAGCATCGATGGATCAAACCATCGTCCAAGTGCTTGCCGTGCTTTCGATCATCGGCATCATTTACGGCGCGCTTGTGAGCCTCATGCAACAGGATTGGAAGAAACTGGTGGCTTACTCTTCCGTCAGCCACCTGGGCTTCTGCACGTTGGGCATTTTCGCCATGAATCCCAATGGCCTCGCCGGCAGCGTGCTTCAGCAGATCAATCACGGCATCTCGACCGGAATGCTGTTCCTGATCATCGGCGTGATTTATGAGCGCCGGCACACGCGCGAGATTTCCGAATACGGCGGCCTGGCGCACGTAATGCCGAAATACGCGGTCGTCTTTGCCATCGCCATGCTGAGCTCCGCTGGACTGCCGCTCCTCAACGGGTTTGTCGGCGAGTTTACGATCCTGCAAGGCGCGTTCGAAGCCAGCCACGTGTGGGCGGCGTTTTCCGTCATGGGCGTGATCCTCGGGGCCGCCTATCTGCTGTGGCTCTACCAGCGCACCATGCTCGGCCAGATCACCAATGGACGTAACCTGCATTTGCCCGACATGAGCCTGCGGGAGTTGGCCGTATTCCTGCCGCTAATTGCCTGGGCCATCTGGATCGGCGTGTATCCCGAACCGTATTTCGATCTGCTCGAAAAGCCCGTGCAGCAGATCGTGGAGCGCGTCCGGCCGGACTACTATCAAGGCGGAGTGCGCGCTCAGGCGGCGAAGGCGGCGGTAGTGCAAGCGGGAGCGGGACAGTGATTCAGTTCTATACCGCTGCCGATCATTTCGTGTTGCTGCCGGCGATCATGCTGGCGCTGTTCGGTTGCGCGATCCTGCTGTTCGATGTCTGGTTCTTCTCCAATCCGAAGTCGCGTAAATGGCTTCTCCTTCTGGTCTGCGCCGGCGTCGCCTTCACCGGCTACAGCCTGTGGGAGCAGCAGGCCGCCCTCGCCGCCAACGGTCTGAACGAGATTACGGCGTTCCAGGGTGCGCTCACCATCGACCGGCTGGCGCTGTACTTCAACTGGGTGTTCGAGCTGGCGACGCTGATCGTAGCCATCGTCTCCTACAACTACCTCGAGATCGAGGGCGAGCATCACGGCGAATACTATGCATTGCTGCTGTTCGCGCAGTGCGGCATGTTCTTTCTGACCGCCGGCACAGACCTGGTGACCCTGTTCGTCGGCCTCGAGCTCATGGCCATCTGCTTCTATGTGATGGTCGGTTTCCTGCGCGGCGACAAGCGCTCCAACGAAGCCGCCATGAAATATCTCCTGCTAGGCGCATTTTCGAGCGGGTTCCTGGTGTACGGATTCTCGATCATGTACGGTCTGTGCGGCTCGACCCGCCTCACTGACGTGGCGGCCGCCATCAGCGCCCGCGATCCGTGGGACCCCGTGGTCTTCCTGGCAACGGCCACCACGGCGGTTGGCTTGTTGTTCAAGATTTCGGCGGCGCCGTTCCACATGTGGGCGCCGGATGCCTACGAGGGCGCGCCGACTACGGTCACGGCATATCTTTCAGTGGCTTCGAAAGCTGCCTCGTTCGCCTTCCTGCTGCGCATCTTCCTGAGTCCGGGCCCCCTGGCATCGGCGCGGCCTACGTGGGAACCGCTGCTCACCGCGGTCGCGATCCTCACTATGACCGTCGGCAATCTGGCGGCTATCAGCCAGACCAATATCAAGCGCCTCCTGGCTTACAGCTCGATCTCGCACGCCGGTTACATGCTTCTCGGTCTGATCGCGGGAAATAATACCGGCATCCAGGGCATCGCGGTTTACATTCTGGTCTATGCGTTCATGAATCTGGGCGCCTTTTTGGTGGTGGTGGCGATGCGGCGGAAAAACATCATCGGAGATGAATTGAACGATATGGCGGGCCTCATCTATAAGAACCCGGGCTACGCCGTGCTGATGCTGGTGTTTCTGGTCTCGCTGGCCGGCATCCCGCCAACAGCCGGGTTCCTCGCCAAGTATTACATTTTCCTTGCGCTGATCGAGACGCACCACTACGTGTTGGCCGTCATCGCAACGCTTTACGTGGCAGTGGCGATCTACTATTACTTCCGCGTGGTCAAGATCATGTTTGTGGGTGAAGTGACGGAGCAGGCGCCGCTCGCCACCAGCCTCGGGCTGCGCGTCGCGCTGGGCATCACGGGCGTCCTGACGCTGGCCATCGGTATTTATCCCGAGCCGGTATTGCACCTCGCTCAGAATTCATTTTTGAAATAGCATGCAGACGGTCTTGCAACATCCTCTATTCGTGCCGCTGGCCGTGACCATCGTCATCATCGCGGTGTTTCCGCTGGTGGCCGGCTACCTGACACTGGTAGAACGCAAAGTGCTCGCCGATTTTCAGGTCCGGCTGGGACCCATGCGCGTGGGACCGCACGGCCTGCTGCAACCCATCGCCGATGCACTCAAGCTTCTGCTCAAAGAAGACATCATCCCCACCGACGCCGACCGGTCCATCTTCTGGGTGGCCCCGGTCATTTCCACTTTCACCGCACTGACGGCATTCACCGTGCTGCCGTTCAGCCAGTATCTATACGTGGCGGATGTCAACGTCGGGATTCTGGTGATCATGGCGATGTCGGCGGTCGGCATTCTCGGAATCATTCTGGGCGGCTGGGCGTCGAACAGCCACTATCCATTGCTGGGCGCGCTGCGCAGCGCGGCGCAACTGGTCAGCTATGAAGTCGCGCTCTCGTTCGCCTTGCTTTCCGGCCTGATGGTGGCGGGAACGCTGAGTATGCAGCAAATCGTGAAAGCGCAGCAGGCGCGCGGAATCTGGTTCGCCTTCGAGAACTACGGCTTCATGCTCGTTCCGTTCGTGGTGTACCTGATCTCCGCGACGGCCGAGACCAACCGCGCTCCGTTCGACCTTCCCGAAGCCGAGTCGGAGCTGGTCGCCGGTTTTCACACCGAATACAGCGGCTTCCGCTGGTCCCTCTATTTTCTAGCCGAATACGCGAATATCTTCGTCGCCTCGAGCGTGGCAGTGACGCTGTTCTGGGGAGGCTGGTTGCGCCCGTTTCCCAACGTCCAATGGCTCGAGCCGATTAATTATGTACTCCCCTTCCTTCTGTTTTTTGGCTCGGGCGCGAGCACTTTCCTGCTGGTGAAACACCTGCGCGATCCGCTGCAACAGAAAGTACTGGTGGTGGTGGCGCTCCTGCTGATCCTGGTGGGTGTCGTGTTCCTGGTGCCGCAAGTGAACGGCGCCGCGATCGGCCTGTTCTGGTTCCTGTTTAAGGACGCGCTGGTGATCTATCTGCTGATCTGGTTCCGCGGCACGTTCCCGCGCTTCCGCTACGACCAGCTCATGAATATCGGGTGGAAATACATGATCCCGATCGGCATGGGCGCCGTGATGGTGAACGCGCTGCTCGGGATGATCCGCGGCTGAGCCGTGAAATGCGCCTCTAGCCTGTCGTCTGTTACGCCAGCTTCGGCACCACAAACGGCTTGCGGTAATCGCGCGTGAACATGCGGTTGGCTTCGTCGTCTCCCTTGCAGCTCATCGTCGCCGCATCGAAATAAAGCGTGCGCCCCAGGCGATAAGAAATGTTCGCCAGGTGTACCAGCATGGTCGATGGCGCGCCCTCCTCGATGGGAGCGTTCAGCTCGGCTTGTTTACGGCTGCGCATGGCGTTGAGGAAATTCGCGAAGTGTTTGCCGCCTTCCGCGCGCGCCGGCCCCGGCTGCTGCTCCTTCCCCAGATACGTCCGGTAGCCCGGACCGTCGAACACCAGGTAGCCTTTCGAGCCATAAAAAGTGTTGCCGATGGTGTTCGGATCGCCCTTCTCGCCCAAACCGGCCTCGTGGTTTGTCATCCAGTGACGCACTTCAAATACCAGGAACTTCTTCTTGCTGCCTTCCTCGAACTCGAACATCGCCACCAGATCGTTGGGCGTCTGCTGGTCGTCATCGAACATGAAGTGCCCGCCCATGGCGCTCACCTTCGTCGGATACTTCACGCCCAGGCCCCAGCGCGCCAGGTCCATCTGATGAATGCCCTGGTTGCCGATGTCACCGTTGCCGTAGTCCCAGTTCCAGTGCCAGTTGTAGTGGAAGCGATTGCGCGTGAAGGCATGCGCGGGCGCCGGGCCGAGCCACAGATCGTAGTGCACGCCGGCGGGCACGGCTTCCTCTGGTGTATGACCGATGGTGTCGCGCCACTTGAAGCATAGCCCGCGGGCCATGTAGACGTCGCCCACAATGCCCTCGCGAAGCTTGTCCACGCCTTCTCTCAGGGCGGCCGAGGAGCGGCTTTGCGTGCCGTGCTGGACTACGCGGCCGTACTTGTGAGCGGCCGCCACGATTTGCTGGGCCTCGAACATGTTGTACGAGCACGGCTTCTCGACGTATATATCTTTCCCCGCTTCGCAGGCCCAAATCGTCTGCAGCGTGTGATGGTGGTTGGGAGTCGCAATCGAAACGGCGTCGATGGATTTATCTTCGAGTAATTTGCGGAAATCGGTGTAACTGGCCGGACGCGGACGGCCCAGCTTCTCCACCTCCGCCAGGCGCTGGTTCAGCACCGATTCATCAATGTCGCAAAGCGCCGCGATCTCCACGTCGGGCATCTTGCCGTAAGAGCGGATGTGCTCGTTGCCGCGCCCGTGGAAGCCTACGCACGCTACGCGGATACGATCGTTCGGGCTTGCCAGAGCGTTTGAAGCCAGCGCCGCGCCCGCAGCGCCGGCCAAAAAATGTCGTCGATTCATACACCAGCCCTTCCTCTGGACAGTGTACCTCCGCGCAGTAGATAGGCGGGAATTTAACGTCCGTGGCTGATGGGCGGTTTCGGTGGCTTCTTGGGCTTTATGGCGGCGACAGTGCCGGCGGTAGCTCCCGCACCCGCGACCACCGCTACTCCCGCGATCACCGCCGTATGTGTTCCAGCGGTTGCAGCTACCAGGCTACCTTGGTTCGCAATAACTCGCGAGCGCGAACCGGTCGCTGCGCCGGCATCCTCTGCCTGGCACTCGCCGCCAAGTAATTTCATCGCCTTCGCCCGGATGACCTGACCGCCAGGCGCGCTACGCAATAACGGCTCCGCCGAGCCGGTTACCTCCACGCGCTGGCCCACCTGCTTCGCAACCTCGGCGCCGCGCAATTCCACCGTGATCCCCGATACTTCATCGCGCAGCACGTACTGGCCCCCAGCCGGAGATCTACCGATCGCCCGGCCGCCACGTTGGCCACTACCACGCCGTCAGCATTCGCGACGCGAATCGGCCCTCCCAGCGCCGCGACTTCGACCATGCCCGAGCCGCCATTGGCGACAACCACCCTTGCCCCGGCAGCCCCCAGCGTGACGCGCATGGTGCGCGACTCAATGCGGTAGTCCTTGCCGCTGTCCAACTGCACACGGCCCTTCTCCAGCGTCAACCGGTCTCCCCAGACCTGCGCGCGCGAACCGACGTCCAGCAGAATCCGCACATCCGGGGGGATTTGCAGTTTTACAGGCGTCTGGCCTGCCTCGACCGTGCCGCCGCTAAAAATCGTCGCGTGAGTCGAGACCCCCGCGCTTTCAACCCAAAAACTTCCGCCCGCGTTGGCCGTCCCGATATAGCGCTGGTCCGCCTGCAGGCTGCCGCCCACCGCCGCCAGCAGAATGAAGATTCCTGTTCGTGTCACCGTCACCCCAACGCCCCGATTGCAGCACAGCCCGGCGCACGCCCGCATTCCTCCCAATAGCCCATGTGGGCTATACGGCAATACCATGCGAAGATGTTTGGTTTGGATTCCACCAACGAACCTCCCGATATTGAAGGAGGCGGTACGGCCAAGGTCGTGGCTGCTCCGCCTCCTGCTTCCTCAGACCTACGCCGGCGCATTCTCAGCGGATTGGCCCTGGTTGCCTTATATCTGGCGGTCGAATATCTGCTGCCGCGGCCGCAATCCGTCACACCAGCGGGCTGGCGGTTGCTGGGAATTTTTATCGCAACGATCGGCGCTCTCATGTTGCGCCCCATCGCCGGCGGCGCCGCGGTCCTCATCGCTGTCATCCTGGCCTCCATCTTCGGTGGCCTCACCATTCATCAGGCGCTCGGCGGTTACGGCGATCCTACGGTCTGGCTCGTGATGGCCGCATTTTTCATTTCCAATGCGCTCCTCAAGACCGGCCTCGCGCGTCGCATCGCGCTCGTGTTCATCCGCACCGTGGGGCAGACGTCGCTCGGTGTTTGCTATGCCCTCTCCGCCACGGACATGGTGCTGGCCGCGATCATTCCATCGAACGGGGCTCGCTCCGGCGGCGTGGTGCTGCCCATTTTGAGGTCCGTCGCCGAGCTATACGGTTCCGAACCCGGGCCGACGGCCGCACTGGTGGGATCCTTTCTCATGACCGGCGTCTACCAAAGCATCTGCGTGACCGCAGCCATGTTTTTTACCGGCCAAGCAAGCAATCCGCTGGCCGCGCAGATGGCGGGCGAGATGTTTCACTACCCGGTGACCTGGACACTGTGGTTCCTGGCGGGTATCGTGCCCGGACTGTGCTCGATGGCTGTCGTGCCGTGGATCGTGTATCGCATGGACCCGCCCCAGATCCAAAAGACGCCCGAAGCCGCCGCCTTCGCCGCGAGCGAGTTGCACCGCATGGGAGCTATGAGCCGCGGCCAAAAGATCGTGGCTGTGATTTTCGTTTCGGTTTGTACGCTCTGGATCACTTCTCCTTTTCATCATCTGGACATCACCGTCTCGGCGCTGGTGGGTTCGGCGGCGCTGCTGCTCACCGGCGTCCTCACATGGAACGATGTGGTCAGCGACCGCACCGCCTGGGACATCTTCATCTGGTACGGAGGACTGGTGCAGCTCGGCAAATCGCTGAATGACACCGGCGTGACGCGGGAGTTCGCGCGAAACGTCGGCACGGCCTTCGGCGGCATGGGTTGGGTGGTCGTGCTCGCGGCGGCGCTCCTGATCTACTTCTACGCACACTACGGTTTCGCCAGCATCACGGCCCACATGCTCGCCATGTTCCCGCCTTTTGCCGCGGTGCTGCTGGCTCGCGGCGCGCCAGCTGGGCTGGTGATCTTCAGTTTCGCCTGCTTCGCCAATCTGGCCGCGGGCCTGACGCACTATGGCACCACGCCCTCGCCGATGTTCTTCGCGCATGGGTACGTATCGTTGCAGAAGTGGTGGAAAGTGGGATTTGTTGTGTCCCTGGTCAATCTCGCCATTTGGTCTACTATCGGGTTCGGTTGGTGGAAGCTGATCGGAATCTGGTGATACTAGGGTAAGGGCCATGATCAAAACCGTCATCTTCGACCTGGGCAAAGTGTTAATCCCTTTCGATTTCACGCGAGGCTACCGGGGCCTCGAGAAGCTTTGTGGCATTCCAGCGGCCGAGATTCCGCGCCGTCTGGCTTCAACGGATCTCGTTCACCGCTTCGAATCCGGCCTGGTCGAGCCTGAGGACTTTGTCGCTGAGCTCTCCCGCGTGCTCGACCTGCACGTGAGCTACGATCAGTTCTGTGAAATCTGGAGTTCCATCTTCCTGCCCGATCCGCTCATTCCGGAAAGCCTGCTGGCGGGCATCAGGCAGCGCTTCCGGCTACTGCTGCTTTCCAATACCAACGCCATTCATTTCGAGATGCTGGAACGGACGTACCCGCTCCTGAGGCAATTTCACGATAAGGTGCTCTCGTACCGCGTGCGCGCCATGAAGCCGTCGCCAGCAATTTACCGCGAAGCCATCGCGCGCGCCGCGTGCCGTCCGGAAGAATGCTTTTTCACGGACGATATCGCCGATTACGTCGCGGCCGCGAAGCGCGAAGGCATGGATGCCGTGCAGTTTGAATCGCGCGCACAGATCGAACGGGAACTGCAGGCGCGCGGCATCCGCTGGGAGTAGACATGGCGAATCTGGAAATCACCGCGCTCGATGCCTGGGCGCTGCGCGAACCCGTGTCCCGCCGCGCATACACCGTGGTGCGGCTTAGAACGAAATCCGGGCTTGCGGGCTATGGGGAGTGCGGCGAAGTGCCCACAGCAGATATCGACGCGGCCCGGCGCGCGGTGATCGGCCATCCGGCAACCTCGTACGAAGCCGCGCGGCTCGCGCTTCGCAGCACCACGCGCGTACTGCCGGCCATCAACGCCGCTATGCTCGATCTGGTTGGCAAATCGGCCCAAGCGCCCGTCTTTCAGATCCTCGGCGGCCCCACGCGCAACCGCGCCCGCGTTCTGGCTTCGCTTCACGGCACTACCGATGCCGAGCTCGCGACCGGCGTCAAGACACTCCACGCCGCCGGCTTTCGCGCCTTCGCCGTGCCGCTGCCTCCCGTCGCGGCGCGCAATCAGGGACAAGCCTTCGCCCAGGCGGTAAAACGCCGGCTCGAAGCCGTGCGCGCCGCCGCTAATGATGCCGACCTTGTGCTCGATGGCGCATCCTCCCTCACACCCGGCGATGCAGGCAGCCTTGCCGCCGCGCTCGAGCGCTTTCACCTGCTCTGGTTCGACGAGCCGTGCCGGATGTCGAATCTCGCCGCGGTGCGCAAAATCTCGGAAGAAAGCGCGACCCCGCTGGGCTTCGGACGCCACATCGAGCAGCCGGGCGCAGTGCAGGACGCCCTCCGCGAAGAAGTCCTCGATGTTTTGCGCCCGGATCTGGCGCGCCACGGCATCACACAGATCCGCCGCATGGCCGCGCTCGCCGAAACGTACTATATCGCCGTGGCTCCGCACCACGACGGTGGTCCGATCAGCACCGCCGCTGCACTGCACCTGGCAGCAAGTTTGCCCAACTTCTTCATCCAGAGCATTCCCGTTCCTCAAACCGAAGCCGACCGCCGCATGCGTGCCGATCTGACCGGCGGCTCGATCGAGATCATCCACGATGGCTTCGCGCCGTTGCCGGCAGGCCCGGGCCTCGGCATCACGGTCAGCGAAGACGCTCTCGAAAAGTACAAGGAGCGCGCTCTATGAAACGCCGCGAGTTTCTGGCCGCCAGTGGAATAGGCCTCTGGCCTGTAAGCCGCGGTGGCTTTGCGGCGCAGACCGCCGAAGCCTTCCGCTCAACCGGCCGCGTCCGCATTACCGGCATGAAAGTCTTCGGCGTCTCGCTAACACCCGAGTCCGACCGCCCCTACGTATTCGTCAAACTGGAAACGAACCAGGGCATCGCCGGCTGGGGCGAAGCCACGCTCGAAGGCAAAGCCGGCGCTGTGATGGCCTGCCTCGACGATTTTCGCGAGTTCGTCATCGGCGCCGATCCAATCCAGGTGGAGCATCACTGGCAGTCGATGTACGTTCACAGCTTCTATCGCGCAGGCCCGGTGATGGGGTCAGCAATTTCGGGCATCGATCAGGCCCTCTGGGATATTCGCGGCAAACTGCTCGGCCTGCCGGTCTACCAACTGCTCGGTGGCCCCATCGATCCGCGGGGCGTGCGCGGCTACTATCACGCCGATTCGGAAGATCCTGAGGAACTTCTGCGCTTGCGGGCCACGGCCCTGCGCGAGGGCATCTCATGCTTCAAAAGCGGCCTGCCGGAATACTACGAGTGGATCGGCACCCGCGCCAAAATCGAGCGCGCCGTGCGCCACATCCAGCTGCTGCGCGAGGGGCTCGGCCCGGAAATCGATATCGCCGTCGATTTCCACGCCAAGACCAGCCCAAGCGTCGCGACCATCATCTGTAAGGAGGTTGAGCCGCTAAACCTGCTGTGGGTCGAAGAGCCCTGCCCGCCCGAAAACGTGAAAGCCATGGCCCGCATCGCGCGCCGCACCACCACACCCATCGCCACCGGCGAACGCCTCATTGCCCCTTACGGTTGCCGCGAGCTGATCGAGATAGGCGCGGTCGACATCCTCCAGCCCGACATCAATCACGTGGGCGGCATCACGGCGCTTTGGAAAGTAGCGGCAATGGCCGATGCGTCCGGCATCTCGATGGCCCCGCACGCCTGTGAAGGCCCCATCGGCGGCCTGGCCACGCTGCACGTCGACGCCGCCATCCCAAATTTTCTGGTCCAGGAAATCTGCAGCGGCGTGCGCCCCGAAATGAAGGAAAAGGTCTGGGAAGAGTGGTTCGGCTTCCCGGCCATGCGCATGGTCGATGGCCGCTTCCCGCTCCCCGAAAAACCCGGCCTGGGTTTCGAGCTGACTGAAGCCGCCCTCAAGAAATTCCCCTTCGGCGGCACCCGCCCCATGGCGCGCATGTTTCATGAGGACGGGTCGGTGGCCGAATGGTAGGCGGTTACTGCGTCATGAGCGCCACACGGTGCAGGCCGGCTCCCTTAGCGATGTCGATGACCTCGGCAATCCGCTGAAACTCAAGCTCCTTGTCTCCACGCACGAAAATCACGGCGTCGCCCCGCGCCTGGAAGACCTGTGCCAACCGATCCGGCAGCCGGGCAACATCGCTATGCTCTCCATTGAGAAATATCGCTCCATCCTTGCCCACGGTGATGACGATGTCTTGCTGCCGCGGCTGTTCCGGTTCCTGAGCTGGCGTTGGCTGAGGCAGGAGAGTGCGCAATCCGGTCGGCGTCAGTGGAGTGATCACCATGAAAATGATGATCAGCACGAGAAGCACGTCGATCATCGGGGTCATATTGATCTGCGATGTCTGCTGTCCTCGTCCGGCGCCGCCCATTGCCATAAACGATCCTCAGCTGATTCGACACCAGGGTTCCCCGCGAAGTTCCCTTAACCTCCCTTGCGCCCTTGTCCAACTGTAGTAGACTAGAGAAGCTTTTTTACGATCCTTGACCGGCTAGCGGCTGCTTTCTCCATCGTTCCGGCAGCCGGAGACCGGCAGTGCTGGCGGCTTATCGGCCGACCGGCGCACGGGCCCTTGGATTCATAGCCGCACTACCTTGCGGCATGTACTAAGGAGGGTTGGGATGAAGCGTACGTTCGCAGTCGCCATTGGCGGCGCGGCGGGCCAGGGTGTCGCGAAGGCGGGGAATATCTTTCCCCGGATCGTCCCCCGCCGGGGCCCTCAC
>JACXTT010001279.1_pt1 | contig 42441 bp, 46 predicted proteins | sample 9270951 | NCBI WGS metagenome assembly JACXTT01 (sample SAMN15532306, study PRJNA645909) | rock metagenome | isolation source: weathered quartz diorite | place: Puerto Rico | collected 2017-06-21
TTGCCATCGGCCTTCCCGCTACGGCGCGTGCCGGACAGCGCAGGACGGAGCAGGCGCGGGAGCTTCTCGACCTAAGCGAAGCCATACGGTTGAACGAGGGTCGGCGAGCTCCCGAGGCCCTCATGTATCTCGCACCCTACGTACGATCACACCCAGACGACGTCGCCGGAAGGAGCCTACTTCTCAACATCCTGCTCCGGCGGAACTGGCCGCTCCCTATTGCCAAGTTGCGCCATGCCGGCGCCGTCTCTTCGGCGCACTTCAGCCCGGACGGGCAGCGCGTGGTGACTGCCTCGCTCGCGTAGCGACCGGGCGCAGGGCGAGTAGGTTCGTGCGCTGCCCAGTCACAGGCGAGCCCGCTCGCCGTATACTGCGTAAGGGATAGTCCTCTCCGTGATCGGCACGGAGCGGGTCGACTGACCCAAGCCCTTGGGAGGTACGATGAAGCGCAGTGTCCTCTTCCTGGTAGGCTGCCTCGCCATGCTGCCGATGGCGAGTAGCGGATTCGCGCAGCAGGGCGCGGCGGCGAAGAACCCCGCCGCTCATCAGAAGACGGCGAAACAGCCGATGTTCACGTTTCTGATCGAGTCCCCGCACACCGAAGCGGAATGCATGAACGTCATGGACGATGTCAACAAGACGGGGGCCAAGGAGCTCGCGGCATGGCACTGGGGCTGCGCGGCGGGCAATCACACCGGCTATCGCATGGTCACCGCGACGGACGAAAAGGCGGCGCTCGCGATGGTGCCGGCCGATGTACGCGACCGGGCACATGTGTACAAGGTTTCGAAGATGACTCCCGAGCAGCTCGAGGCGGCCCACAAGCACAAGATGTGATCAAGGTCGAAGGAGCTGGCGCCGGCCCCAATGCGGTGTTGTCAGCGCTGGGCCGGGGCGTCCGAGCGGTTGGCCTGGAATGTCGCGCGGACCGCGGGGGACAGGTGCAGTGTTCGCGCCCTCAGGGGCCAACCGTGCTCCTATTCTCATTGACGGTGGCGTTGTTGTCGGCTTCGGGGTGTGACAAGGCCACGGGCGACGCGGCCACCCAGAGCGCTGTCTCATCGACCGCATCGCAGCGCGGGCGCACCGGCTCGCCCGACTTCACCGCAGCGCTTCCCGGGGCCGAAGCTCCCGCGCCCGACCTAGTGCGGCGATTGGCGGAGGCGTGGGCGTCGCGCGATCCCGGCTACAGGCCGCGCACCAGGCATCTCAACCCCGACGGCACTCCGCGGTACGCGAATCGCCTCTTCCTCGAATCGAGCCCCTACCTGCGCCAGCACGCCCACAATCCCGTGAATTGGTTCCCGTGGGGGGACGAGGCCTTTGCGGCCGCTCGCCGTCTGCATCGTCCGGTGTTGCTGTCCGTGGGCTATTCGACGTGCCACTGGTGCCACGTCATGGAGGAGGAATCGTTCGAAGACGATGCGATCGCCTTCTACCTGAACCAGAATTACGTCGCTATCAAGGTCGACCGCGAGGAACGGCCCGACGTCGACGCTGTCTACATGACGGCGGTGGAGATGATCACCGGAAGTGGCGGCTGGCCCATGACCGTTTGGCTAACGCCGGACCGCAAGCCATTTTACGGCGGGACCTACTTTCCAGCTCGCGACGGTGACCGCGGCGTGCCGGTGGGATTCCTGACGATACTTCAGCGGCTCCGACAGGCATACGATCAGCAACCCGACAAGGTCACCGAGGGGACGCTCGAGCTCGGCCACGCGATCCAGAAGGCGCTGGCCGGCGCGTCGGCCGCCGATTCGCTCCCGGGCCCAGCCGTGCTCGATGCTGCGCTCACGGCCTATAAGGCGGCTTTCGACTCGCTCTACGGCGGGTTGACCCGCGATCGCAAGTTCCCGAGCGATCTCTCAATTCGATTCCTTCTCCGCCGCTACCACGAGACCGGAGACGCGAAGGCGCTGGCGATGGCCCGTTTGACTCTCGAGCAGATGGCCTCGGGCGGCGATTGCGACCAGATCGGTGGCGGGTTTCACCGCTATTCCACCGACCGCACCTGGCTCGTTCCACACTTCGAAAAGATGCTTTACGACAACGCTCTGCTCGCAATCGCGTACCTCGAGGGCTTTCAGGCAACCTCGGACTCGTCCTTCGCGCGTACGGTCCGTGCCATCCTGCGCTACGTCCAGCGCGACATGACCTCGCCGGAGGGCGCCTTCTACTCCGCAAGCGACGCCGACAGTCCGGGGCCCGATGGCCACCGCGAGGAGGGCAGGTTCTTCACGTGGACGCCGCAGGAGATCGAATCGGCGCTCGGCGACAAACGGGCGAGGATTGTCGAGTCGTATTTCGGCGTGACGGCGAAAGGGAATTTCGAGGGGCGCAGCATTCTCTCGGTACGGCAGACGGATGAGCAGGGCGGGCGCGCGCTCGGCATTTCTCCTGCGACGTTTCGCGCGATGATCGATCAGGCTCGCGAAACGCTCTACAACGCCCGCTTGAAGCGGCAGCCTCCACTTCGCGACGAGAAAATCCTGGCCGCGTGGAACGGGCTCATGATTTCGGCATACGCCCGGGCAGCCCTGATCCTCGGGGAACCTGGATATGCTGGGTCCGCCGAGCGTGCGGCGGACTTCGTCCTGGGCCGGATGCGCGTTGGGGGAGAGCTGATGCGGAGCTACAAGGATGGCCAGGCTCGCCACGCCGGATACCTCGACGACTATGCATTCATGGTCGGTGGACTCCTCGATCTCTACGAAGCCACGGGTCACATCCGGTGGCTCGAAGAATCGACGACGCTGGACGATGCTCTCGCACGGCGCTACGAAGACGACAGGAATGGAGGCTATTTCCTCACCGCTGCGACTGCGGAGCCGCTGCTCGCCCGGGAGAAACCGGGACAGGATGGTGCGGAGCCTTCGGGCAACTCGGTTGAGACGCTCAACCTCCTGCGCCTCGCCGAATTCACGGGCAACGACAGGTACCGAGCGAGGGCCGACCGAACGCTGAAAGCATTCGGCAGAACCTTGACGGCTTCGCCGACCGCCCTGGCCGAGATGCTGCTGGCCGTGGACTTTCGACTCGATCGACCCAAGGAGGTTGTCATCGTGGCGAAGGGGGCGCGTGAACAAGCCGAGCCGCTTCTCGAGACGTTGCGGGCGGCTTACGTGCCCAACCGGATCGTTGTCGTGGCCGTCGAGGGGGCCGACCTCGCCCGGCAGGCCAAACTCGTCCCATTGCTGGAAGGCAAGGCCGCACAGGCCGGCAGACCCACGGCCTACGTGTGCGAGCGGGGCATGTGCGAACTCCCGACTCGTGATCCCGGCGTCTTCGCGCGGCAACTTGCCCCGAATCGTTACCACGTAAGAGCAACGGGGGCGCGGCAACGATGAGGCTGCCGCCTCTGTGTTCCCGTTTCGCGAAGTAGCCACCGGAGGCGGTTCCGGGAGTCGAACGACTAAACGACTTGAGGATGGAAGCCATGAACAAGACGAGCGGCATTAGCCTGTTGTCTGGCGCGGTCCTCTTGAGCGCATTGCTCGCCGGGTCGCTCACCCAAGCCGCGCAGGACAAGTGGCCCGGCACGAAGAAGGGTGAGCCCACGGCCGCAATGAAGAACGTTCCTCCGGCGCTCGCGAAGAACCTCGCGACCTTCGACGACCTCGACTTCCGTGTGTACACCGGCCAGCAGTGGCAGGACCTGCACAAGAGCCACTCGAAGGACGTCATCGTGCACTGGCCCGACGGTCACACGACCCAGGGCATCGAGAAACACATCGAGGACCTGAAGGTGATGTTCACTTTCGCGCCCGACAACCGGATCTTCGAGCACCCGGTTCGATTCGGCACCGCAGATGGCGAGTGGACGGCCGTGACCGGCTGGCTCGAAGGCACGTTCACAAAGCCCATGGCCACGCCCGACGGAAAGTCGATCCCGCCCACGGGCAAGGCCTACCGCATCCCGATGGCGACGATCGGCCACTGGGGCAAGGACGGCATCATGTTCGAGGAGTACCTTTTCTGGGACAACGGCGAGTTCATGAAGCAGATCGGGCTCGCGCAGTAGACGGGCTTCGACCCGCCTGTGGCGGTGTGCCTGCCCAGTTCCTACCGGGACGGGGGACGCTATTGACGACCGCTGTACTGACCGCGCCGGGTTCTCCAGAGAGCTTGATGCGTGAGCCCGTATCGCATAGCCAATCGTGTTCAGTTCCCGAGGAAACACCGCGGAGAGCAGCGGTCTCCTTGACCGCTGCTTCGTGCTGTTTGATTCATTCGTCTGGGGCTGTATCTTGTTGTGGCATGGCCCCGTAGCTCAGACGGATAGAGCAGCGGTTTCCTAAGCACGTGGACGTAGTTCTCGACCGAAATCAACGCTTCATGCTAAGTCATTGCGGACAGCGCGAATCCGAAGCCCCCGCAGGAGTTGAATCCTGCAAGGGCTTCGAGCTTCATCGGACAGGAGCGGACACGAGCGGACTTACTTTGACACGGTTCTCGTAGCCAAAGTCGGAGCCACTCCGCCGGCATCACGCGCCGAGCCTCCCGCGGAGGTGGGCTCCGTGATTCCACTAACTCACACAACTCGCATTGGCGCTAACGGCTGCTCGGTTCGTACGGCATGGAGGAGGTCTATCGCGTGCGCGATGAGCGTCTTCGGTCGTGAGGTCGCGATCAAGGTTCTGCCGCCCGATGTGTCGGCAGATCGTGATCGGCTCGCGCGATTCGAGACGGTGAATGACCCGCTCTCTGTGAGCTTCCGCGCGCACGGGAGATTCTTGGCGTGGAAGGGATTGCACAGCGCGTGCGCCAACGTAAGTTGTTGCACTGCGGAGGAATGGCCCGTGCTGGGTTGCGACCGTCCAGCGTTATACTGACCGCTCGGGCAAACGTTGTCGAGAATCTGCAATGTTCGGGGGCACGATGACGATGAGTTCGATGAGACCATCGTCCGAAGCGGAGACAGGACTGGCGCAAGCCAATGGTCCCGCGTATCTGCTCCGCGCGGCCATGCAGGCCCTTGAGATGATCGCGAGAGGCGCCAACCTCTCGGACATCCTCACGAACGTGTGTGTTGCGATCGATGCCGAGAACCCGGGAATCATCTCGACGATTTTGTTGATGGATCCCGACGGCATGAGATTGTGGCCGACCGCCGGACCGCGCGTTCCCGCCGGTTGGGCTCGGGCCATCAGCCCGCTGAGAGTCGCACAAGACATGGGTTCTTGCGGTACCGCCGCCTTTCGCAGGGAGCTAGTCATCATCTCGGACATAGCTACCGACCCGCGGTGGTCGGCCGCTCCTCCTGAGCAGTCACGCGAGGTGGCGATCTCGTACGGGCTTCGAGCCGCGTGGTCCAAACCGCTCCTTTCGAGGGGCGATCAGGTTCTCGGTACGTTCGCGCTTTACTACTGTGAACCGCGTACACCAGATGTCGCCGATTTGCGACTCATCGACGATGCCTCGCACATCGCGCTCACGGCGATTGAAGTCGCACAGTCACGCAAAGCTCTCGAGAAGGCGGTCGTCGACCTGACCGAGCGCAGGCGTGCGGAGCAGGCCTTGCGCGAGCGCGAGCGCGAGTCGCTCATGATCCTGGATGCCATTCCAGGCCTGGTCGCCATTCTGAAGCCGAACGGCGAGGTCGACGCCGTAAACCACGAGTTGACTGCGTTCTGTGGCCAACCCCTCGAGGCGATGAAGGAGTGGGGGACGAACGGTACGGTCCATCCGGAGGACCTGCCTCACATGGTGCCGATCTTCACGCAAGCGATCGCTTCGGGTGAGCCCTACGACTTCGAGACGCGGGTCCGGCGCTTCGATGGCGTGTATCGTTGGCTCCAGGTTCGCGGGCTCCCTCATCGCGATACGAGCGGGCAGATCGTCCGCTGGTACGTGCTGCTCTCCGACGTCGACGACCGCAAACGCGCCGAAGACGCGATCGACAAGGCCCGCTCGGAGTTCGCCCGCGTCGCGCGGGTCGTTACCCTGAGTGCGTTGACAGCCTCGATCGCTCACGAGGTGAACCAACCCCTGTCAGGCATCATCACCAACGCAGGCACGTGCCTTCGGATGTTGAATGCGTCCCCTCCGAACATCGAGGGCGCGCGAGAAACCGCAAGGCGGACCATCCGGGACGGCAATCGCGCGTCCGACGTGATCAAGCGATTGCGGGCGATGTTCAGTAAGAGGGAATCCACCCCGGAATCGGTGGACCTTAACGAGGCAACACGTGAGGTGGTCGCGCTGTCACAGACCATCCTCCAGCGGAATCGTGTGGCTCTCCAGTTGGAGCTGACCGAGCCCTTGCCGCTCATCCTGGGCGATCGCGTCCAACTCCAGCAGGTGATCCTCAACCTGCTCCGCAATGCCTCCGAGGCGATGGCGGACGTCGACGATCGCCCCAGGCAGTTGCTGGTCAGGACCGCACCGGAGGGGACGACAGACGTTCGCGTGACCGTCCGAGATGTCGGCGTGGGCCTCGACCCGCAGGTCGTCGACAAGCTGTTCGATTCTTTCTATACGACGAAGGAGGGCGGCATGGGCATCGGGCTGTCCGTCAGTCGCTCGATCATCGAGAGACATCACGGCCGGATGTGGGCCGAACCGAACGTCGGCCCGGGCGCAACGTTTGCGTTCACGATTCCTCTTGCGTAAGTCCACGTTGGAGCCCGGCCGCTAGCATGGAGCGCATTCCTGCGACCCAATACCAAGGTGCAATGGATGGCCCCGTCGCATCTGGACGATGCTCTCCAGAGGGCGACCGTGTTCGAAGGCACCTCCGATTGCCGCGGGGTTTCCCTATCATATCTCAACGGCCGCAGGCCATTACAAGCTGGACGGGCGAGGGACTTGCGATGATGAGGAGTTCGCTCGTCGCGATCATCGACGACGACGAGTCAGTTCGAGAGTCTCTCCCCGACCTCGTGCGGCAGTTCGGTCTTGCCGCGCAGGCTTTTCCGTCCGCGGAAGCGTTCCTTGCCTCTGAATTCGTCCATGAGACCCGCTGCCTGATCCTGGACATCGTCATGCCCGGGATGTCGGGCCTGGAGCTGCAGCGAGTACTGGCAGATCGCGGCCTGCACACCCCGATCGTCTTCATCACGGCCAACGCAGATATGAGCGTACGATCGCGCGTGCTCGAGCGCGGCGGCGTGGATTGCCTGTTCAAGCCGTTCAGCGACGCGGTTCTACTCGACGCACTGAATGCCGCCCTGGGGCGAAGGGAGCATGGCCACGATCCGTAAGGGACGCGCGACGCGGGCTCACGCTGTCGCGACCGTCGGAGGTGCGGCCGCACGCACCTCGAGTCCGACCGGCGGCAGTAGCCGCAGCGATCGGACCATGGTCCCCTCGCGGCGCGCCCCCGGCTCGATCGGCGTCCCTGCTGTGCCCCAGACACCGTCGATCGTCTTTGTCGTCGACGACGATGTCTCGGTCCGCGAGTCCTTGGAACTGCTGATCAAGGACGCGGGCTGGCAGGCGGATCTGTTCGCGTCGGCACAAGAGTTCCTCTCACGTCCACCACCCACCGTCCCTCGCTGCCTCGTGCTCGATGTCACTTTGCCCGGGCTCGACGGCCTGGCGCTGCAAAAGCGGCTCACCGACCGACACGACATGCCCATCATTTTCATCACCGGCCATGGCAATGTACCCATGAGTGTGCAGGCGATGAAGGCCGGTGCCGTCGAGTTCCTCACGAAGCCGCTACGGGACGATGTGCTCGTAAAGGCTATTCATGACGCCCTCGAGCGGAGTCGCGCGGCCTTACAACTCGACCTGGAGATGAGCGCGCTGAAGGGCTGCTTCGAGTCACTCACACCGCGCGAACGAGAGGTCATGGCATGGGTCGTCTCCGGGCTGCTGAACAAGCAGGTGGCTGGCGAACTCGGCATCAGTGAGATCACAGTGAAGGCGCACAGAGGCAAAGTCATGCGAAAGATGAAAGCGGACTCCCTGCCGCATCTCGTGACCATGGCCGCCCGCCTCCGCGTTCGGCCCACGCCCAAACGCTGAGCGCCCCGCGAGACCTTCGTGGTCCGCCGCGCCCCAGAGCGCCCGATCGACAGAGACCATCACAGCTCAACGTATCGTGCGGTCGAGTGCGCGAGTCAGACCGATACCATCGTCTCATAGATTCCGGTGCGGCCGTCCTGTTTAATGCACCGCGTCACCGGAAGGCCTCACTTGGCGAAGAGGCGGGTGGATCCAACGCGGAGTCATCCTGGGAGATCGAGGAGATTGGATGAGCGTCGACTTGCCCAACATCGAATCCTTGATCCGCGTGGCGAAGCACGAGCCGGCGCGGGCTCGGCGTCGCGTCGTGATCGTGGGCTGCGGCTTTGGCGGTCTGTTCGTTGCCCAGGCTCTTCCGACGCGCCGACGTCGACGTGACCGTCACCGACCACCGTCCGTTTCCAGCCGCTGCTGTACCAGATGAGGGCACGTCGACGCGAGCCCGGCCGAAGTCAGCGTCAGGAGATTACCCATGGCACGGTTCGACTATGACGTCGTGGTCATCGGCTCGGGGTTCGGTGGAAGTGTTGCCGCGCTCCGCGCCGCCGAGAAGGGCTACCGCGTCGGCGTGATGGAGGCCGGCAGACGGTGGAGTGACGAAGACATTCCGAAGACTCAATGGGATCTGCCGCGCTTCGTGTGGCTGCCCGAGGCCGAGATGTTCGGGATCCAGAGGATCGAGTACCTTGACGACGTGCTCGTCCTCTCCGGCGCGGGCGTGGGCGGCGGCTCCCATATCTATGCCAACACCCTGTACGTGCCCCCGAAGCAATTCTTCGACGCGCCGGAATGGGGGGGGATCACCGACTGGGCGGACGAGCTGGCCCCGTGCATCGATCAGGCAAGGCGGATGCTCGGGGTCGTCCGGTATCCGTACATGCCGACCGACATCGATCGGCACATCCGGCAGGTCGCGATCGAGATGGGAAGAGGGGAGACGTTCAATCGGGCCCCGGTGGGTGTCTACTTTGGCAGCCCGGGTGTCGAGGCCGACGATCCGTACTTCGGCGGAGTGGGTCCGCGCCGTACCGGCTGCATCTCCTGCGGGAATTGCAACATCGGCTGCGGCCACAACGCCAAGAATAAGCTGACGACCAACTACCTCTACCTGGCGGAGAAGCTCGGCGTCGAAGTCCACGAGCTGCATGAAGTGTACGACCTGGTCCCGCTCGATGGCGAAGGATTCGAGGTGCACGCGCGTCACCCCGGTTGGGCGCAGCGCACGGCGCATCTCAACCATCATCGGTACACGGCCGAGCAGGTGATCGTCGCCGCGCACGCGTATGGCTCGTCGAAGCTCCTGCTTCACATGCAGCACGAAGGCCGCCTGACTGGACTGTCGAGCGAGCTCGGGAAGCGGGCACGGACCAACTCTGAGCAGCTTCTCTCGATTACGCGAACCGCCGATCAGTGGAAGCGCGATCCGGAGAAGGTCCACATCACGCCGGGTTCGATCTCGATCACCTCGGGAGTCTGGCCGGATGCCGTGACCAGCATCGAGCCCACGATCTGGGGCGTCGGGAGCGACGTCTTTGCGTTCCTGACGACCTACCACCAACACGGCGAGCAGAAGCACCCCACGCTGTCGTGGATCAAACAGCTGATCGAACATCCGAATCGCGTGCTCGCCTTCGATGACCCGCGGCACTGGTCGGAGCGTACCGTCATCATGCTGTGCATGCAGACGACGGACACCTCGATTGATCTGTACTGGGGGGACGGCCGGCTCCGCAGCCGGCACGGCTCGGGCACGCCGCCGCCCGTGCACATCCCGATCGTCGAGGACTTCGTCGATCGCGTGGCCAAGAGAATGGACGGCGGCCAGGGGGCGTTGCTGTTCGAGGCCCTGAACCGCAACGCCTCGGCCCACTTCATTGGCGGGATCCCGATCGGCGACCGCAGCGATCGCGGCGCAGTCGACCCGTACCAGCGAGTCTTTGGTCAGCCGGGCCTTCACGTGATGGATGGGAGCGTGATGCCGGCCAATCCCGGGGTGAACCCTTCGCTCCTGATCACGGCGCTGGCCGAGCGTGCGTTATCGTTATGGCCGAACAAGGGTGAGCGGGACACTAGGCCGCCCTTGGGCTCCAGCTACGAGCGCGTCGCCCCGAGCATGCCCCACCGTCCGCTGGTCCCCGCCGGGGCTCCGGGCGAGCTGCGGCTCGACGCCAGGAAGTCGGACATCATCCCCGCCTACCCCTATTGAGCCCAGCCGAGGAGGAGAGCCACATGACGCAGCTTGCTTCTGACACCTTCCGCACGCTCGGACCGAGCGAGGCGTTCCCCAACGACGACGCCGTTCCCCATTACCTGGCCGATCGCAGGATTCGGATCACGGTCGCGCGGGTCGCGGGACGACTCTACGCGTTCGCCGACCTGTGCCCGTGTGGGGGAGAGGCATGCCCTCTCTCCGGGGGCCTGCTCACGGGGACCACCATCCTGTGCCAGTGCCACGGCTCCCGGTTCGACATCATGACCGGCGGCGTGATCAACGGCCCGGCGACCGAGGCGCTCACGGTGTACGAGGTACAGGAGATCGACGGACAGGTCCAAGTTCGAGCCTGACTCGTGGTGTTCGAAGCCGCCGAAGGAGAGCCATCGTTCCGATGACCCAGGAGTACTTGCTGGAGGCGCGCCAGCTGCAGGCCCTCTCCTTTGGCGTGCACATCCCCCTGGTGTGCTTCGGGATCTCCTTCCCCGCCATGGTGCTGTTCGTCGAATGGCTGCATCACCGCACGCGCGAGGCGACGTACGAGGCTCTCGCCAGGCGCTGGTCGAAGGTGATGCTGATCCTGTTCGCGATCGGCGTCGTGACCGGGACCATCCTCTCCTTCGAGCTTGGGCTGCTGTGGCCGCACTTCATGGCGCGGTGGGGAGGGGTCTTCGGGTTCGCGTTCGCGATCGAGGGGGTGGCCTTTTTCATCGAGGCGATCTTCATCGCGATCTACGTCTACGGCTGGGATCGCCTGAGCCCACGCATGCATTTCCTCAGTGGGGTCCCGATCGCCGTGGCCGGGGTGCTCGGCTCGACCTCCGTGATCGCCGTCAACGGCTGGATGAACCATCCGCAAGGCTTTGACCTGGGCTTCAACGGCGAGGTGACCTATGTGCGCCCGCTGGAAGCGCTGTTCAACCCGCACCTCTGGCACGAGGAGGTGCACATGTACCTGGCCGGGTTTATCGTCGCCGCCTCCCTGGTCGCGAGCGTCTACGCCGCCGCGTGGCTGCGTGGAGAGCGGAATCGATACCACCGCGCAGCGCTCGTGGTGGCGCTCGCCGTGCTCTCCATGGCGGCACCCGCCCAGCTCGTGGTGGGGGACTGGGCGGCGCGCACGGTCGCCGAGGACCAGCCGACCAAACTGGCGGCGATCGAAGGCCTGCGTGAATCCAGAACCGGCGCCGACCTGACCGTCGGCGGCTGGTACTTTGGCGGCCACGTCCACGGCGGGATCGCCGTGCCGCATATGCTGTCGCTCCTGGCCTTCCATGATCCGACCGCGCGTGTCGAGGGCCTCGACGTCGTGCCTCCCAGGGACCGACCGCCGGTCGCCTGGGTTCGCAACTGCTTCCAGCTGATGGTCGGGATCGGCACGGGGCTCGCGCTGCTCGGGCTCTGGTTCCTATGGGCACGCTGGCGGCGGGGTGCGCTGCCGCGGACAAGGTGGTTCTACCGCCTGGTCGTCGCCGCAGGCCCGGCTTCGCTGGTCGCGTTGATCGCCGGCTGGATGGTGACCGAGGTCGGCCGGCAGCCATGGATCGTCTACCGCCTGATGCGTGTCGAGGACGCGGTCACCGGAGCGAGGGGCATCCCCGTGGGGTACGCCACGCTCGTGATCGTGTATGCCGGGCTGGGAGGCATCGCGCTGTTCATGCTCCGGCGGGTCTCAAGAAGACCCATCGAGGCGGAAGGGAAGCACGGTGCGGTGCAGGTGGAGGGACATCTCTGATGGCGATCGATCTGACGGTGGCGGTCCTGATCCTGGCGCTGGCCGCGTATGCGGCGCTTGGTGGAGCCGACTTCGGCGCCGGCTTCTGGGACCTCACGGCCGGGGGCGCCCACCGCGGAGCCCGCCTGCGCGGGCTCCTGCACCGTTCGATGGGCCCCGTCTGGGAAGCCAACCACGTGTGGTTGATCGTTGTGCTCGTGGTGACGTGGACGTGTTTCCCGCGCGCGTTCGGCCCGCTGATGGAAACCCTTTACGTGCCGCTGTTCCTGGCTGCGGTGGGGATCATCTTGCGCGGCGCGGCGCACGCGCTGCGCGGCGAGGCGGTATCGATCTCGGAGGCGCGGGCGCTGGGCGCGGTATTCGCCCTCTCGTCCGTGCTGACGCCGTTCTTCCTCGGGTGCACGATCGGCGCGATCGCCTCTGGCCGCGTGCCCGCGGAGGCCGACCCAACCGTCCCATTCTCGAGCTGGACGGGAAAGACGTCGCTTTGGTGTGGGGCGCTCGCCGTGGTCCTCGGCGCCTACAACGCCGCCGTGTTCCTCGCCGCGGACTCGGTCCGGGCCTGGGCGCCGGACCTCACGGCCGCTTTCCGCCGGCGCGCGCTTGGCGCCGCAGCCGTGGCCGGGGCGATGGCGATCGGCGGGCTGTTAGTCATCCGCGCCGACGCGCCGCAGCTCTACGACAGCCTGATCTCAGGCCCCGGGCTGGCGATGGTCGTCGCTTCGACAGCGGTGGGGGTGCTCACGCTCTGGTTGGTGTGGGCAGGTCGCTTCGAGATCGCTCGGTACAGCTCGGGGATCGCGGTCGGAGCCATGCTCGCGGCATGGGCGCTCGCCCAGCGTCCCTACTTCCTGCCTGGCCAGCTGACACTCCGTGGCGCGGCCGCTGACGAGACCACGATCGTCGCCACGCTGATCGCGCTGCTCGTGGGGCTCATCGTGATCGTGCCAGCGATCGGCCTGCTGTGGCGCCTGACGTTGAAGGGCCGGCTGAGCGGGCCGCTCCGCCCGCTTCCCGGAAGCGAGGACGCCCGATGAGGGCGTCGCGTCCGACGGGCGCGCTCGCGTCCTTCCTGGTCGGGTGCCTGGTCATGCTCGCCCTGGACACCGCTGTGGCGCGCATCTTCGGCGTGCTGTTGATCTTCGCCGGTGTCCTGCTCGGCGTGGCCGCGATCGCGACCCCCGAATTCCTCGCGGACGATCGCGACGGCAGCACGCGTTCGCCGGTTCAGCGCCGCCGAGCGACGCCTTCGTCTAATGGGCTGACCGACACCATCGTCTAATAGATACGACGACTTACCCGTGCCAGTGTGATTGTAATGCGAGGGGCTAGCAGGCCAAGGTGGACTAGCGAATCACATGGGGAACCGCACCGTGATGTCGCATCTCGAGACCGACGTCGATTCGGAGACTCCACTCCGATGACAACGGCGCCCGCACGAGTCCATCTGGCCTGGGTGCTTGCCGTCGCGACCGCCCTGCGGGCCGGCGTGGTCTACGCCGAAGGCACACCCAACGGCAATATCAGCTTCGAGCAGGCGAACTCGCGGCTGACGCAGGTATCCGACGCGTTGGCCGCCGCCACCGCAAACGTCCTCAGCAAGACCGCGCTGAGCCGGGCCACGCGCAACTTGCGACTGCCCGATATCGCAATCGAGGCTCGACAACTCCGGTTCGAGAAGTCGCTCGCGGTGGGGCCGCTGCATGCGACGGCCGCCGACTGGCGCCTGCGACCGATCGCCAGTCTCACACTCCCGATCTATACCGGCGGACGCATCTCCGCGGCGCAGCAGGCCGCGGCCGCGTCATTGAGACAGGCCGAGGCGGAACGCGACAGGGTGTCGCAGTTGGTGAGCGTGGGACTGGTCCAGAGCTACTTTGGCTTGCAGCAGGCCCTCAAAGCCGAGGCCGTGCATGCCGAAGCGCTCAAGGGGTTGCAAGCTCACCTCGACAACACGATCGCGCTCGAGCGGCAGGGATTTGCCACGAAGGCGCAGCACCTTCAGGCGACCGTCTCCCGGGACCAGGCCGAGCGCGACTGGCAGACAGCGAGTAACAATCTGGCCACCGCGCGCGAGGTGCTGGCGACCCTCCTGCACACCGAGGATACCGTCGCCCCGACGACAGAGCTGTTCGTGATCAGCACACCACTCGGCAGTGTGGGCGAATTCCAACGCGAGGCACTTGCACACCATCCCGAGCTCGCTCAGTTGATTGCGGTGCAGGACCAAGCGGCGCAAGCGGTGCGGGCGAGCGAGGCCGAGCTTGAGCCACAGGCCTATGCGTTCGGTCAATACGACCTCTACCAGCACGATGCTCTGCTGACGGAACCGAATTGGGCATTCGGGCTCGGTCTTCAGTACCTCGTGTTCACCGGGAATGGCCGCGGCAGTCGGGTGAATTCGGCGCGTGAGGAGTACGACGCGGCAGGCGCGGCGATCCGCGACGTCCGCGAGCGCCTCGGGACGGAGGTCGCCAAGGCATGGAACGATCTCGAGACGGCTCGACAGAACTTCCTGCTCCTGGAAAGCGCGATCGCCAGCGCCGAAGAGAACGTGAGACTGCAGGACCTCTCGTTTCGTGAGGGCCAGGCGACATCGCTCGACGTCATCGATGCGCGGCTTGGACTCGCGCGTGCACAGATCGACCGGTCGCAGTCTGCATATCAGTTCGACCTCGCCCTCGCCCAGCTCCTCGAGCTCAGCGGCCAGTCATGGCGATACGCGGAGTACATCCACCGTGCCGATCGAGCGATCGCACTATGTCCGAATTGAACCTGGAACCCGTCGTGAGCGCGAACCCCTCCGCACAGCCCGCGATGGCTGCGGCGCCAGCGTCGGCTCCAGTCTCGGCCCGCAAATGGCGGGTCCCCGTGCGCCGAGCCGTACCGGTCCTCGCCGTATCGGCCGTGCTTGGGGGCATAGTACTCGCGGCGCGTCCCGGGCCCGACATCGTGCAAGCCATGGCGGACGGGGACAACATCATGGTGTCGGGAAAGGTCACCGCGCGTGTGGCGCGTCTCCTCGTGCGCGAAGGAGACCACGTATCCGCCGGACAGGTTCTGTTCGATCTAGAGAGCCCTGAGGTCGATGCGAAGCAGCGGCAGGCGGCAGCGATTCTCGACGCGGCCCGCGCTCAACAGTCAAAAGCGGCGGAAGGCACGCGGCGTGAGGATATCCGGACAGCCGAGGCCAACTGGCAACGCGCAGTTGCTTCAGCGGAGCTCGCACAATCGACTTTCCGGCGTAACGACACGCTCTTTCGGGAAGGCGTGGTGACACAACAGCGGTTCGACGAGGCCCGTGCGCAGGCGCGGAGCGCGGCGCAGGCGAGTGCAGCGGCGCGCGCGCAGTATGACGAGGCGCTCGCGGGGGCGCGCCGCCAGGATCGCGATGCAGCCAACGCCCAGGTCCGGCAGGCGGAGGGCGCGCTCGCAGAGGTATCGGCTGCACATGACGAGCTCCAGGGTCGCGCGCCGATTGCCGGAGAAGTCAGCAAGCGATTGGCCGACCTGGGCGAACTCGTGCCGGCCGGCTATCCCGTGTTCACGCTCGTGAACATGGATAGCCTCTGGATTGCGATGCACCTCCGCGAGGATGAATTCCGTGGCGTACGCATCGGGGCCACCTTCCAGGGCGACATTCCTGCCCTCGCCCTGAAGCGCGTGCCGTTCACGGTGTACTTCATCGGGCCCGCGGGCGACTTTGCGACCTGGCGCGCGACGCGACAATCCGCGGGTTACGACGTGAAGAGCTTCGAAGTCCGCGTCAGGCCGGTGCGACGGGTTGCGGATCTGCGGCCGGGCATGAGCGTGCTCTTCCGATGGCCACAGCGATGAGATGGGCGACCGTCAAACAGGCGGTCACGGTGTCGGCGGTGCGGGAATGGCGCTTCCTGCTCGGAAACCCATGGGACCTCGCACTCGCGACGTGTGTACCGTGCGCCTGTCTGGTCATCCTCGCGTGGCTGTTCAGCAGCGGCGTGCCGCGAGGCGTGCCGATCGCCGTCGTCGACGAGGATCACAGTGCGGTGAGCCGCTCGCTGACGCGCGCGTTGAATGCCGCGCCAGGGATCCGCGTGGCCGCGCAGCCGGCCGATCTGGCACATGCTTGGCCCCTTGCGCGCAGGCTTGACGTGTACGCCGTCGTCTACATTCCGACGGACGCCAGCAGGGAGGGCGCACGAAGCGGCAGCGCGACGATCTTCGCCTACTACAACGCGAGCCACCGGGTTGCGACTCAGACGGCCATCGGCGACATAAGCGACGCTGTACAGGCCGTGGGCCGCCAGGTCGCCACGAAGTACGTCGCGAAGGTACGAGGTCCGCAACGGGTCGGGCAGTCGCCAGTCATCGCCCAGGCCACGCTGCTTTTCAATTCCTCCCGGAGTTACGCGACCTTCCTGCTGTCGTTGGTCTTCCCGGCCGTGCTGCTGTTCGGGCTTACGCTGTCGACGGCGGCAGCGTTCGCACGCGAGCTCCGAGACCGAACCGTGACCACCTGGCTCGTGTCATCCGGCGGCATGCTCGCCCCGGCGGCGATCGGCAAGGCGTTTCCCTACGTGGCGCTGTTCTTCGTCCAGGCCGTGGCGGGCATGCTGTGGGTCGCATTGGTCACGGGCGACCACGTTCGTGGCAACGTCGTGCTCCTCGTGGTCGGGCAGGCGCTGATGCTCGTCGCCTACGCGGCGACAGGCCTGCTGGTCGCGGGCGCGCTACGCGACATGACCAAGGCTCTCTCGTTCGTCAGCCTCTATGCTGGCACCGCGCTCGCCTATTCCGGGCGCACGTTCCCCGTTGATCACACATCCGTCTTCGTGCGTGTCTGGAATCTCCTGCTCCCGTTCACGGCATACGTGAAGCTGCAGGCGCAACAGCTCGACATGGGTGCATCCGCCAGCGCGTCGCTTGGAAACGTCGCCGCGCTGATCGCATTCATCGTGATCCCAGGCGCGATCGGGTTGCGACTGTACGGACGCGCCGCTCGCGACACCGCGTCGTGGGGGGAAACATGAGTGAGTTCGGCGAGGGCTTCCGCGCCGCTTTGCAGCACATCGCGTCCGATCGCGCAGCGACCTCCGTGCTCGTCGGAGCGATCGTCCTGTACTCCTTCTTCTATCCCGCGCCCTACGGCCCGCAGGTCGCGGCAGGCCTGCCCGTCGCCGTGGTCGACCTGGACTCGAGCCCGATGAGCCGTGGCCTCATTCGGAACACGCTCGCCGTCCGAGCGCTCGAGGTGGTGGAACTTGGAAGTTCCTTCACGGCCGCTCGCGCAAGCCTCGAGCGTGGCCACGTCGAGGCGATCATGGTCATCCAGCCGGATTTCCAGCGCGACATCCTGCGCGGACGCCAAGGGGAAGTCGCTCTGTACGGAAACGGCTCGCTGCTGGCACACGGTAGCGCGGCACTTGGCGGCTTCTCAGACGCGTTGGGCGCGTTCGCTCAAGATGCTGCGGTCGTCCAGTCGCGATTCGCCGGCGTGGGCGCGAGTCCGCCGCTGAGACTCGTGCGCCGCCCGCTCTTCAACACTCGCGAAGGCTACGGCAGCACGGTCGTCCCGGCCGTGGCGGTGCTTATCGTCCAACAGACGCTCCTGTTGGGCATCGGCCTCGTCATCGGGACGATCCAGGCGCGACAGGGCCCGCTCACGCTGCCGGCTATCCGCCTGCTTGGCGCGAGCGCTGCCTTCGGCGTGCTCGGCACGCTCAGCCTGCTTTACTTCGAGGGATTCGTCTTTTGGTTCCAGGACTACCCGCGCGCCGGAGATCTCACCGGGCTTGCTGCCACGACAGTGCTGTTCGTCGGCGCTGTTGTCGCCTTGGGGCTCCTCGCCGCCAGCTTCTTCCGTACGCGCGAGCGGGCGTTCCAGCTGATTGCCCTTTTGTCGTTGCCCATGTTCTTCCTCGCAGGCGTGTCTTGGCCCGTGACAGCGTTCCCGACTCCGCTCGCCTGGCTTGCGAAGCTGCTTCCGTCGACGGCGGGTATCACTGCCATGGTCAAGTTCAACCAGATGGGCGCGCGAGTCGACGAGGCAGCGGGCGAGCTGTGGAACCTCGCGCTGCTAGTCCTGGTCTACGGCGGGCTCGCGATGTGGCGGTATCAGCCGGGAGGGACCGAAAGCATTCGCCGGTGGCTCCCTCACGGCCGCGAACTTTTGGAATCCACAAGGTACCTGGCTTAAGGGGGAGACGCTCGAGAGTTCGTCCACGAAGTCCCGCCACTCATTCGGCCCTGACCGAGTGGAGGGAGGGTTCGCAACCGAGGAGAGGAGGGTGTTCCATGAACAGTGTTCCTGGCAGAAGCGCACTTCAGCGGATCCTCGCCGGATCGTTTGTCGTCCTCGCACTCGTCTTTGGGACGGGCGCTGGATTTGCTCAATCGGTCAACAACATCGTGCTCGTGCACGGTGCGTTCGTCGACGGGTCGAGCTGGTCCAGGGTGATCCCGATCCTGCAGGCCAAGGGCTACAACGTCACTGCCGTCCAGATTCCGCTTACCTCGTTCGCCGACGATGTCGCAGCGACCCAGCGCGCGATCGCACGGCTGAACGGGCCGGCGATCCTCGTCGGGCACTCCTGGGGCGGCGTCGTCATCACCGAGGCGGGCATGGATCCCAAGGTGGTCGGCCTCGTGTACGTCGCAGCCTTCGCTCCCGATCAAGGCGAGGCGGTTGGAGAGCTGGGGAAGAAGTATCCGCCGCCCCCGGCGCTCGCGGCGCCACAGGTCGACGACAAGGGCTTCATCACGCTGTCGGTCGACGCCTTCAAGAAGTTTGGCTCTGATCTGCCGGAGAGTCAGGCGCGCCTTGCGGCCGCCACGCAGGGACCGATCGCGGCAGCGTCATTCGGCGCGCAGGTCTCTGGAGTCGCGTGGAAGACGAAGCCGTCGTGGTACATCGTCTCGACTCTCGACCAGGCGATCGTACCTGACGAGGAACGCTTCTTCGCAAAGCGCATGAATGCGACGACAACAGAGCTCAAGGCGAGCCACGTCTCGATGCTCTCGCAGCCGAAGTCCGTGGCGGCGGTGATTATGGACGCCGCGGAGAAGGCCCGGGGCGCCGGCAATACCGCGAGCCACTGAGCGTTCGAGTCTGGGAGCGAGGCGTCCGACTTCAGTCTCAGTTCGAAAGGAGATCCTCATGAGCGCGACCACGAGGGCCGTGACCTCAACCACCAGCGTAAATGCCAGCGCGTTCTGGGAACGCCTTTGGCGGACGGCCGGTATCAACGCCGTCGTCTTCTTCATCATCGCCTACGTTATCTATGGCAATCAGCCACAGGTTGGTGCATCGCCAGACACACTCGTAGCGTTCTACCATGGGCATGGCACGCGGATCCTGATTTCTACGGTCTTCTCGTGTCAGGCAGTTCTCTACCTCATGTGGTTTGCGGCGGCCCTCAGGACCGCTTTGGCGGAGGCGGGACAAGAGGGGTGGGGTGCCGCGGTGACCGCGTCCAGCGCTGCGGTTGGAGCACTGCTCTTCCTGAGAATCGCGGTCGCTGCAGCGCTTGCCTACTCGATCGCTGGCTCGGGAAACCTCACCCTCACCTCGGGACTGAATGATCTTGCGTGGGCCTGCGCCGTGTTCGATTCGCTCCCGCGCGCGATGCTCATCATGTCCTGCTCGTTCGGCCTCTGGCGGGGGGGACTGATCTCGAATGCGCTCTTCGCTGCAGGGGTCGCGGCCGTCGTGCTCGGCGTTGCGGGCTGCACGACGTTGGTGAGCGGAGGGTTCTGGGCACTGGATGGGGCCTATTCACGGTTCATCTGGCCGATCGTCGGCCTGGCATGGCTCACCGTCTTCACCCGCGTCTTGATCCGACTTCCTGCGGCGCGTTCAGGGTGGTGAGCGGCATCATGGCGAGCGCTCGCGCACCTGACTTCAGTCGCCGTCGCTTCTGCGGAATAGCGGCGGCAACCCTGGCGGCGGGCCCTCTGGGCCTGCTCACCTTCACAGGAGGTTGGACGCCATGGCTCAAGCACCGGCTGGCGTTGCGCAGCAGGCGGGCGTCGAGGCTGGCATTCGCCCGTTCCACTTCGAGTTCCCGAAAGCCGACGTCGAGGACCTCCGTCGCCGGATCAAGGCCACCAAGTGGCCGGAGCCGGAGACGGTCACCGACGCCTCGCAAGGCGTGCAGTTCGCGACCATCCAGAAGCTCGCGCGCTACTGGGGGAACGAGTACGACTGGAGCAAGTGCGAGGCGCGACTGAAGGCCGTGCCCCACTTCGTTACCGAGATCGACGGGCTCGAGATCCATTTCATTCACGTGCGCTCCAAGCACGAGAATGCCCTCCCGGTCATCGTCACGCACGGGTGGCCCGGGTCGTTCATCGAGCAGATGAAGCTCATCGAGCCACTCACCAATCCCACCGCGTACGGAGGGACGGCCGCGGACGCGTTCCACGTGGTGATCCCGTCACTGCCGGGTTACGGCTTCACGGGCAAGCCGACGACCAACGACTGGGATCCGCCGCACATCGCGAGCGCCTGGACAGCGCTGATGAAGCGCCTGGGCTACACGAAGTTCGTGGCGCAGGGGGGCGATTGGGGGAACGCAGTCTCGGAGGTCATGGCGCTCCAGGCGCCGCCGGAGTTGCTCGGCATCGCCACCAACATGGCCGCCACCGTTCCGCCCGAGATCAGCAAGGCGCTGGCGACCGGCGGTCCGCCGCCTGCCGGTCTCTCGGGTGACGAACGGAGGGCCTGGGACCAACTCGACTTCTTCTACAAGAAAGGACTCGCCTACGCCAACGAGATGTCGCTCCGCCCGCAGACGCTCTACGGCATCGCCGATTCACCGGTTGGCCTGGCCGCGTGGATCCTCGACCACGACGCGGCAAGCTACGAGCTGATCGTGCGAGTCTTCGACGGCAAGCCCGAGGGTCTCACGCGCGATGACATCTGCGACAACATCACCCTCTACTGGCTGACGAACACCGCCATCTCCTCGGCGCGGCTGTACTGGACCAACGCGTCGCGGTCGAAGGGCGGCGGCTTCTTCGACACCCGAGGTCTTCAGATCCCCGTGATCGTGAGCGCCTTTCCGGACGAGATCTACATGGCGCCGAAGAGCTGGTCGGAGCGCGCCTACAAGAAACTGCTCCTCTACAGCAAGCACGAGAAGGGCGCCCACTTCGCGGCATGGGAGCAACCCGCGGCGATCGTTTCCGACCTGCGCAACGGGTTCAAGTCGCTGCGCTGAAACTCGGCCAAGAGGACGTCGCCATGAATCGAGACCGTACTCTCGGCCGTCGTCGCTTCTTGGCCGGGATGGCCACCGCCGTCGCGGCATCGGGGCTGGGCATGATCGACTTCGCGCAAAGCCAACATCTCGCGACCGCCGCGAGCCGACCGCGTGTCGCTCCAGCGGGAGGCGCCGGATCATTTGGCCCACTGAAGCAGGTCGACGCCGGCGTGCTCAGCGTCGGATATGCCGAGGTGGGACCGGCCAGCGGGCCCGCGGTGATCCTGCTGCACGGCTGGCCGTACGACATCCACAGCTTCGTGGAGGTCGCCCCGTTGCTGGCATCGGCCGGTTGCCGAGTGATCGTGCCGCATCTGCGTGGCTACGGCACGACTCGTTTCCTCTCGGGCGAGACGTTTCGGAACGGCCAACCGTCCGCGTTGGCTTCCGACGTCATCCACCTGATGGATGCGCTGCGGATTCGCCAAGCCGTACTCGGCGGCTTCGACTGGGGCGCGCGCTCTGCCGACATCGTCGCGGCGCTCTGGCCGGAGCGATGCAAGGCGCTGGTCGCGGTCAGTGGCTATCTGATCGGGAACCAGCAGGCGGGGAGGGTGCCGTTGCCGCCCTCGGCCGAGCTGCAGTGGTGGTACCAGTTCTACTTCGCCACAGATCGGGGTCGAGCCGGCTACGAGAAGTACCGCGACGACTTCGCAAAGCTGATCTGGCAGCTCGCCTCGCCGAAGTGGCATTTCGACGACGCGACGTTTGCCCGCAGCGCCCCGTCGCTCGACAACCCCGATCATGTCGACATCGTGATCCACAACTATCGCTGGCGGCTCGGGCTCGTGGAGGGCGAAGCGAAGTTTGCGGACCTGGAGCAACGGCTCTCCCAGTCTCCTGTCATCGCCGTGCGCACCATCACGCTCGAGGGTGACGCCAACGGGGCGCCACATCCCGATCCCAGCTCCTATGCGAAGAAGTTCACGGGGCCGTACGAGCACCGGCTGATTCCAGGCGGTGTCGGCCACAATCTGCCGCAGGAAGCACCGCAGGGCTTTGCCGACGCCATTCTGAAGGTTGCCCACAGCTGATGGTACGAAGGGAGAACCAGGATGAGAGACGCGACAGCTTCGCCGACCGCGGCCGTGGGACCGCCCGGAGGGCCCAAGGCAATGAGGACCACCTACAGGGCCGTCGAAGTCACCGCACCGGGCGTTCTTCGATTGGTTGAGCGCCCCATACCCGAGCCCGGGCCGGGGCAGGTCCGCATCCGGGTGGAGGCGTGCGGCGTGTGCCACACCGATGCCGCGACGGTCGGCGGCAGCTATCCCGGACTGACCTTGCCCCGCGTTCCCGGTCACGAGGTCGTCGGCGTCATCGAGGCGCGGGGCTCGGACGTGTCCCAGTGGCAATTGGGGCAGCGCGTCGGCGTGGGATTCTTCGGTGGTGAGGACCGGGTGTGCGAACCGTGCCGACGTGGCGACATCGTCCATTGCCTGAACCCGGTGACTCCAGGCGTGACGGTGGACGGTGGCTACGCCGAGGTGATGATCGCCGAGGCGCGCGGCATCTCGGCGATCCCCGATGACCTCGCGTCGGCAGAGGCCGCTCCGCTCTTGTGCGCGGGCATCACGACATACAACGCCCTTCGCAACGCCGGCCTTCGCGGCGGCGACCTCGTCGCGGTGCAGGGTATCGGCGGTTTGGGGCATCTTGGAATTCAGTTCGCTCGCCGGATGGGATTCCACACCGTCGCGGTCGGACGTGGCGCCGAGAAGGCGACGCTCGCGAAGAACCTCGGCGCACACCTATACATCGACACTGCCGCCGAGGATGCGGCATCGGTGCTACAGCGGATGGGCGGAGCCAGGGCGATTCTCGCGACCGCTCCCAGCGGGAGCGCCATCGGACCGCTGTTGTCCGGTCTGGCGACGCGGGGCAGGCTCATCGTGGTGGCCGTGCCGCCCGATCCCCTTCAAGTCAGCACGGTCCCGCTCGTCTTCGGTGGGCGGGGGATCTACGGCTCGCTCGCCGGTACGGCGATCGAGACCGAGGATGCTCTGGCGTTCAGCGTTCGGGAGAACGTCCGACCCATGATCGAGACTCGCCCCCTCGAACAAGCCGCCGACGCCTTTGCTCGCATGATGGAAGGCAAGGCGCGCTTTCGCATGGTCCTGACCATGAACGCGTGACGGATGTGAGCGTCGCGGTGACGTGTGTGAGGCGATTCTAGTGAGGCGAGAATTCGGCTGCGTAGGGGAATCTCAGGCCGCCAACTGTCTACGGAATCGCACCACCCTCGATGACAACGACGAGGGATCGCCGGCCTTTGTCGAACTCCCACCGATAGACGGCCGAGGGACCGATGCCGGGAACGACGAAACTCGAACGCCTCGAGGAGAATCTCCATTCTGGCAGCCTCAAGCTCGTGCCGGACAATGGCGCCTGATCAACGACGAGGCGTCGCGGCTACATGTGCAGGGTGGCGCGCTGCCCAAGGCACGCGACCGACTGTCAGCCGGCTGAGTCGATTCGCGTAGCCAACCGCATCCAGTCGACGAGGAAACCGACGGGAGAGCAGCGGTCTCCTCGACCGCTGCTCGCGCGCTTTTCTGTGCGATGGAGCCGCGCTATCTTGTTGTGTCGTAGCCCCGTAGCTCAGACGGATAGAGCAGCGGTTTCATAAGCACAGGGACTTAGTTTTCGACCGAAATCAACGCTTCACGCCAAGTCATTGCGGACAGCGCGAATGCTTCTAGTTTCACCGGACATGAGCGGACACCAGCGGACAGGCTTTGACACGGTTCTCGTAGCCATCGATTCGTAACTCTTTGTGGCCCCGTAGCTCAGACGGATAGAGCAGCGGTTTCCTAAGCACAGGGACGCAGTTTTCGACCGAAATCAACGCCTCACGCCAAGTCATTGCGGACAGCGCTCATATCGAAGCCCTCACGTCAGTTGGCGACGCGAGGGCTTCGTGATCTTCCGGACAGAAGCGGACACGAGCGGACATACATTGACACGGTTCTCGTAGACAAAGTCGTAGCCACTCCGTGCCGTGCGTCTCCTTTCACGCTGGAGCCGAGCGCGCACGGGAGGGCGAGTCACCCCAAGGTCGATTGGAGCGATCGGATTCAACTATCAGTTTGCGTGGTCGTCGGGGACGGTGGCTGGGCGAGCCGCCGGAAGGCGCTTGGGCTGGCAGCGCAGGCGGTTGAATCGATTCCACTTCGAAGGACGAGAGGCGGTAGCCCTAGCTCTGGGCTCCCGTAAACTTCCGCTTTGCGATCTTGAGCTGCCGGATTTTCGACTCGAGGGTCGAAGCTGGAATCCCAAGCGTCGCCGCCGCTCCGTCCGTTCCTGCCACTTTGCCCCGACTCCTGGCAAGCGCGGCCTCGATTAGAGTCTTCTCTTGATCCAACAGGGCCTCGGGCAACCTCTCCTGCCCCCGGTCTGCCGTTCCCCGATCAACGAGCCACGCCTCATCGACGGATAGCGTGTCTCCCGTGCAGAGAATCACCGATCTCTCCACTATGTTCTGCAGCTCGCGAATATTGCCTGGCCACGCGTAGGCCCGACACAATTCGACCGTCCGCCTTTCGATTCCGCGAATCCGCTTGCCCATCTTGTCGCCGAATCGTTTGGCAAAGTACTCGAGGAGGAGCGGGACATCCTCCCCACGCTGGCGCAGCGGGGGCACGTCGACTGGAAACACATTCAGCCGGTAGAACAGATCCGATCGAAATGATCCCGCGGCTACTGCCGCTGAAAGGTCGCGATTGGTTGCGGCGAGGATGCGCACGTCCACTGGAATCGCCTCGCCACCGCCTACGCGGTCGAACTGGCGCTCTTGCAGCACGCGGAGCAGCGCGAGCTGCGTTTCAAGAGGGATTTCGCCGATCTCGTCGAGAAAGATGGTGCCCTGGTGTGCCAGCTCGAAGCGTCCGCGACGCTGCTGCGTGGCGCCCGTGAACGCTCCCTTCTCGTGACCGAACAGTTCCGAGGCGATGAGCGCCGGAGGAATGGCCGCGCAGTTGACGCTCACGAATGCCCGTTCGGCCCGCCGCGAACGCTTGTGAATCGCACGAGCGATCAGCTCCTTGCCGGTTCCCGTCTCGCCCGAGATCAAGACGGTGGAGTCCGTCGGCGCGACCATGGTGATGCTCGTGAGCGTGGCCCGCAGGGCGGCGGAGGAGCCGACGATCTCCTCGAACATGGATGCGTGGGCGACTTCCTCTCTGAGCGCCAGATTCTCGTCCTGCAATCGGTCCTTGAGGCGCCGGATCTCCTCGAGAGCCTTCTCCAGCTTGATTCGCGCTTCGACCTGTTCCGTGAGCTCGATCCCGGTCCCCGTAAACTCCAGGAGCTCGCCCGTCTCACTTAGCAGGGGATGTCCGACCGTGTGCATGTATCGGACCGTGCCGTCTTGGAGAAGAATGCGGTAGTCGACGACGAAGTCCTGCCTGTCGATTTGCGCTCTCTCGTAGACCTCCCGGACCCTGGACCGGTCGTCAGGGTGCATGTTGACGAAGAAGAACTCAATTGAACCGGGCTTGAAGTCTGGTGGCATACCGCGCATGCGAAGCACTTCGGGAGACACGGTCAATTCTCCGGTCACCAGATTGTGCCGCCAGCTCCCCGTGTGGCTCATAGCCTGAGCCTCGAGCAGGAAAGCTTCGCTCCGGCGAAGCTTGTCCTCGGCCTGCTTCCGATCCTCGATATCGGTAGCCGCGGCGTACCAACGGGTAGGATGTCCCTGTTCGTCCGACATCGGATTGAAACGGGCCAGAAACCAGCGGCACTGCCCGTCACTTCTCCTCAACCGCGCCTCGACCTCGAAAGGGACTCCACTCAAGAAGTTGCCCGGCTGTTCGCGCCTCAAGCGCTCCGCGTCCTGCGGATGAAGGAGGCTTTCCAAAACAGCGCCCTGCCACTCCTCAAGCGTCATGCCGTGATACTCGAGCGCGGCGCGGTTGTTATAGAGACGCGTTCCGTCAGGACCGAATTCGGTGATGTGAGTAGGTGTTAGATCAAGAACTTGACGGAGGTCCGTTTCGCTCTGCCGGACTTGGCGTTCCGCCTGGTCTGCTGCAGTGATCTCCGTCACGGCCCCTCCCAACTCAGACGGCCCCGTCACCGAGGGCATCGTCGTCGCAGCCGCTGCACGACCCCACCGTGTGCGACAGGAGGTCAGTGACGAGGACGCACCTCATGGATTGACGCCTCGGTTCAAGCCTCAGTGGCGCTGGCCTACGGCTCGCCAGTGTGGCAGCAGGATACACCCGACCCACGTGCCTCGCGAGATTTCGCGAGTGCACGCGAGCAGTCGTGAGATCCGGCGCTCTTCCCACATGCCGCGCAACCGGTTAGGCGCGGCACGGCCTCTGCTGTACCTCTGAACGACGCGGCTGCAACTGACGGCCTCACGAGGCACGCTCTCAAGGGAGGACACGATGGGAACGGCTAGCTGGACGTCCGCACTCCGGACGCGTCGCATCGCTCTCGGTTTCCTGCCAATCGCGGCAATCACACTCGGTCTCGGGGAGGCTCAGATGTCACACGCGGACGCTGCAAACAGCGTCAAGAACGTAGTCCTGGTTCACGGCGGATTCGTTGACGGATCGGGTTGGGAGGGGGTCCACAAGATCCTGAAGAAGGACGGCTTCAAGGTCACGATCGTTCAGAACCCCACCATCTCGCTAGCGGGTGACGTGGCCGTGACGAAGAGAGCGCTGGCTGCGCAGGACGGTCCAGCGATCCTGGTCGGCCATTCCTACGGTGGGGTGGTGATCACTGAGTCCGGTGTCGCTCCCAACGTCGCTGGGCTCGTCTACATTGCGGCGTTCGCTCCGGACAAGGGCGAATCGGTCTCATCGCTCATCAAGGATCCGCCGCCCGGGGCGCCTGTGCCGCCGATCCTGCCGCCGCAGGACGGTTTCCTGTTCCTCGACAAGGCGAAGTTCGCGGCATCCTTCGCTGCTGACGTGGCACCCGAGACTGCGGCATTCATGGCCGACGCACAGGTTCCCTGGGGCCTCGAGGCGCTTGGTGGCGCGGTGACCGAGCCAGCATGGAAGTCCAAGCCGAGCTGGTACCTGGTCGCGACGAACGACAAGATGATCCCGCCCGACGCGCAGCGCGCCATGTCCAAGCGCGCCGGATCCACGGTGGTCGAGGTGAAGGGCAGTCACTCGGTGTACGTCTCGCAGCCGCGCGAGGTCGCGCACCTAATCGAGCAGGCGGCCAAGAGCCTGACACTGGCGGCGTGGTAGCTGCTGTTCTGGCGTCCGCGCATCTGCGCGATGAACGGCCCGAGGAGCACGTCTTCTCGGGCCGAATCACATGCGCCGCCAATGGCCGCGCCATTCCACTGCGTCAGAATTGCGCGAGAACCATCGGCAATCATCGGCTATCATCGGTCGCTAACGGCAAACGGCCCCTGCGTGATGTTGGCTGATCGCAACATACAGGGCCCGGGCTCTGTTCCAAGCGGAGCAAGAAGTGCACTGGTCTCTGATGAACTCCGTGCCGCGGAGAAGGAGGGAAGAGATGACCGAGAACCGCTTCACCTCGAAGGGCGCCGCGATCACCCGTCTCATGCGGCTGAGTCACTCGAAGGCATTCCGGGCCGCGATCGTCGCCGTCGCCGTGATGGTGCTTGCCACGATCGCCTCGTCACTCGCTCACATCGGGGGCACGGTCGTCGCAGCGACTGCATCTGGGCAGGAGGATGGAGGGGCCGCGCCGATCTATGGGATCAAGATTCCTCACGACTACCGCGACTGGCGCATGATCTCGGTCGCTGACGTCGGCGCTCCCGTGAATGACCTACGAGTAAAACTCGGCAATGACCGCGCGATCTCGGCCTATCGTTCGGGCAAGCTTCCGTTTCCCGATGGCGCGATAATCGCGCGTCTCGCCTACCAGCAGGTCCAGTCGGAGCAGAACAATCAAGTCTTCCGCGCCGCCGCCGAGAAGCAGGGGTTGCCACCCGAGGCCATCGAGAAGCTCTTGGCTGGGTCCTTCGTCGCCGGACCGCCGACGACTGTTCAGTTCATGGTCAAGGACTCGAAGAAGTACGCCACGACTGGTGGCTGGGGCTTCGCGGAGTTCACGAGTGGGAAGCCGAGTGGCGAAGCAGTGCACAAGACGTGCTTTGGTTGCCACGGACCTGCGAAGGACCACGACTTCGTGTTCACCCGATACTCCAATTGACGTCCGCGGACAGGGGGTCTCCCAAGCGTGGCCATCCTGACGCGAGCGAAGATCGGAGGAGCCATGTCGGAGTTCTCCTACGACAGGCAGATCACTGCGCTGCTGGTGATCGACCCCTACAACAAGTTCATCTCGGAGGGGAGGGCGTCTGTGGGACCGGTTGAGGGTCGTGGCTGAAGCGAACGGATGCATCTCGAATATGCGTGCAGTCCTCCGGGCTTCACGTGAGGCCGGGCTTCGGGTGTTTGGCGCCCCGCTCCCCGTCGCAGAACTCACCATGCGCCGGTGGCGCAGCCGCCCTTGCGGAGCGCGAAAAGACGGATAAGAACCTCGCTGAGAGCGGCAAGACGAACGAGTAAGATGGGCGCGGCAACCCGCGCCTCAGCGGAGCGCTGCTTCAAAGACAAAGTCGTAGCCACTCCGAGCAACGGGTCACCCGAGGTCAGCAACCGACGGCGTTGCCAGTTGGCTGGTAAGCGCACTCCGCTGTATCTCGAGCTCGACACCTGCGCTGTTCGTTGCACCGCAATCATTTACGTGCCATGCTCAGGAAGTAACCATCCGAAAAGACATAGAGGTCTATGCCGACTGACCCACAAGAACCCGATGGAACCGCACTTCCGACGTCATCTTCGACGCCGGCCGATCACCCGCTCCTAACCAACGATCGACGCAGGGCCATGTACGCTGCTCTTATCGAGAAGGACGCCGAGCTCGGCGCGGATTCGCGGTCTTTGGCCTCGAAGTACCTCGGCGCGCTATTCACCCGATCACACGACGACAACCCCGAGTGCATTCCCCAGGCCGCGCATAGCCTCCGGGAACTCATCGATGCCTTGCCGTTCGCCTTCGAGGCTCCGGCACTCGATTATGAACAACTGCTGCCGCGGGTGCGTCGACTCATTGATTGCTGGGAACGAATCGTGTCCGAGGATCCGGAAGCTGCGGCTCAGAATCGAGAACGCTTCGATAAGGAGATGGATCAATTCGGTAGAGACTTCGTTGCGGTTCGGGTGACACGTCGGGCGCAGGCCGGTGAAATCATCACTCGAATGGACGTCTCCGGCCGGAACCCTCCGGAGGAGGTTCATGCCCTACGCGTCTCCGAACTAGGGGTCTACCGAGACTATTTCGTAAGGGCCTGCCATCACGGCACGACGACGCGCGAAAAGTTCGATCAGATGCTTCTGTCTTTTGAGCGCTTTTTTCTGGATTACCGACGTCCCGACACGTACGAGGATGCATCGGCGCTTAGACGTTTGGTGAAGGAGGCCGAGGGCAATGCCTAGTCGGGCCGACGTTCAGAATGCGCTGACGTCCATGAAGCGGGCTGCTGATTACGACTTCTTCTTTGATGAGCTTGCATCACCCGGCTGGATTCGTCCGCTGCGCGAGGAAGGTGTCTTCGCTCATCCACCAAAACCAACGCGCGAGGGCGGATTCATCGGATTCCCGTTTTGGGCGGCATCGCGGTACTTGAAGCGTGTTGCCTCGGCCGCCCCGCAGGAGGTAGTGGAAGCAGCTTTGGAGATTCCCGAGACGGAGAATGTTCGCGTGCATGAGGACTTGGTAGACGCGGCACTCGAGATGCCACCCACCATCGCGGCAAGGCTCGTGCCACGCGTTACGACCTGGATTCCTTCGCCATACCCACAGTTGCTGCCGGACAAGGTGGGGCTACTCATCGCCCACCTCGCGAGTGGAGGCGAGGTAGGAACGGCGCTGACCCTGGCTCGCGCGCTGCTGGCACTCCGTCTCAATCCGAGGTCCAAGCGCTCCGATGGTGGCCTCCCAGCCGAGCCCGACGGGTACTTCGCCGACTGGCACTACGAGCAGATCCTCACGAAGGCGATCCCGGTGCTTCTTGAAGCGGCGCCGATCGAAACATTTGAACTCCTCATTGAGTTGCTCGAAGAGGCCGTCCGGCTGAGCCGTACTCTTGAGGGTGATGAGGACTATTCGTACCTGTGGCAACCGTCGATCGAGGAGAGTTCTCAAACCCGCGAACACGATGTGCGAAACCACCTAGTCCGTGCGTTGCGCGAGGCGGCGGTGTTCGCCGTGGAGCGCGGGAGCCTGACACTAGAGAAGGCCATTGGCAGTTTGCGTGCACGTGAACCGAAAATCTTCACTCGGATTGCCTTGCATCTGCTTCGGCAGTTCCCTGAACGAGGTTTGCAGCAGGCCAAGAGCTATGTGCTTGATCGCAAGAAGCTCGAGGACGCAACTCTGTTCCACGAGATGTGGCTGCTCCTCGCCGCAGTCTTTCCTCGGCTTTCCATCGATGAGCAGCAGGGGCTGCTCATCGCACTCGATGAACGCCTCAAGCGCGAGGAAACAGAGGCGGCCAAGGCACCCACCCCAGAGGAACGAGACCGTGAGAGAAAGAGTGCTCGCCACTGGTTCTACCGACGCTTGACCTTGTTGCGGGACGTCCTGCCTCCAGCTGAGGCAGCGCGCCTGGCGGATCTGCAGGCGGAATTCGGGCCACTTGATCATCCGGACTTTCTCGTTCACATGACTGGCGTGTGGGGTGGCCCGACTAGTCCCAAGAGCGCACAGGATCTCTCCGAAATGTCGGTCACCGATGTCATTGAGTATCTTCGAGCATGGAAGCCATCCGGCGATTTGATGGGGCACTCAAGCGAAGGACTCGGTGGGGCGTTAGGGAGTGTGGTCGCAAGTGATCCGACCTCCTACGCCGACATTGCGTTGGAGTTTCAAGGCCTCGATCCGACTTACGTGCGCAATCTAATGAGTGGTCTGACAGAGGCAGTGAAAGCGAAGCGCACATTCCAGTGGGGAAGACTCTTGGAGCTTTGCCGCTGGGTCGTCAGCCAGCCGAGAACAATTCCTGGTCGTGTCCTCCCAGAGCACCATGAACTGGATCCCGATTGGGGCTGGACAAGGAAGGCCATAGCACAGTTAATCGCTGCTGGCTTTGAAGCTGCCCCTGGGGCACTCAGGTGGGAATCACGTGAGACTGTTTGGTCCATCCTCGTCCTACTAACCGATGACCCAGACCCAACGCCGGAGCACGAAGCACGCTTTGGCGGAAAGAACATGGATCCGCTTACGCTCTCGATCAATTCCGTTCGCGGTGAGTCAATGCACACAGTGGTTAAGTACGCCCTTTGGGTTCGACGACATCTTGAAGGTCAGCAGGATCCAGCTCTGTTGGCTGGTGGATTCTCCGAAATCCCGGGCGTGCAGCTCACCCTCGAGAAGCACCTGCGGCTTGAGAATGATCCATCACTCGCGGTGCGCGCCGTCTATGGACAATGGCTTCCATGGCTGTTGCTATTGGACGCGGCGTGGACGAGGCTCCACATCTCGACCATTTTCCCAAGAGATCCTGCTCTGCGATCGTACTGGTCTGCTGCCTGGCACACCTATGTGAGCTACGTGCGCGCATTTGACGACGTGCTCGTTGCGCTGGCGGATGAGTATCGCGAAGCGATTGATCGCCTTTCCATAGGCGACGAAGCTTTGGATAAAGATCCGGAACGCCCCGAGGCCAAACTCGTCGAGCATATAATGGTGTTCTACTGGCGTGGCAGACTACCGCTCGATGACCCCGATGGGCTGATCCAGCGGTTCTATCGCGTGGCCCCAGTACACTTGAAAGCGCACGCCATCGCGTTCATCGGGCATGTCCTTCATGCGGAGGGAGACACACCCCTCCCTGAATCAGTTCAGGATCGATTGAAAGCCTTGTGGGAATGGAGGGCCGCAATGCTCCAGACTTCTCCGGCCCAAGAGCGAAGGGATGAAATGGAAGGGTTTGGCTGGTGGTTCGCATCAGGACAACTGCCAGCGGAATGGAGCTTGCAGCAACTAGTCCTCCTCCTCCGCATGACCCGGTCAGTCGACGCCTCGCACCTCGTTCTCGAACGACTCGTCGCTGTCGCTGAAACAAAGCCGCGTGAAGCTGTTGAGGCCGTGCGGTGGATGGTGGAGGGCGACGACAAGGGATGGGGGCTTACCCTGGGCGCTTCTTCCATCGAGCTGATCCTGAGAACCTCCCTCGCAAGCACCGATGCAGAGGCCCGACAAACCGCTCGAAACGTCATCAACTACCTGGGGGCGAAGGGGGATCGCACGTACTTCCCTCTCCTTGATAGCACTTCTTGACTGATACCCAAGGGCAACCTTCTTCATGGCCAGCCCATCTCGCGTTCCGCGACGCCTGTTGCTAACGGGTATTCCTGGAACAGGCAAGACTGAGGCAGGACATACTCTCGCTAGTCAACACGGATTTCTTCACCTGGACGCCGAGCGGTTTGCGCAGGAGGCACCTGCGGGCACAACCTGGGCTGACTTTGTGGGCGTCGTCGCGGCAAGTACAGAACGCGACGTCGTAATCACGTGGGGATTCATGCCTGGCACTGATGATGCGTTTGTGCGTCGACTACAAGGCATGGGTTTTAGGATGGTTTGGTTCGATGGTGACCGGAGCGCGGCACTTCGGGTGTTCACAGCCCGGGGAACAGTTTCACAAGCCGCCTTCGATGCGCAGATGGCGAGGATCGGCCGGCTTGACTTGAACTCGTTTAGTCCCGCGATGTTTGATCCCTTTGATTCAGGCGGGGCATTCCTTAGTAGGGAGGAGATTGCGAGACGGCTTGTGGCGTTGGGCTAGCGCAGGTCCGACACGCTGCGCCTCAGCACCCCCAAAGCGGATCCAATTCCAAAGGTCAGGCCAATAGGCCTGCCAATTGGAATGACTCGCCGCGCGCACCAGCGTGGCGAGTGGTTCCGGTGGCCTGAAATCGAGTCGCCCGCCACGTAGGGTGATTTCCAACTGTAGCTGGGCCAGGAGAGTACGCAGTTGGAAGGGCTCACCCTGCGCAACAACTAGCGGGCCACCTTGGAGCAGGTCGAGCTTGCCCTGCAGATCCTTGACACGCTGCCGTACTGGCGAGTCATTCTCCTGCCTCGGAGCATCGTGCTGTACGAGAGCATGACGGCGCTGCTGCAAATCCACTCGCTCGCGCTCAAACGTTTCGTCATCGATGAGCTGGCGAACGCGTAGGCCGATGAGTTCACGCTCTTCGGCCTCGACGGCTCGAAGGGCCTTGTCGCGCTGCTGCCGGACAGCAGCGGCGCTGGTTGCATGGTGCCCATCGAGGCGGTCGAGCCGCGCCCGTAGGAATTCCAGGATCGACTGTGGAATCGCAAGCGTTCGAAAGTAACCAGCAAGTTGCTGCTTGAGCTTAGCCTCGGAGAGGGGTTTTTCCCGGCAACGGATGCCAGGCTTGGACCGGCAGCAGCGGTGATAGACGTAGTGGCGCCCGTGTTTCGTGTGGAATTCGGCCACGACGCTGCAGCCGCAGTTCCCACAGCGCATCAGCCCGGCCAGATGATTTTCGTGCTCCTTAATGTGCGGGTGAGCGCGGCGACCAAGCAGCTTCTGCGCCCGCTCGAACTCCTCGAGGGTGATCATCGGCTCGTGAGAGCCAAGGTACTGTCGCCCATCCTTGAGATCGATGTAGCCGGCGTAATAGCGGTCGGTGAAGATCCGATAGATCGTGGAGTAGCTGATGAGCGTTCCGCCCATCTTGCCGCGACGCGGTGTCCGGAGACCCCATTCGTCACGAGCAATCAGGACGATCTCCTTCGGTCGCTTCCCGCAGAGAAGCATGTCCCACATTCGTCGGACCAGGATGAATCGTTCCTTGTCCTTGATGACTTCCTTGCTGACCGGGTCATTGAGGTAGCCGAGCGGCGGCCGATAGTTCGGCCAGCCCTTCTCGAAACGGGCACGATTGCCGCGTTTGACGTTGGCCCTTAGGTCGTCGATGTACTTGGCGGCAAACGCCAACTCGAACGTGCCCATCAGCCGGTCATTGCCGTCCGAGGTCTTGACGCCATCGCTGGTAATGATGCGTTCGAGCTTGCCGTCGGCCTGGGCCTGGAGGATCACGCCAGAGTCGTAGGGGTTGCGAGCAAGGCGATCCATTTTCCAGCACAACAGCCCGTTGATCTCGCCGCGATGGATGCGCTTGACGAGCTGACCAAAGACAGGTCGGCCTGGAGCTTTGGCCGAGCGCGACTCGCTCAACACCTCAGACACCTGGACGCCGTGTTTCAGCGCAAGCTGACGAACTTCGCGGATCTGTGAGTCGATCGAGAGAACCTGGCGGTCCTCGGATTCGGTGGATTTCCGGGCGTAGATGACGTACTTGCTCATGAGGGCGAGAGGCTTAGGTGGGAGGGAAGGAATCCATCACTCCGCTGGGCAATTCTGGCAAGAGCGAGATGTCCACAGGGGACGTGGAAACGCTTGGACTCCGGATGGCCACATCGCGGATGACCGCTAGGACGCGCAGAAGCTGGGTCGAGACCCATCGTGCCTCGTCAGCGGTCAGTTCGGCACCGTACCGGCGGGCAAGGGCTAGAAACTCCTCAACTTCGGTGTCATTGAGGAGAAGTCCGGGAGGCCGATCGGGGGAGGTGGCCATGCTCCTAGCATGGCTATGCTTCGCGCCTCGGCGTAGGGAGAGGGAAGACCGGTAGGCGACGAACCCTGTGGACAACATCGGCACCGTGCCGACGAACGTGATAGTTGGGTCTTAGGCGATCCCGAGGGCCGCGATGAGCTCGGCTAGGTCCTGGTGCGCGCGAGTTCCCAGGATGAACCTGCTCCCAATCACGAAGATCTCGGTTCCCAGGATTGTCGGCGAATCGCCCGCGTAAGCTATGTATGGAAAGTGTATGAGAACGGCGATCAGGCGACCGTCGCGCTGACGTGCGAACCACGGTGCGACGTGCTGCCGATCGAACTCGGCGATCTTGTCTGTCATCGTGGCCCTGATGCTCTCCATCGACTCTCCGCGCACGAGTGGCCAGCCGTTCCAGTGGGACTTGCTCACCGAGATCGCCGGGATTCCGTAGCTCGCCAGTGCGGTCTGGCCGAGGCGTTCGCGGACTTGCTGGCTCGCGCGGTCGAGGTTGCTTGTAATTCTCTTTCGAGACGACGGTCGCTTGCACTCGATGAACAACGGGATGCCCCGAAACCGCACGGTAAGGTCGACGCCTTGACCGAGTTCAACCTCACCGGCCCGCCTGAAGTAAGAGGCCAATTCGAGTTCGAAGGCGCAGTCACGGGCGGCGTTCCCGGCGTTCGCTGATCTCTCGTTGGTCTCTAGCAACGGGCCATCGACGAGAAGTCCGAGCTTCGCCGCCAGCCCGTCGGGTGGGGAGACGGCGAGGCCCTCGTGGATACGGACGAGTTGGGACGCCTCGAGTGCCGAGGTCTCCATGAGCTGAGGATCCACCGGGATGTCCTTCGCCCGCTGAGCACCTTCACGCCATCGCTTGTCGATGAGCTTCAATGTTCGAAGATACGAGGCGTAACGTGTCTTCTCGGTCGCCACCCCCAGGTTGGAGAGCCAGGCCAGGGCCTTCTCGAGATCTTCGATCATCTCGGCGAAGCGAGTCGTGGTGAGTTGGAACAAGGGGCTAGTCAGTGAACCATCGTGGTTGCGAAGAAGCGTCGGACGACATCGACATGCCGCTCGTGGCCAAGTGGGCCAACCAGAGTCTCGGCAAGCAGCATGCTCCAGGCCCCCGTGGTGAGGTGTGGCTTGCTCCGCCGGATCCATTCGAGCTGGACAAGGAAGTCGTTCATCGAACCCAGGACGCCGCGGTTGTTTGACGCTCCGGCGAGAGGTTCTCCATAGCGCGCTGCTCGCGCGTGACCGCCAGCGCGTCGATCCCCAAAGCGATCAGCACGTCAACCACGGCGCCAGGAATGCGTTGATGCAGGCCCGAGAGCTCACGTGCCGGCAAGAGAACCGGGAGCCGTGTGGCGTCGTTCACCAGCAGCACCAGCCACGATGGTTTCCAGATGAGGAGCGTCCCATGCCAGTCGCCGAGCAGTCGCTCCCTCGGTGGGGTGACGCAGGCCAGCTGGGTAGTCGGTCGTGAAGCTTCTTCGTGCAGCGCAGGATCACCGGCTACGGGCCCGAGCGGGTTCCGACTTGCCCCTGCCCGGCGCATGTCGAGGAATATGTCCCGGATGGACTCATGCGAGGAGTAGCCGGTCCCTATTGTCGCGTCGCGCCCTACGGATAGCAAAAATGTGCCGCGCGGCGGCGATCGCATCTGGCGTCAGCCTGACCAGGAGCGCAACGCCGACGCCCGCCAGGAGGCCAGCGACGAACATCAGAAGCAAGGGATCTTTTATCGTGGTGGGAAGGTGGTCGATGTTATCAGCTTACTCTGACCACGAGCGCCGTCAAGACTTCAGACGCCCTTTGCACATTGGACATTGCACTCGCAACTCACGCATTATCCCCGCTCGTGATTCCGTCACGGACTTAATGGAGGAATCGATGCCGACCAAGACGACCCGAACGAAGCGGAGCAAGCGGTCCAAGCCGGCCAAGAAATCGAGGGGACGTCGCCACACTCCGGTGGAACGCGCAAAGATACTGGCCGCAGCCCAGCGCGAGGGTTTGTCCGGTCCGGCCGCCGCCAAGCGATTCGGCATCAGCACGCTCACGTTCTACAACTGGCGGAAGGCCGGCCGGCCCGGTCGACCTCGGACAGCCAAGCCGGCGGTCAGGCTGAGGACCGGCGTAGCGGGGCAGCTCCGGATGCAGATCCGGAAGACGCTGCGCGCGATGGTCCCCAACATCTTGCGGGAAGAGGTCCAATCGGCAGTGAGGGAGTTCATCGGGACGCGCTCTCGACGTCGGCGGTGAGAGCCGAGAAGGAGGGTCGATGTTGGTATCACTAAGCACGCTTGTCGTCGGCACGAGTGTCGGCACCCTCATTCTTGGCCGCATCGTGCCGTGGCACTACAGCGATTTTGCCGCGACATGCCGGCGAGGGGCAGACGCCTCTCGGCGGATGCGTCGTTGTTTGGACGACGCCCTTGGCGCGATCCACCCCGTTGTGCGGGCCGCGGAACGGTTAACCGACAGCACGGTCGCACTGTACCTGCGACTTGACCGGGCGCATCGGGTCTGTGGCACGCTTGAAGCGCTCGATGATCTATTCGAACTGCGCGACAACAGGCTTGAGACCGAACTGGAAGCCTGCCGCGCTGCCATTGTTGGTCGCGTCCGCTGGGGGTTGTTCGACATCATTCCCGCTCTCAACCAGCCCGGAGCTTTGGATGACCCGGAGTCAGCAGGTCGGCGCTCATTGGAAATCTTGATCACTGCGATGCGCGACGCAGACATCCGGGCCTGCCAGCGCTTGATCGAACGGCTGACGGCCATGTCGAGCTGGCCGGGATTTGCGCGCCACCGACTGCTTGCCTTGGGCGCACGCTTGAGCAGGGCATCAGCGCTTCTCGAATGATCTCGGGATGAATGCCGCGCTCGTCATCTTCACCGGGCTTACTGCACTTGCGACGACGATTGCCGCTGCGGTCGCACTCTATCCCTTCATCCAGAATAGGCGATTGCCGCGAATCGCCTATGCGTTCAACGTCGACCTTCGGGCCGTGCTCATCCCGAGCAGTCCCTTCGGGATCCGCTTGACCGAGCCCGAGAAGCGTCGGTTCGTTCTTGTCATCGAGAATCCACGTCTTATCCCTCTTACTGTCAACAAGATCTTCTTCCATGCGAAGCACCCGACGACGGACCATGAACGCTGGATTGTTCAGCTGGCGCACGCCCAGATTCCGCCACGCTCACGTGGACAGATCCTCCTCAAGATGGACGAACCGAACATTCCGCGTGATCGCAGCGAGGTGCTTCTGGTTATCGAAGGCGTCGAGTAGAAGAAGATCATCAGCCCCGTTCTGGATTCGGAAGGCGACATCGAATTCACTCCGTTGAGGCTGATCAGTTCCGACTGATCGCCTATCCGGGCAGATGCCGCCGGAGAGCTCGAGAGCGGCAGAAATGGGCGACAATCCGAAAGCGCGCCTTCACCCATGAACGACTCAGTCAATGCGCGCATGCGCATCGCCGCGTGGCGGAAGCTGAAATACCAGGACCCCGAGGACACGCTGCGCCGTTTTCGTGAGCTCCAGCTGCTCGTCGCCCGCTCCGACCTGCCGGATGACGTTAAGAACCTTCGCCAGCGGGAATTGCGGAAGTTCCATGAGCTTCGCCAGGCGGCGCTCTTTGCGTTCGGGATGGGCAAGCGGCTTGGAGTCAAGGTCTACGTCACCCCAGGAGAAGCCGCCGACTATGACGCCATCTGCCTCTGGCGTCTCGATGACGAGGTCGAGCGCTATGCGCCGGTCCAGTTGAAGGAGCTGCCGCCGGCAGCAGACAACCCCCAGGCGACATTGCAGGAGCAGCTGTCGAAACTCGTGAAGTACACCAACTCGGCTGATCTACAAGTGGCGATCTACCTTAATCGCGCCGAGCACATCGATCTCACCGCCCTGACGATACCCATGAATATCGGTGGCGTATGGCTTGTCGGTTCAGTCTCGCCCGATCAGCGGCGATGGGTCTTGATTGGCGATCCGAAGGAAGCTCCTGAGGCGATACAATTCGACCACCCCGAGTCGAGTAGCCCGTGAGTATCGGTTGTCCACAACATGTCCTCACTTCCGTGCCTTAACCGGTCTATTCGGTTTTTCTTCGGGTCGCTATGATGCATGGCATGGAGGTCCAGCTCACGCCGCGTGCGTCCCGCCACGTGCCGCGTTTCCCCAACAAGATCCGCGAATACCGCCTCAAGGCCGGGCTTTCGCAGCGCAAGCTGGGAGCGCTCATTGGACGTGGCCGGAATGCCATTTCTTCCTGGGAACGGGGCCTTACGCGCCCTGACGTCACGCTAGGTGTTCGCCTCGCCAAGAAGCTTGCGACTCTGGCGGAGACGCTGTACATGACCTTCTACAGCCCACTCAGCGACGAGGAGCGTAATTCCGAGCGCACGTGACCGAGCTGCTCCTCGAGTATTTTCGCGCTCGGGCCAATCCCAAGGGCCTCGTCGTCGCATCCGAATCCCGGATTCTGGGAGATCTCGGAGTCTCGCGTGACGACCTGGTCCTCGTGCTCAAGGACCTTGAGGCCCGCGGACTGATCCGAATTCTTTCTACCTTGCCCTACCTGGTCCTGAAATGGTCTAGCAGCAACCCTCACCGTGATCAAGACCAGCAGCAAATCAGCGGCAATTCCGCTTCCGTGCATGTAGAGGTACCCGTCAGCCGCAAAGCTGCAGCAGCTATGCAGCAAGAGGATGGGGGTGCGGGGGAAGGAGAGGCGCTGCTGGACGAGGTGCTGCAAGTCCTCGGCCCCGACGCTGACCGTGACGCGTTCCAGGCAATCCTCTCCGGACGGTCACCGGAACTGATCCACCGCTGCCTTCAGCGAGTCCGGGCCACGAAGGCCATTCGCGTTTCTCGCGCCGCCCTCTTTCGCTCACTCCTTCAGAAGCTCAGCCATTGATACCGTGTCCACACCCCAACCCTTCACCCTCACCCTCGATCGCCGCATCCTCGAGCATCCGCGGGCCTACCACCTGCGACGCATGCGAGCGGGACTCTGGCTCTACCTCGACCTGTTGGCTCGGCTCCCGGCCGGCGCTGACACCTTCGAGGTCGAGCCCGCGGCGATTGGGGAGGGGATGGGGCTTGATGAAGCGACAATCCGCTCCTGGCTCGGACACTTGAGGAAAGCGGGCTATGTCAACGCCGAGCGGCTCAACAGCAAGGTCCGAGTGACGATCAAGAAGGGATTCGTCCCAGAACCGGCTGAGGCTCCGAAAGAGCGGTTCTTCACGGTCGCCAAGCTCCAACGTGCGCTCAAGGACAAGCTCAACGTCGAAGCCTTCGAGGCGGCGCTCAAGCTCTACCCAGACCCCGTCATCCGACGCGCCCTCGCCGGCGCGCTCGCGCCGCCAGATGAGGAGATTCGCCGCTCTCGCACCGCGCTCTTTCTCTACCTACTCAAACGCAACGCCCATGACCAGAGCGGCTAGCCCAATCCTCGCCATCGATCCCGGCCTTCGGGATCTCGGTTATGCGGTCCTTGCCGGGCGGCGGCTGGTCGCCCGCGACGTCATCGCCCTTCGCGTTCTACCCAAGGCACGGCGCCTGCCGGAGGCCAAGCAGCGGATCGCCGCCCTGGTCCGAGCACATCACCCACGTGCGATCGTCGTAGAGAAGACGTACCGGCATCCGGTGCCGTGGCTCAATGACCTTCACCGGATCACCCGCTCAGCACGAAGACTGGCGACAAGACGACGCATCGCGTTCGCGACCTATGCACCGCAGGCCGTGCGGCAATCCATCGCCGGCAGCGGGTGGGCGAAGAAATCCGAAGCTGCGCTCGCGATTGCCCACCGCTTTCCTCAGCTGCGCGTCTACCTCACGCAGGACCGGCGCTGGAAGGAGAAGTTCTGGCTCAACATGTTCGACGCCGTGGCACTCGCGCTCCATCACCAAGCGCGCGCCACACCGCCCTCCCGCAGCCGGTGATCCGGTTGAACCTGGCGCGTCAGGCTTGCCCCGGCGCCACTGCATCCCGAGCCGGTTCCTGCAAGGGGCCGGCACGGGCAGCCCTCGGGAGGGCATTTAAATTCACTTCACAATACTCATCATGGAGAACAAGACAATCCTCGGCATCGATCCGGGCACTAAGGAGATGGGCCTCGCCGTCCTACGCGGTCGTGAGCTGCTTTTCTATGGCGTGCGGACCCTTCGCAATGGGGCACGGCCATACGACGTTGTCGGTCAGGCTCGTAGGATCGTGCTTGAGGCGATCGAGAAGCACCGGCCGCAGGTCGTTGCGATCGAGGAGCCGTTCAATCTGCCGACCAAGCGGTCACACCTGCTAAACGTGATCGCGGACGAGCTGCGGGAGAGAGCGGCTGAGCTCGGGATGCAGGTCCTGGCGCTATCGCCAGAGGAGATCCGTCGCCGCGTCACCGGGAATCCTCGGGCGACAAAGATCGAGGTGGCTGAGTACCTCGCTCGCCACGGCTTCGATCAACTCGCGATGCTCATCCCGAAGCGCCCCGCTCGAGCAGCGCTCGGGTTGCGGCCACGGGACAAGTACTGGCTGCACATGTTTGACGCGCTGGGGCTCGCGGTGTCATCCGGATTTGGAAGGCAGTAGCTGCTTCACTTGGACATCCGCTGCCACGTGGCCGCGGATGGACAGGACGATTCCAAGCCTATTGGCTGTCTCGTACGGGTTAACCAAGTGCTCATCAGGGATGGCACCAGCCGTCCTACTGTCTTCCGAGATCCGATCCGTGGTCGACCCTCGCTCAACCCTAGCGCATACGGGGCTAGCGTAACGCATAGCGCGTACGTGCCTGAATTGCCAATAGTTTGGAAGCGGAGATCGAAACCTCCTGGAGCGACTCCCACAAGGCTGAAGCCCTCGGATCCAGCCGCCGGTCACGAACGCGCAAACGGGCGCTGCGCATGGCTACGCCCCACGGACGAACTCACCAATCGACCAAGCGGCCGTACCGCGATAGTTCCTCACCAAGTGTCGCTAGGTCCGGGAAGAGGCTTAGGCGGGAAGTGCCCAGGCGGAAGAGGTCAAGGAGGATTGGCTTACGGTGAACTGCTGGAATCTGGAATCGCCACAGGAACGCCCAAGCAACGGCCAGTTGATCGATGGCCTCATTTCGCCCATGTATGGTGAACCGAGAGTGCTGCTGAGTAACGCGAGGATCGAGTTCTTGTGGCCGAACGGCGAGAATCGGACCATCAGGGGGGCGTTTGGCGTTTGGGTTATTGAATGAAGATTCGTCGAAGGCACCGTGGAAAATCATGCCTGTGCCTGTGGGGTCGTCCCACGGATCCGCCCATTCGACGGGGTGAATCAGCATGGCTAGCCTTTGTAACCCATCAGAACGTGATACCGGATCCGCATCTGGGCCGTAGGCCACTGAAACGATTTGAATGAGCTCACGGCGTAGGTCTCCGGTGCGGCTCTCGCAGAAGGTCAGTAATTGCGGGTCAAGTGCAATTACATCGGCGTCGCCCCAATCCTCGCTGGTCGCGGTTTTCTCAATCACCTCTCGAAACCGCCGTCGATCCTCGGCCGCGAAATAGAGGGCAGCGAGCGCTGAGCGTAAGCTTCCCCGTCAAGTAGACGGCTAATAACTGGACTCCGGCGGCGGCTCAGGCCTCGGCCGGAAGGTTCGCGGCGGCACGCGGCCGAGGCTGTCGTGGGGCCGCT
>JACXTT010001280.1_pt1 | contig 42439 bp, 43 predicted proteins | sample 9270951 | NCBI WGS metagenome assembly JACXTT01 (sample SAMN15532306, study PRJNA645909) | rock metagenome | isolation source: weathered quartz diorite | place: Puerto Rico | collected 2017-06-21
ACTCGAAGTCAGCCTGCATATGGCGTTTGTGGAAGCAAGGCAGAAACGTCACGAGTTCATCACGGTCGAGCATCTGCTGCTCGCCCTGCTCGAGAACCCCTCGGCCCAGGAAGTGCTGAAGGCCTGCGCAGCCAAGATCGACGAGCTGAAAAAGGCGCTGGCGGAATTCATCGAGCAGCACACTCCCATTGTCGCAGGCGACGGTGATGTCAACACGCAGCCGACGCTGGGATTCCAGCGCGTGATCCAGCGCGCCATTCTGCATGTGCAATCCTCGGGCAAGAAAGAGGTGACGGGCGCGAATGTGCTGGTGGCGATCTACGGCGAGAAGGACTCCCATGCGGTGTATTTCCTTCATCAGCAAGGCGTATCGCGCCTGGATGTGGTCAATTTCATTTCGCACGGCATCTCCAAAGTCGCGCCCACTGGCGAGAAAAAAGAGGAAACCGAAACGGAAGCTGCTGAAGGCGAGCAAAGCGGAGGTGCGCTGGAGAGCTTTACCCTGCATCTGAACCAGCAGGCGATCGACGGCAAGATCGACCCCTTGATCGGCCGCGAGCATGAGGTCGAGCGCGTCATCCAGATCCTGTGCCGGCGTCGCAAGAACAACCCCCTGCTGGTCGGCGAGGCCGGCGTTGGCAAAACCGCCATTGCCGAAGGGCTCGCCAAGCGCATCGTTGACGGACAGGTGCCGGATATCCTGGCCAAGGCGCAGGTGTATTCCCTCGATATGGGCTCTTTGCTGGCCGGCACCAAATATCGCGGCGACTTCGAACAGCGCCTCAAGGCGGTGTTGAAGCAGCTGGTGGAGAACCCCAATGCGATTCTGTTCATCGATGAGATTCACACCCTGATCGGCGCCGGTTCGGCCTCGGGCGGCACACTGGATGCGTCGAACCTGCTCAAGCCGGCCTTGTCGTCCGGCCAGCTGAAATGCATCGGCGCGACCACCTATAACGAATACCGCAGCATTTTCGAAAAAGACCATGCCCTTTCAAGGCGCTTCCAGAAGATCGATGTTACCGAGCCGTCCATCGCCGAAACCATCGAGATTCTCAAGGGGCTGAAGTCGCGTTTCGAGACGCATCACAACGTCAAGTACACCTCGACGGCGCTGACCACGGCGGCCGAGTTGTCGGCCAAATACATCAACGATCGCCACCTGCCCGACAAGGCAATCGATGTGATCGATGAGGCCGGCGCCGCACAACGTATCGCGCCGAAATCCAGGCAGAAGAAGACCATCGGCAAACCGGAAATTGAGGAAATCATCGCCAAGATCGCGCGCATCCCGGCGCGCAACGTATCGAGCGATGACCGCAATGCGCTCAAAACCCTGGATCGCGATCTCAAATCTGTCGTGTTCGGTCAGGACAAGGCCATCGAAGCGCTGGCAACGGCCATCAAGATGGCGCGCTCAGGATTGGGTAATCCGGCAAAGCCGATCGGCTCCTTCCTGTTTTCGGGTCCGACCGGCGTCGGCAAGACTGAAGTCGCCAAGCAGTTGGCATTTATTCTCGGTGTCGAGTTGATTCGCTTTGACATGTCCGAGTACATGGAGCGGCATGCGGTATCGCGCCTGATCGGTGCGCCCCCCGGCTATGTCGGCTTCGATCAAGGCGGCCTGATGACTGAGGCGATCACCAAGCATCCTTACTGCGTGCTGCTGCTCGATGAGATCGAAAAGGCGCATCCCGATATCTATAACGTGCTGCTGCAAGTGATGGACCACGGCACGCTGACGGACAACAACGGGCGCAAGGCGGATTTCCGCAATGTCGTGGTTGTGATGACGACCAATGCCGGTGCGTCGGAGTTGTCAAAAACCGCTATCGGCTTCACCAACGACAAGAAGGCCGGTGACGAGATGGCCGAAATCAAGCGCATGTTCACGCCGGAGTTTCGCAACCGTCTCGACGCGACCATTTCCTTCGCGCCGCTGGACGAACAGATCATCCTGCGCGTGGTCGACAAGTTCCTGATGCAACTGGAAGCGCAGTTGACCGAGAAAAAAGTCGAGGTCAGTTACACCGAGGCATTGAAGAAATACCTGGCCAAGAACGGTTTCGACCCGCTGATGGGTGCACGACCGATGGCGCGCCTGATCCAGGACACCATACGTCGCGCCTTGGCCGACGAACTGCTGTTCGGGCGTCTTGCCAGCGGCGGCAAGGTCAGCATTGATGTGGATGCCGATAACAAGGTCAAGCTCGATATCAGTGAAGAGAAAGAAGTGCTGCCGCAGGAAACCTGAGCGGCAACGCGGAATCAAAAAGGGCCTCGATATCGAGGCCCTTTTTTTCTGGATGCTTTCACCTATGCATGTGCATTGTCAATGGCGCAATCAAGCCACTACGATGCCGTTGCGCTATGCTGCGCACATAGGACTCGGGGCAAATTTTCGTCGGTAATGGAGAAACCATCATGAACACCGTATTGCGAACCATTGCTGCATCCGTCACTGTCGCCTGCAGTGCGGCATATGCGCAAACACCGGTCGCGCCGGTTTTCGCCGGGGCCAATCTCAGTCCTGCGGGCGTGCGTTCGATGGCGGCCAATTGTGCAGCCTGTCATGGCACCAATGGCGCTAGTGCGGGCGGCGCCATTGCCGGTCTGGCGGGCATGAACAAGGAGTATCTGGCCAACCAGTTGAAATTGTTCAAGGAAGGCAAGCGCGAGGCCACCGTCATGCAGCAGCTGGCCAGGGGTTATAGCGAAGCCGAGATCAACGCCCTTGCGGAATATTTTTCGGTACAGAAGAAATAGCCGCTGCCCGATCCTGATGAAAACCCGTTTGAGGAGATCGCCATGAGCATGAATCGTCGGAGCTTCCTGAAAACGTCCGCCGTTACCGTCAGCGCGGCGGCGCTGACGTCGCTGGGCGGCTGCGCTGCCTTGGGTCTCGGCGGATCCAGGGTCGTCGTCGTTGGTGGCGGCTATGGTGGCGCCACGGCGGCACGTTACATCCGCATGTGGGGACCGCAAATCGACGTCACCCTGATTGAGCGCGACGCGGATTTCATTTCCTGTCCCCTGTCCAATCTTGTGCTGGGTGGCAGCCGCACCATGCAGGACATCACCGTCAGCTACGCGGCGCTGCAGAGCAAACACGGTGTGAAGGTGGTTCATGGTGAAGCGACCGCGGTGGACGTGGACAAGAAAGTGGTGCGGCTTGCAGGCGGGGCAGAAATTCCCTTCGACCGCGTTATTCTGTCGTCCGGCGTCGATTTCATCTACGACCAGATTCCCGGATTGAACAATGCGAATGCCCAGGCAAAGGTGCTGCATGCCTGGAAGGCGGGGCCGCAAACCCTGGCGCTGCGCAGGCAGCTTGAAGCCATGCCGGACGGCGGTGTGTTCGCAATCTCAATTCCGGAGGCGCCGTTCCGCTGCCCGCCTGGCCCGTATGAGCGCGCCTGCCAGGTTGCATCCTATTTCAAGCAGGCTAAGCCGAAGTCTAAGGTTGTCATTCTCGATGCCAATGGCGACATTATTTCCAAGCCGGGCCTGTTCAAGAAAGCCTTCGCCGATATGTATGGCGGGATCATTGAATACCGCCCCAACTCCAAAGTCGTCGATGTCGATCTGCGCACCTTGACGGCGAAAATGGAACTCGATGACTTCAAGGCCGATGTGCTCAATGTCCTGCCACCGATGCGCGCTGGCGCCATTGCTGCCCCGTTCATTACGGCGAACAAGCGCTGGTGCGAAGTCAACTGGCTGACCTACGAAGCGAAAAATGTTCCGGGTGTTCACCTGCTTGGCGATGCCTTGCAAATCGCACCGGGCATGCCGAAGTCGGGGCATATGGCCAATGCCCACGGCAAGGCCTGCGCCGCGGCGGTCGTTGCATTGCTAAGTGGCGAGCAACCGAACCCGAGCCCGACGCTCACCAATACCTGCTACAGCTTTGTGTCGGCCGAAAAAGTCGTGCATGTCAGCTCCGTGCATAAATACGATGAAAAAGACAAGACGATGAAGGCCGTACCCGGTGCGGGCGGATTGTCGGGCGCTGCCAATGAGTTGGAGGCGCAGTACGCTATGACCTGGGCGCGCAATATCTGGGCGGACACGCTCGGTTGAACATCCTCGAATGGCCGCTGGCCGGAGAGCAAGGCGGGGCGCGGCTTCCGGAGGTGCATGCCCCAAACACCGCGTGTTTGCTGGGCTTTGAGGCATCGCCATTTTGAGTTTTCATGCGGCTGATTTCCGCAGAGCGCAGCATGCGGAAATAGAAACAGCAATAGAAATTGCGTTCAGCCCGCGAACACGGTCCATTGCGCGGCCCACATCTCGGTGGGCGTGCGCCGGAAACCGGATTTGGCGAACTGGTGCCAGCGACCGACGACGAAGGCTATGATCGCATTCGAGTATGCATTGGGGTCGAGTGTGTTGTGCAGCGCGCCATTTGTTGCCGCCAAGCGGGCACTTTGACGCAACGATGCTTCAAGGCGGTCATGCAACTGGTTCATGCGCACTTGCAGGCGCTCGTCTTCATTTACCAGGGCGTCGCCGATCAGCACGCGCGTCATGCCGATATTCTTTTGCGCAAAATTGAGGAGCATGGCGACGATGGCCTCGATCTGCTTGAGACCGTCGGCCTCCTCAGTCTGGATCTTGTTCACCAGGGAAAACACCGTCTCCTCGATGAACTCGATCAGGCCCTCGAACATTTGCGCCTTGCTCGCGAAGTGCCGGTACAACGCAGCCTCCGACACATCCAGTTTCCTGGCAAGCAGCGCAGTAGTGATTTTCTCGCCCTTCGGCTGCTCGAGCATCTCCGCCAAGGTGTGAAGGATTGCGCGTCGGCGTTCGCCCGGCTCTCGTTTGGCCATTTCTTGTCTCCCGGCTATTGCAAAAAATTTGTTGTTACTTGCGTCCACCCAAAATGGATCCCAGCACACCGCGGATGATGCGTCGCCCTGCTTCCGAAGCCATGGCGCGCGCGGCGCTTTTCATGGCGGATTCTGCAATACTTTCGCGCCCGCGGCCACCGCCTGCGCCGCCCAGGGCATCGCCGATCTTGCCGAAGATGCTGCCCACCGAGCTGCCAAGGGAACCGCTCTGTTGCGAGGGCGCCGTTGAATTGGCATCGCCGCGTCGATCGCGCAATTTTTCAAATGCGGATTCGCGATCAATCGATTTCTCGTACTGGCCGGCGACTATCGAAGTGGCGACAAGCTTGTGGCGTTCATCCAGGCTGATGGGGCCGATCTGCGAACTGGGTGGGCAAATGAATGCCCGTTCGACAACTCCGGGGCGGCCCTTGTCGTCAAGAAAGGAAACCAGCGCCTCGCCGACACCGAGTTCGGTGATGACCTTTTCAATATCGAGCTTTGGATTGCTGCGGAAGGTGGTCGCCGCCGCGCTCACCGCCTTCTGGTCGCGCGGGGTATAGGCGCGCAGAGCATGCTGGATGCGGTTGCCGAGCTGTCCCAGCACGGTATCGGGAATGTCGATCGGATTTTGCGTCACGAAATACACGCCGACTCCCTTGGAGCGCACCAGACGCACCACCTGCTCGATTTTTTCCAGCAACTCCTTCGGCGCCTCGTTGAACAGCAAATGCGCCTCATCGAAGAAGAACACCAGCTTCGGTTTTTCCGGGTCGCCAACCTCGGGCAGGGTCTCGTACAACTCGGAGAGCAGCCAGAGCAGGAAGGTCGAGTACAGGCGCGGACTGGCCAGCAGTTTGTCGGCCGCCAGGATATTGATGACGCCCTGACCGTCGATGGTTTGCAACAGGTCGTCCAGCGCCAGGGCCGGTTCGCCAAAGAATTTGTCGCCGCCCTGCTGCTCAAGCGTCAGCAGGCCGCGCTGAATGGCGCCGATGGAAGCTGGCGAAATATTGCCGTAGTCGGTGGTGAACTGTCCGGCGTTTTCACCGACCCAGGAGAGCAGGGCGCGCAGGTCTTTCAGATCGAGCAGCAGCAAGCCGTTATCGTCGGCCACTTTGAATGCAAGACTGAGCACACCGGATTGTGTGTCGTTGAGATTGAAAATGCGCGACAGCAGCACCGGCCCCATCTCCGTGATGGTGGCGCGGATCGGGTGACCCTGTTCGCCGAACACATCCCACAGCGTGGCGGGGCAGCCTGCCGGCGTCAGCACAAGCTTGAGTTGCTTGGCCCGCTCGTCGACGCGCATATTCGGCTTTGCCGGTTGCGAAATGCCGCTCAGGTCGCCCTTTACGTCGGCCATGAATACCGGCACGCCAATGCGGGAAAATTGTTCGGCCAGCACCTGAAGCGACACGGTCTTGCCGGTGCCGGTTGCGCCGGCGATCAGGCCGTGCCGGTTCGCAAGCTTGGGAAGCAGGACAATATCAGTCAGCGCGTCGTCGCTGGTTTTGGCAATCAATAAAGGTTCAGGCATGACCGGTGTTTGCTGAGACAACGTTGGAGGTGGGCGTGAGTGAATGGTAACATCGCATCTTTAAAATTACTTCAAAAAGCGGTTCGCAAACGCGTTGACGCATGGTCAGGCGGTCGACGCCAAGCGCGCAGGAAAGGTAAGCCATGGCAGGTCATTCAAAATGGGCAAATATCCAGCATCGCAAGGGGCGCCAGGACGCCAAGCGCGGCAAGGTGTTTACGCGCCTCATCAAGGAAATTACCGTTGCCTCGCGCATGGGCGGGGCCGATTCGGGCGCCAACCCGAGGTTGCGACTGGCAATGGACAAGGCCTTCGACAACAATATGCCCAAAGACACCGTCGAGCGCGCCATCAAGCGCGGCGCCGGCGAACTGGACGGCGTCAATTATGAAGAAATCCGTTATGAGGGTTATGGCATTCGCGGCGCGGCCATCATTGTCGACTGCATGACCGATAACCGGGTGCGCACCGTAGCCGAAGTGCGGCACGCGTTCTCGAAATATGGCGGCAATATGGGTACCGATGGGTCGGTAGCCTTCCTGTTCAAGCACTGCGGGCAACTGATGTATGCGCCGGGTACCAATGAAGACAAGTTGATGGAGGCGGCACTCGAAGCAGGTGCCGAGGATGTGATTGGCAATGATGATGGCTCCTTTGAAGTTGTTACCGGACCCTATGATTTTTCAACCGTGAAGGCAGTGCTCGAAAAGGCCGGATTCAAGGCTGAATTTGGCGAGGTCACCATGAAGCCTTCAAATGAAACTGTTCTGGTCGGCGATGATGCAGTAAAGATGCAAAAGCTGCTGGATGTGCTGGAGTCGCTCGACGATGTGCAGGATGTCTACACCTCGGCAGTCATGGATGAAACGGCCGGTTGATGCGCCTTGCCGCCATTCTGGATAACAGGCTGCTGCCGGCAAGCCCCGGCGGGTCGCAACGATGAGGATTTTGGGCATTGATCCCGGCTTGCGAATCACCGGCTACGGTGTCATCGAAAAAACCGGCAATACCCTGTTCTACGTGGCCAGCGGCTGCATCAAATCGCCTGATGGCGAACTGCCGGACCGCCTCAAGAACATACTCAATTCCGTGCAGGAAGTGATTCGCCTGTATTCGCCAGGACAGGTTGCGGTGGAGAAGGTCTTCGTCAACGTCAATCCGCAGTCCACATTGCTGCTCGGCCAGGCGCGCGGCGCCGCCATTTGCGCTGCGGTTGCCCACGATCTGTCGGTGGCGGAATACACCGCGCTGCAGGTCAAGCAGGCGGTGGTCGGCAACGGGCACGCCAACAAGGAGCAGGTACAGGAAATGGTAAAACGTCTGTTGAAGCTGCCAGGGCAGCCGAGCCCCGATTCTGCCGATGCGCTCGCCTGCGCCATCTGCCATGCGCATGGCGGGGAATTGAGCGGCATGAGCACACGCGGCTATCGCGTCAAGGGCGGGAGGCTGGTCAAATGATCGGGCGCATTTCCGGAATCTTGCTGGAGAAAAATCCCCCGCAGGTGCTGGTCGACGCCAATGGCGTGGGCTACGAAATCGATGTGCCGATGTCGACGTTTTACGGCTTGCCGAAAACCGGGGACAAAGTGGCCCTGTTCACCCACCTGGTGGTGCGCGAGGATGCGCAGCTTCTCTATGGTTTCGGCACTGAATCAGAGCGTTCGACCTTCCGTACCTTGCTCAAGGTCAGCGGCGTCGGCCCCAAAGTGGCGCTGGCGGTGCTGTCGGGCATGAGCGTCAACGACCTTGCCGAAGCGGTCGCCACCCAGGAAAGCGGGCGCTTGACCAGAGTTCCGGGCATCGGCAAGAAAACCGCCGAGCGGCTGCTGCTCGAGTTGAAGGACAAATTGAAAGTCGATGTGCGCATTACCGTCGGTTCAGGGGAGGGCGCGAGAACCTCCGCTGCCGCCGATGTATTGAACGCCTTGATCGGGTTGGGCTACAGCGAGCGCGAAGCCTTGCTGGCGGTCAAGCAGTTGCCTGCGGATGTTTCAGTCTCCGACGGCATTCGCCAATCGTTGAAATCGCTTTCCAAGGGCTAAGCCTTGTCCAGCGATTTGTTCCGGCAAACTTGAGCGAGCGGCGATGTCATCGAGCAAACAGGGTTTTTACAGTCGCGTCAATCTGAACGCCCGCTGGTTCCGCCTGCTCATGAATTTGTGGCCACCGTTCTTCGGGCTGCGCATCCATATCGTGAGCATCGCCCCGGATTGGCGCGAAATCACCATCCGCATGAAGCTTTCCCTGCGCAACCGGAATTATGTCGGCACGCATTTTGGAGGCGGCCTGTTCGCCATGACCGATCCGTTTTACATGCTGATGCTGATGAACATTCTCGGCGGCGATTATCTGGTGTGGGATAAATCGTCGACCATCCGCTTTCTGAAGCCCGGACGCGGCGCAGTCGTGGCGCATTTTCGCTTGAGCGAGGCACAGCTGGACGAGGTGCGCCAGCGTACCGCCACCGGTGAAAAATTTGAACCCACCTGGCGTGTCGACATCGTCGATGCGGCCGGCGAAGTGGTCGCAAGTGTCGATAAAACCCTTTACATTCGGCGCAAACAGAAAAAAACGGTGGGCCTCGGCTAAAATGGGTCCATGCTAGAGCCTGATCGTCTTATTGCCGCCACCCCCGCCTCGGTCCAGGAAGAAGCGCAGGAACGCGCGCTGCGCCCCAAATTCCTCGATGAATATGTCGGTCAGGAAAAAATCCGGGGCCAGCTGTCGATCTTCATCGAGGCGGCCCGGGCGCGCAAGGAGCCGCTGGATCACACCCTGCTGTTTGGCCCGCCGGGCCTGGGCAAGACCACGCTGGCACATATCATCGCCCGCGAGATGGGGGTGAATTTGCGCCAGACCTCGGGCCCGGTGCTGGAGCGTGCTGGCGACCTTGCGGCCATGCTCACCAATCTCGAGCCGAACGATGTGCTGTTCATCGATGAAATCCATCGCCTGAGTCCCGTGGTCGAGGAAATCCTTTACCCGGCGCTCGAGGATTATCAAATCGACATCATGATTGGCGAGGGGCCCTCGGCACGCTCGGTCAAACTCGATCTGCCGCCATTCACCCTGGTCGGCGCGACGACTCGGGCCGGTATGCTCACGAACCCGCTGCGCGACCGCTTCGGCATCGTTGCCCGCCTCGAGTTCTATTCACCGGACGAGTTGACCCTGATCGTCAATCGCTCGGCACAGCTGCTCAAGGTGGAAGCCAGCGACGACGGCGCCCGGGAAATTGCCCTGCGTTCGCGCGGCACACCGCGCATTGCCAACCGCCTGTTGCGCCGCGTGCGCGATTTTGCCGAGGTAAAACGCGAAGGAAAAGTCGACAAGGAAATCGCCGATGCCGCGCTGAAGATGCTCGACGTCGACAAGATCGGCCTTGATGTCATGGATCGCCGCATGCTGCTCGCCATTATCGAGAAATTCGCCGGGGGGCCAGTGGGCGTTGAAAACCTTGCCGCGGCCATCGGCGAGGAGCGTGACACGATCGAGGATGTGCTCGAACCGTACCTGATACAGCAGGGTTATCTGCAACGCACACCGCGCGGCCGCATGGCCACCTTGCTGGCCTACCAGCATTTCGGCGTCACCGCGCCGGCACAGGCCGGCGCGCCTGAACTTTTCTAGCGAAAACCGGGTCTCTATACCGCATGGCAAAAATTTCCCTGAAGAACGCGCAGCAAACGGAGCTGTTCACATTCGCGTTCCCGCAGCGTGTGTATTTCGAGGATACCGATGCCGGCGGAGTGGTTTACCACGCCCGCTATATCCATTTCCTGGAGCGCGCCCGCACCGAGTGGTTGCGCTATCTCGGCTTCAATAACGGCGATTTGAATCGGCGCCACAAAATGTTGTGGGTCGTCAGCGAAATCAATATCAATTTTGTCAAGCCGGCAAAGCTCGATGATGCGCTGGAAGTTACCGTGGCCGTCGAAAATCTGGGGCGAGTGCGATGCAGTTTCCACCAGGAGGTGCGTCGCGGCGAAGAGACTCTTGTCAAGGCACGGGTCACCGTGGCCAGTGTGGCCGCGGACACATTCAAGCCGATTGAAATTCCTGCTGATGTGAGAAAAAAAATGGAGGCGACTTGTTGAACGTTACCCAGGACGTGGCGATCTTTTCCCTGATTGCGCAGGCGTCGATTGTCGTCAAATTTGTTCTTGGCGTATTGATTTTGGCTTCCTTGTTTTCCTGGTGGTATATCTTCGCCAAGATGTTTTCGGTCCGGCGTGCCAAGAATCAGGCGAATGAATTCGAGCAGGAATTCTGGAGCGGCACCGACCTGATCGGCCTGTACCAGCGCGCGAGCACCGGGCACTACGATCCGGCCGGCATGGAACGAATCTTCGAGGCCGGCTTCAAGGAGTTCATGAAGCTGAAAAGCCGCGCGGGTTCGGATATCGGCGCCCTTATGGATGGTACGCGCCGGGCGATGAAGGCCACCTTTCAGCGCGAGCTCGATTATCTTGAATCCCATCTTTCCTTTTTGGCCACGGTGGGTTCAGTGAGTCCGTATATCGGCCTGTTTGGCACGGTCTGGGGCATCATGAACGCGTTTCGGGGACTGTCCAATGTTGCGCAGGCCACCCTGGCCCATGTGGCGCCTGGCATAGCGGAAGCATTGATTGCCACCGCCATCGGCCTGTTCGCGGCGATTCCGGCGGTGATTGCCTACAACCGCTATACCGCTGAAATCGACCGGCTTGCCAATCGATACGAGAGTTTCATCGAGGAATTCTCGAACATCCTGCAGCGGCAGGCAGTGGGTTAGGCAGGATTGCCATGAGGCGGCCGCGCAAGACCATTGCCGAGATCAACGTCGTTCCCTATATCGACGTGATGCTGGTATTGCTGATCATATTCATGGTCTGTGCGCCGCTGATCACCCCTGGTCAGATAGACCTGCCCAGCGTCGGCCAATCGCTCAATCCGGCAGTGGCGCCGCTCGAGGTGCGCATCAGCCGCGATGCCTCCATCGTGCTGGTGGATCGCCAGCAGGGGGGCACGGAGTTGGCAGTGTCCCGCGAGCAGCTTCTGGCGCAGGTCAGAGCCATCCAAGCCAATCACCCCGATCAAGCGGTCGTGATTTCTGCCGACAAGAGCCTCCGCTACGAGGACGTATTGCAAGTTCTGGATACCTTGCAGCGTGGCCGCATCAAGCGCGTTGGCCTGCTTGCAAAACCCCTTAGCTGAAGACGCTGACTGCCGTGGCTGCATCCTTATCCCCGGGATTTTCCGCAACGCCGCCCGAGCCGCGGCAGTCGCGCCATCTGCGGCGTCGCGGCGAGCCCGGACTGTTGCCGGCAGCATTGCTGGCGGTCATCGTTCATGGCGGATTCTTCACGTTGATTGTTTTTGGGGTGTCCTGGCAGGTGCGAAATCCCGCGCCCGTGGTCGCCGATATCTGGAATCAGCTACCGCCGATACGCAATGCCGTTGAGCCCGCTCTACCGCCGCCGGTGGCCGAGCCAGAACCTCCTCCCACCGCTACGCGATCCCTTGCACCACCGATTGCGAAAGCCACGCCACTGCCGAGCCAGGCCGATGTCGAACTGAAGGCCCGGCGCGAACGCGAAACAATCGCGCAGAAGCAGGCCGAACAGGCGCTCCTGGAGAAGAAGCAGCGCGACGAGGCCAAGGCTGCCGAGGCACAGAAGAAAGCATTGGCCGAAAAGGCCCTTGCCGAGAAGAAGCAGCGGGAAGAAGTCGCCAGACAGAAAGCAGCGGAAGCGCAGGCGAAGGCTGAGCAAGAGAAACGGGATAATGAGGTGCGCGCGGCGGCCAATGCCTCGTTGCGCGAATACAGCGCCAGAATTTCCATGCTCATAAAAAGTCGGGCGAACATTCCGGATACGGTCAACGGCAAACCGGCGATTCAAATCAGCCTGCGTCTGTTGGTAAATGGTGTTGTGTTTGATGCGCGGGTCGTAAAACCCTCCGGGAACCGCGTGTATGATGAAGCGATTGAGCGTGCGATAAACGGCATTCGCCAGTGGCCGCTTCCCGACAATCCGGAACTTTTGGGGGGCAGGCGCGAACTTATACTCAATATCGAACACGAGCGATAAACCATGATTCGAGCCATTACAAGTTTTCGGGACGACTTTTTTGCCCTGTCTCAACCAATCCGCAGATATGCGATAGCTGTCATATCGGTTGCTGCCCTGTTTTTCTTGTCTGCTCCTGCGCAAGCGCAATTGGTGATTGACGTCACCACGAGCGCCGGCCGGCAGATTCCCATCGCGCTGGTGCCCTTCGCCAATGAAGACAAGGCGCCGCAGAACATCGCGCCGATCATCAGCAACAACCTGGCGCGCACTGGCCTGTTCCGCATTGTCAATACCACGGGACTGAGCGTGCTGCCGAGCGAGCCATCGGAAGTGAACTTCACCGACTGGAGCACGCGCAGTGCCGAGGCGCTGGTGATTGGCGGTATCTACCCGCTTCAGGATGGCCGCTTCGAAGTTCGCTTCCGCATGTTCGATGTGGCCAAGCAAAGCCAGATCAGCAGTCTTTCCTATACGGTGATGGCATCTCAGCTGCGGGCTACCGCGCACAAGATTTCGGATGAAATATACGAAAAATTGCTGGGTGAACGCGGCGTTTTCTCGACCAAGATTGCCTATGTGCTGAAAACAGGCCCGCGATATGAACTCCAGGTCGCCGATGCCGACGGCTTCAATCCGCAGACGGTGCTGTCGTCGCTCGAGCCGCTGCGTTCCCCGAAGTGGTCGCCGGACGGCAGCAAGCTGGCATATGTATCGTTCGAAAGCCGCAAATCGACGGTCATTGTGCAGGATCTGGCCACCGGCCAGCGCAGGACAGTCGCCAATTTCCGTGGCGACAACTACGCGCCCAATTGGTCGCCCGACGGCAGCAAGCTGGTGGTGGCCCTGTCGAAGGATGCGGTCTCGCAGGTTTATGTCATTCCCGCCGGCGGCGGCGATGCCGTTCGCATCACTCAGAGCAATGGCATCGACACGAACGCCACGTTCACACCGGATGGAAAAGACATCATTTTCGTATCCGACCGATCCGGCGGTCCGCAACTCTACCGGGTGCCGGTTGTCGGCGGTGTCGCGCCGCAGCGTCTGACTTTCGAGGGTAGCTACAATGTCAACCCGCGCATGAGCGCTGACGGCAAGCTGGTGGCTTTCGTGAATCGCGATGGCGGAAAGTTGCGCATCGCGACGCTGGAGCTGTCCACCTTGCAGATGAATGTCCTCACCGATGGACCGCTTGACGACAGTCCCAGCTTTTCGCCAAATGGCCGAACGATTTTGTTTGAATCGAAAGCAGGCGATCGCGGCACGCTGGGTGCGGTATCGGTTGACGGTCGTGTCAAGTCGCGGTTGAGCTCACAATCGGGCGATGTTCGCGAGCCAGCCTGGGGCCCCTACGGCTCGGCAGGCACTGCGCGCTAGCGCCAAGCTGCCGGTCGAGGGCGCGTAAATTATGGTGCCGCCCTGCTTTCATGTGGGCGTCTTGTTTTCCATGGCCGAAGGCGCTTGCGCCGGAAATGTGAAGTGCCATGGTGGTTTTTCCCCAGGAGAAAATGATGAAAAGATTATCGATAGCCGCCTGTGTATTGGTTTTGTTTGCCGGATGCGCCAGCAAAGGTCCCGCCACGGATGTTCCGGTGGAAAACCGCGATACCCCGGCGACCGGCACGACGTCGTCCGCCCAGCCGCCGACCACGCAAGCCATGCAGGGCACCCCGGTTATCGGCAATGCCATGAAGTCCGATCCGCTGAGGGACGCGAACAATATTTTGTCCAAGCGCGTCATTTACTTCGACTACGACAAGGATTCCGTCAGGCCCGAGTTCGCTCCGGTTGTGCAGGCGCACGCCAAATACCTGACGGAAAACCGGTCGCGCAAAATGCGCCTTGAAGGGCATGCCGACGAACGCGGCTCCCGAGAATACAATATGGCGCTGGGGCAGCGTCGTGCCGAGGCGGTGCGCAGGGCGTCATCCGTGCTAGGCGTCACAATTGACCGCGTCGAGACGGTCAGCTTCGGTGAGGACAAGCCGCGGGCGAATGGACATGATGAGGCGGCATGGGCACAGAACCGTCGCGTCGAAATTGTTTACGACGGCGAATAGGCTACCGGGAGCGCAACTTGAAACAAACGGGACAAATGCGGACGATACGATGGATTGCGGCTGGCGCGGCGCTGGTGTTCAGCCTGAACGCCGCCGCCGGCCTGTTTAATGACGAAGAGGCGCGCAAGGATCTCAAGAACTTGCGCGCGTTGCTTGAGCAGCAGAACCGGGATAACGAGACCCGATTCCTGAAGCTTGATGAATCCATCAAGAACATCGGCATCATTCAGCTACTCAATCAGATCGAGCAGCAGAATGCCGAAATAGCGCGCCTCCGCGGCCAGGTTGAGGTTCTGGCCAACCAGAACGATCAACTGAGCAAGCGCCAAAAGGATTTTTACCTCGATATCGATACCCGTTTGCGCAAACTGGAAGGTATCCCCGCCGACAGCAGTGCCGCGGCGGCCGCGGGTGCCGCCAGTGCTTCTGCACCGGCAGTGTCCCCGCCGACCTTGCCGGCAGCAAGCAAACCCGCGCTCGCGCCCGTCAACAAGGAGCAGGAAAGCAAGGCCTACGATGTTGGCGCGACGTTGTTCCGGCGCGGCGAATTCATGGCGGCCATTCGCGCATTCGAGGTATTCAGGATGGATTATCCGGCGAGCGCGCTGAGTCCGAACGCCCAATACTGGATCGGAATCAGCCATTTTAATCTCAAGGACTATGCCAATGCGCGCGCCGCGCAGGAAGCGTTGCTCAAAGTCCATCCTGACTCGCCCAAGGTCCCTGATGCGTTGCTGGCCATTGCCAGCGCGCAGAGCGAAATGGGCGACAACGGCCAGGCGCGCAATACCCTGCAGGACATCATCGCCCGCTTTCCGGGTACCGAAGCCGCCACCAAGGCGCGAACGCGGCTGACACAACTCCGACGCTAGCGCCCTCCCATGACACCAGCAATCAGGATTCCTGCCGCCATTCCGCGCGCCGCCGAAGGCAAGGCCGCGCCGCAAGACGGCGGCGGGTCCGAACAAAAATCGACGCGTGCCGATGAGCTGCGCATCAATGAGATCTTCTTCTCTTTGCAGGGAGAGTCCAGCCGGGTCGGCTTGCCCACGGTCTTTGTGCGGCTGACCGGTTGTCCGCTGCGCTGCGGATATTGCGATACGGCCTACGCTTTTCACGAAGGCAAGACTCGCCAGCTTGCCGATGTGCTGGCAGAGGTTGCCGCCTATGGAGTCCGCCACGTTTGCGTGACCGGCGGCGAGCCGCTGGCGCAGCGTGCCTGCCTGCGATTGCTGTCGGCTCTGTGCGATGCCGGCCATTCGGTATCGCTGGAGACCAGCGGGGCGATCGATATCTCATCCGTCGATCCGCGTGTTTCGCGCATCATGGATATCAAGACGCCGGGCTCGCAGGAAGTCGGCAGAAATCTTTGGAAGAATATCGACTTCCTCTCGCCAAAAGACGAGATCAAGTTTGTCATCACCAGCGAGGCCGATTATTTCTGGTCCCGGGATTTGCTGCGCAGCCGCCGGCTGGACGAGATATGTCCCGTGCTGTTTTCGCCGTCGTTTGCCGAGGTGACTCCTGCGCAGCTCGCCGAATGGGTGTTGCGAGACCGGCTGCCGGTGCGCATGCAGGTGCAACTGCACAAGGTCATCTGGGGCGAGAAGCGCGGCGTCTAGGTTATGAGCATTCCGTTGAAAAAAGCGGTGGTGATGTTGTCGGGCGGGCTGGATTCGGCGACCGTGCTGGCGATGGCGCGCGAGCAAGGCTTTGAACCGTATGCCCTGTCGTTCGATTATGGCCAGCGCCATCGTTCGGAACTGCAGGCGGCATCGCGCATCGCGCAAGCGCTGGGCGCCCGCGAGCATCGCGTCATCAAGCTTGATCTGACAGGCTGGGGAGGCTCGGCACTGACGGATACGCGCATTGCCGTTCCGACTGCGCTGGCGGCGGGTATTCCGGTGACTTATGTGCCGGCCAGAAACACGATTTTCCTGTCGCTTGCGCTGGCCTGGGCAGAAACGCTCGACGCCCTGGATATTTTTGCCGGCATGAATGCGGTGGATTATTCGGGCTATCCGGATTGCCGCCCTGAATATATCGCCGCCTTCCAGGCCATGGCGCGCCTGGCGACAAAGTCGGGCATTGAAGGCGGACAAATAACCATCCGCACCCCGATCATCAAAATGAGCAAGGCCGATATTGTGCGCGAAGGCACGCGCCTTGGCGTGGATTACGCGATGACCGTTTCCTGCTATCAGGCGGATACCGATGGCCGTGCCTGCGGCGCTTGCGATTCCTGCCGTTTGCGCCGGGAAGGTTTTGCGGCGGCAGGTATCGCCGATCCGACCCGTTACGCCTAGTTGCCTGTCCAGCAAGGCGGTACGGACGATGGCAAGGCGTAAAATGCTGGCCATGCCATCTCGAATTGAAACGGATCATTGCGCATGAGCACTGCAACGAATCTCGCCACCACCGTCGCATGGCTGGGTTTTGCCGTCGCGTTTGCGCTCGGCGCCATTTCCCAGCGCACCCAGTTTTGCACGCTCGGTGCTGTCTCGGATATCGTCAACATGAACGACTGGACGCGCATGCGCATGTGGGTGCTGGCGATGGCGGTGGCGATCATCGGCGCGCAGTCCCTGCAGGCAATGGGGCTGATCGATTTGTCGAAATCGTTTTATGCGCGTCCGAATATCACCTGGCTCTCCTATGCCGTCGGGGGAACGCTGTTCGGTATCGGCATGACGCTCGCCTCGGGTTGCGGCAGCCGCACTCTGGTTCGCATCGGCGGGGGTAATGTCAAATCCCTGGTGGTCCTGGTCTTTCTCGGTGTCGCGGCCTATATGACTATCAAGGGCCTGTTCGGGACATGGCGAGTCGCATATCTGGATGTATTCAATATCGACCTGGCGACGCGAGGCGTGGCAACACAGGACGTCGGCACCCTGCTGAGCCAATGGGGCATTGACAGGAGGACGGCGCAGCTATGGACCTCGCTCGCTGCGGCGACGGCGATGCTGGCCTTCGTCCTGAAAAGTGCGGATTTCCGCAGAAGTATCGATGGCTGGCTCGGCGGAATGGGCTACGGACTCGCGGTTGTCGCCGGCTGGTACATCACCGCGCATATCGGCTATGGCGAAAATGCCGAAACGCTTGAGACCGTATTTTTCGGCACCAATAGCCGCCAGGCGGAATCGATGACCTTCGTGGCGCCGATTGCCTACAGTCTGGAGCTGCTCATGCTGTGGAGCGACAGATCCCTGATCGTGACATTCGGTGTGGCCACCACTGCCGGCATGATTCTCGGCTCGCTTGCCTATTCGCTGGCGATGAAGCGCTTTCGTTGGGAAGGTTTTGCCAGCGCGGAAGATACGCGCAATCACCTCGTCGGCGCGACGCTGATGGGGGCCGGCGGGGTGACGGCCCTGGGCTGCACCATCGGCCAGGGAGTCAGCGGCGTATCCACTCTTGCGATCGGTTCATTTCTCGCCCTTGGTGGAATGCTGCTGGGCTGTTACGGCACCCTCAAATACCAGTACTGGAAGCTGATGCAAGAGGTTTGAAATCAGTTATTTAGTGTCCGCATGCAAAAGTTTTGCAATTGAATGTTGACCACAGAAGCTCAAGAATTTATAATCGTGGGCTTCGTTGAGTGCTTTGCTAAGTTGTGTAAGGCTAGGGGTTACATATGGCTTTACATGGAAGCACAGTGCAAAAGTTGGGTCGTTAGCTCAGTTGGTAGAGCAGCGGACTTTTAATCCGTTGGTCGCAGGTTCGAATCCCGCACGGCCTACCAGTATCGAAAAAGGGGTCGCCTTCATGGCGACCCCTTTTCTTTTGCCGGTGTCCACGGCTTCCCGCCATCCCGCAATCTCATTGCGGAAATGCTAGTATCGATATCTTGTCGGGCTGGCTGGTACGAACAGAGGCGGAAGAATAATGAAAAAATCGATTCTCGTCGTCGAAGACGATCCACTGGAACTTGAACTGACCCTGGCGGGACTGGGCGCGTTTTGCGCGGGCATCGATATTGCCAGCGCCTCGGATGGTGCGGAGGCCATCGAGTATTTGTTCGCGCGTGCAGAAGAGGGTGCCTCGCTTGCCGAGACGACTCTGGTCATCATGGACATCAATATGCCGCGGCTCGACGGGATCAGCGCGGTGAAAGCCTTGCGCAACGATCAACGCACCGCGCTGATGCCGATCATCATGTTGTCGAATTCGGACGATCCGCGCGATGTGAAAGCCGCATACGAAGCGGGCGCCAATGCCTTCGTGCGCAAGCCCGGGCTCGGCGTGTCTTCGACCGAATTGTTCGGCAATATGGTGCCGTTCTGGACGCGCTTCAACCAGGTCGCCGCCTGAAGTCCCGCGCAGCTCAGTAGTAGCTCAATTCGCGGGCCTTGCCCCAGAATACCCGATAGGCATACACCGTATAGCCGGTGATGGCGGGCAATACAATCAGCGCACCGACCAGGATGATTTTCAGCGACTCGGGCGCGCTGGCGGCCTGCCAGATGTCGATGCGATCGACGACCAGGTAGGGAAACAGGCTGTAGGCCAGGCCATAGAACGCCAGCACGAAAATCGATACCGTAGCCGCAAACGGCACCCAGGCGCCATATTCATTGCCATCCTTGAGGCGCGTCGGCAGTCGCCGCAGGGAGCGCTCGATGGTGAAAAACAGTGCGGCGGTCGCCAGGGGAATGGGCATCAGCAAGAAAAGGTTCGGCAGCGAAAACCATTTTTCGAAAATGCGTGCGCTGACCAGGGGCGTCACGATCGAGATGGCCGCGATGCCGGCGCCGGTGAACCACAGGCTGCCGTAGGCCCAGCGCACCGCACGCCGCTGCAGTTCGCCTTCGGTTTTCATGATCAGCCAGGTGGAGCCCAGCAGCGCATAGCCGGCGCACAGGCAGAGCCCGGTGACCAGCGCGAAAAAAATTTGCGGCCAGCCGTTCTTGAAACCGGTGATGTAGAGCCCCAGCATCACGCCCTGCGAAAACGAGGCCAGCAGCGAGCCGCCGAAGAAGGCCGTGTTCCACATGGGTTTGTGCATGGCGCGCGCCTTGACTCGGAAGTCGAAGGCCACACCGCGCAGGATCAAACCGGCCAGCATCAGGGCGACGGGTAGATAGAGCTCGCCGAGGATTGCGCCGTGCGCAACCGGGAATGCGACCAGCAGGATGCCTACACCGAGCACCAGCCAGGTCTCGTTGGCATCCCAGAACGGCCCGATCGAGGAGATCATCACGTCCTTGTGCTCATCGCTGGCGCTGCGCAGCAGGATGCCGACACCGAGATCGTAACCATCGAGCACCACATAGGCCAGCATGGCGATGCCCATCAATCCCAGGAACACCACCGGCAGCCATGCACCATTCGACGACGGGTCCATTACCATCCTCCTTATTTTTTGGCGGGCAGAAAATTGCCGCCGCCGAGTCCGACGGGAGCCGGTGGCGCGCCCGACGCGGTTGGATACTGCGCGCTGCGAGCGAGATAGAAAACCACCGAAACGTAAGCGATGGCGAGGAGCACATAGAGCGCCATGTACATGAGGAAAGTGGACAGGATCATGCCGGTGCTTATGCTCGATGCGGCCTCGATTGTGGTCAGCACGCCATAGACCAGATAGGGTTGGCGACCGATTTCGGTGACGTACCATCCTGCCACCGTCGCCACCCAGCCGGCAAAGGTCATGCCGATCAGCACCGCAGTCAGCCAGCGTGCGGGTTCGCCCTTGCGCTTCAATTGCCAGGCCGCCAGCCACGACACCGCCAGCATCAGCATGCCGACGCCGACCATAATGCGGAATGCCCAGAATACCGGCGCCACCGGCGGGTGCTTGCCGATGAACTCATTGAGTCCCTTGATCTCGCCGTCCGTCTTGTGGGTGAGGATCAGGCTGGCCAGGTTGGGAATTCCGATGGCGTAATCGTTGCTGCGGGTTTTTTCATTGGGTATCGCGAAGCCCAGCGCCGGTGCGCCGCGTTCGGTTTGCCACACACCTTCCATCGCGGCGACTTTGGCTGGCTGGTGTTCCAGGGTGTTGAGGCCATGCGCATCGCCGGCAATGATCTGCAGGGGGATCAGGCAAGCGGCGAGATAAACACCGGTCTTCATGGCCGCCATCACCGAGGCGGCGCGGTCACCGCGGAACCAGCGATAGGCCGACACGCCGGCGATGAGGAATGCCGAGGTCAGGCCCGAGGCCAGCAGCATATGCGTCATGCGGTAAGGAAAGGAGGGATTGAACAGGATCGCCAGCCAGTCGGTGGCGTGGGCCTTGCCGTTGATCATCTCGAAGCCGACCGGCGTCTGCATCCAGGAGTTGAGCACGATGATCCAGAACGCCGACATGGTGGTACCGAAGGCCACCAGCAGCGTCGCCACGGTGTGGGTGCGATTGGAAACGCGATTGAAACCGAACAGCATGATGCCGAGGAAGGTCGCCTCGAGGAAGAATGCCGTCAGCACTTCATAGGCCAGCAGCGGGCCGGCGATATTGCCGACGGTCTGCATATAGCCCGGCCAGTTGGTGCCGAACTGGAAGCTCATGGTGATGCCGCTGACCACGCCCAGCGCAAAAGTCAGCGCAAACACCTTCACCCAGAATTTGTAGGCGTCCATCCACTTCATGTCGCCGGTGGCGTTGTAGCGCAGCTTGAAAAACAGCATCACCCAAGTGAGCGAAATCGAAATCGTCGGGAACAGGATGTGGAAGGTGATGTTGGCGCCGAACTGGGCGCGGGCGAGAATGATCGGGTCAATCATGGCGCTTCCTTGGCGTTGGGATTTAACAGGCAGTGCAATCAGTTGGCGGCGGATGATTTTCGCGCGCCCGTGACGACTTTGAGCTTGTCCTTCATCTCCAGCAATTTGGTGACCTTGGCGCCCATGCTCATCAGCTGCTTGAGCGTATCCGGGTCAAGGCGCTGCACGTCGTTGAACCACAGTGTAGCCATCTCGATCAGATCGTGCATTTGCTTCATTCGGCGTTGCGCATAGCGGTCCTCATCGCTGTCCGCTGTGGCGAGCATGGCATCGCGCAGCATCGACAAAGTTGGGTCGATCTCGCGCTTGCGGCGTTCTTCAGCGAGGGTGCGGAAGATGGCCCAGACATCGTCCGGCGAGGAAAAATATTCGCGGCGGTCATTGGGCAGGTGCTGCAATCTGGTCAGCCGCCAGGACTCCAGCTCCTTCAATCCCATGCTCACATTGGAGCGCGAAAATGCCAACGCCTCGGCGATTTCATCGGCATTGAGCGGACGCTGTGAAACATACAGCAGGGCGTAGATCTGGCCGACGGTACGGTTGATGCCCCAGCGGCTGCCCATCTCGCCGAAGTGGAGTACGAAGTCCTGCGCCAGCGGGGAAAGTTTCATGCGGCTCGCGATTGTTGAATTTTCAGTAATTCCTGAAATTTTAGCAAAGTCGATCCGGAGCGGCAAGCGCAGAAAGCCAATTTTTGTGACCAGCCAAAGGCAAGACCGCCGTGCTGCGCAAGCCATTACCGGACAAAAACTGAGAGTGGATTCCGTGTGTTGGAATGCAAACTCCAGCATTGGCGCGCCTTATCAGACAAAAATGCCCGGGAAACCGCGCCAATGCTGGAGTTTGGCCTCTAAATTTGCGTTCGCCTGCTGCCGCAACGGCTGCCCAGACTGCACGCGCAGCCCGCAGGATCGGTTGGCCTATGCCTGCAGGTTGGCCAACATCGCAAAGACCGCGCGCAACGATTGCGCTTCGCCGCCTTCGGGCCGGCCGGGGCGCGATTTCGGGTTCCAGGCGAAGGTGTCGATATGGATCCATGGCTGTTCGCGCGGCACAAAATGTTCGAGAAACAGCGCGGCTGTGATGGCGCCACCCTGCGGCCCGCCGGTGTTGTTGATGTTGGCGATATGGCTGTCGATCATGGCGTTGTAGTTCTGCCATAGCGGCATGCGCCACAGCGGATCCTGCACTGCGCGACTGGTCGCTTCCAGCTTGGCGAACCAATCATCGCGATTGCAGAAAGTCGCGGGCAACTCGGGGCCGAGCGCCACTCGCGCCGCGCCGGTGAGGGTGGCGAAGTCGATGATGAGGACTGGTTTCGATTCGGCGGCATAGGCCAGAGCGTCGGACAAAATCACGCGGCCTTCGGCATCGGTATTGCCGATCTCGATGGTGTGACCCTTGCGCGTCTGCAGTACCTCCCCGGGGCGATAGGCATTGCCGGCAATGGCATTCTCGACCGCGGGCACCAAGAGATGCAGGCGCAGCGGCAACTTGGCCTGCATGATCAACTGCGCCAGAGCGAGCGCATGCGCGGCGCCGCCCATGTCTTTTTTCATCCAGCGCATGCCGTCCGCGCCCTTGATATTGAGGCCGCCGGTATCGAAGCACACGCCTTTGCCGACGATGGCGATGCGCGGATGTTTTTCATCGCCCCAGTTCAACTCGATCAGCCGTGGCGGACGATGGCTGGCGCGGCCGACGGCGTGAATGGCCGGGAAATTGTGCTTGAGCAAATCCTCGCCGACCCATTCGCGAAATGTGGCGCCATGGTCATTGGCCATCGATTGCGCCGTCGCCGCCAAATGCTGCGGGCCCATGTCTTCAGTCGGCGTATTGACCAGGTCGCGCACCAGCTTGACAGCGGCGAACAGGCGCTGCGCATTGGCGGCAGCGTCCGACGGCGGCAGCACCAGTGTGGCCGGCTCGCGCCGCGCCTTCTTGTAGCGCGTGAACTGATAAGCGCCGAGTTGCCAGCCGAGCGCCGCGGCGTCGGCAGAAATGTTCGCTCCGCCTTCAAAGGCGGGCGCCAGCGCATAACGGCCCAGGGGAAGCGCCATCGGCAGATGCGCCAGCACATACATATCATCGGCATCGCGTACGCCGACCAGCACCGTCGCAATGCGCCCGGTTTCATCGGGCACCAAGGCGTGCGTATGCGGCAGCGCGCGAAACTCTGTGGCGGCCAGCCAGGTGCGGCTGCGCTCAGGCGCCTTGGCGAGGTAGGCCTCGTAATCCGCAGCGGCGATGGCGACGATCGCGGTGGTATTGGCAACCGAGGTATCGAGAACGATGGACATGGCGAAGGTACTTGTCGGAAGTGCAGCCGTTAATAAATGATGCCGACCAGGGCGCCGCAGGACAGCGTCGACAGGGTGCCGGCGATCAGCGATTTGTAGCCCAGGTTGATGATCTCCGCGCGCCGCTCCGGACACATGGTGCCCATGCCGCCGATCAAAATTCCCAGTGATGCGAAGTTGGCAAATCCGCAGAGCGAATAGGTCATGATCACGCGGCTGCGTACTGACAAGGTTTCCGGCGAGAGCCTGGCCATGTCGAGATAGGCGATGAATTCATTCAACACCGTCTTGGTGCCCATCAGCGCACCAGCGCTCTGCGATTCCGCCCAGGGAATGCCGGTCAACCAGACGATGGGCGCCATCACCCAGCCGAAAACGCCTTGCAGGGTGATCGGGTGCCCGAACATATCCGGCAGGAAATTGAACAGCTGGTTGAGCAGGGCGATGAGCGCGGTCAACACCAGCAGCATGGCGGTGATGTTGATGAAAATGGCCACGCCTTCGACGGTGCCTTGCGTGACGGCATCCATGGTGCTGCTGACATCGGCGCCGGTGGCGATCATGCCGTCGGTGACTTCGCCCTCATGCGGCACCATCAGCGATGAGAAGGCGATGGCGGCCGGCGCGCTGATGAAGCTGACGATCAGGATATGGCCGATGGCATCCGGCACGATCGGTTTCAGGATGATGCCGTACAGCACCATCACCGTGCCGGCGATACCGGCCATGCCGGCGGTCATGGTGATCATCAGTTCGCCGCGCGTCAGTTTGGCGATGTAGGGCTTGATGAACAGCGGCGCCTCCACGGTGCCGAGAAAAATATTGGCCGCGGTCGACACGCCGATGGCGCCGCCGACGCCGATGGTTCTGCGCAGCACCCAGGAAAACGCGTTCACGATCAGTGGCAGGATCTTCCAGTAAAACAGCAGGGAGGACAGGGCCGAGACCACGATCACCAGGGGCAGGGCCTGGGTGGCCAGCACGAAGGCGCTCTTGCCGTCTTCAATCTTGAACGGCACATCGGCGCCGCCGATGTAACCGAACACGAATTTGGTGCCTTCGCGCGTCGCCGACTGCAGGCCGTTGAGCGCATCGTTGAGCGCCGCGGTCATTTCCTTGAACCAGGGAAACTTGAACAGCACGATGCACATCGCCACCTGCAGGATCACCGCACCGATCACCGTGCGCCACGGCACCGCGCGGCGTTTTTCGGACATGGCCCAGGCGAGGGCGAAGAGCGCGAAAAAGCCCATCAGGCTTTGCAAGGCAAGCGGCATCGTGAAATCTCCCGGTAATGGATGGCGAATGATACGCGGGCCTACCGCGGAGCGCCATGCATGCGCGCTTCGCATAGAATGCAGGGCTTGTCTTCCTATCATGGACGCCGGCTCCGATGAAAAGAATTGTCCGCTTCGCACTGTTTCCGCTTGTCGCACTGGCGCTTGCCACCTGTTCCCTGCTGCAGCCGGCGCCGCAGGGACCGCTCGAGATCAAGCTCATCGCGTTCAATGATTTCCACGGCAATCTCAAGACCCCGGCGACGCGGGTGCCGGTAGCGGATGCCGGCCAACCCAATGGCTATCGACTGGAGCAGGCGGGCGGCGTGGAGCAGTTCAGTGCCCTCATCAAGAGCCTGCGGCAAAAGAACCCGAACAATGCCGTGATCACCGCCGGTGATCTGGTCGGCGCCACGCCCCTGCTGTCGGCCCTGTTCCAGGACGAGCCGACCATCGAGGCCATGAACCTCGTCGGCATCGATTTCCATGCTGTCGGCAATCACGAATTCGACTACGGCATCAAACACCTCAAACGCCTGAAGGACGGCGGTTGCGCGGTCAATGTCCGGAGCGGCCAGCCGGATTGCGCCGGGCGTGAGCCATACAAGGGCGCGAATTTCCCTTTCCTCGCCGCCAATGTGATCGAGACCGCGACCGGCAGGACGGTATTCCCATCCTATGGCATCAAGGAGTTTGAAGGGATCAAGATCGGCTTCATCGGCATGACCCTGCGCGGCACACCGGCCATCGTGCGTCCCGGCGGAACCGCGGGCCTCGAGTTCAAGGACGAGGTGGAAACCGCCAATGCCCTGATCCCGGAGCTGAAGCGCCAGGGCGTGGAAAACGTGGTGTTGTTGCTGCACGAGGGCGGCGTTCAGGCCGGGGGCATCAACGACTGCAAGGATTTCAACGGTGCGCTCAAGAACATGGTCGAGCGCCTTGACCCGGCCATCCAGATCGTCGCGTCCGCCCACACGCATCGTTATTACGTCTGCGAATTCGGCGGCAAGCTGGTCACGAGCGCCGGCAGCTATGGCACCTTGTTGACCGAAATCGATGTGCGCATCGATCGCGGCTCGCAGAAGATCATCAGCAAGCGCGCGGTGAATATTTTTGTCGACCCCAAAGGCGCCAAAGATCCCTTGCTCACCGCCCATGTCGCCAAATACGCGGCCCTGTCCGAGCCGCTCGAAAATCGCGTGGTCGCGCAGGTGCAGGCGGAAATCACCCAGGCCGGCAATGCCGCCGGCGAATCGACCCTGGGCAACCTGATCGCCGATGCGCATCTGTTCGCTACCAATGCACCGGACAAGGGCGGCGCGGTACTGGCCTTCAATAACCCCGGCAGCCTGCGCGCACCGATTCTGCCGGGACCGGCGGGCGCGGTGACCTATGGCGCCCTGTTCCGCGTGCAGCCCTTCCAGAACGATCTGATCGTGATGACGCTTAACGGAAAACAGTTGAAGGACCTGCTCGAGCAGCAGTTCGGCAATGGCGCCGGCGATCGTCCGCGTCTGCTCGGCGTATCCGCCGGCTTCTCCTACACCTGGGATGCCGCTCGGCCTCAAGGGGAGCATGTGCTGGCGGGCTCCATGAAGCTGAATGGCGCCCTGGTGCAACCGGACCTTCAGTATCGTGTTGCCGCCAACAGTTTCATCGCGGGCGGCAGCGAGGGCTTCACGGTATTCCGCGACGGCAGTGAACGGCAGGTTGCCGTGCTCGACCTCGAGGCTGTGGTTCAGTTCCTGTCGGCCCATTCGCCGTATACACCCCCGCCATTGGGCCACCGGGTGCAAAGGCTCAACTGAAGGACTTGCGCGGTATGCCCGCTTCCGACGCACCATCGACGCTGTGTCATTTGTACAACAGCCTGAGGCTTATTTTTCGTTCGCTGACGATTGTTAACCTCAAGTATTTTTGCGACAACTTCCCCTAAGCCTTTGTGTTGATTGCAATAGTGCTTCACCGTCTTGGCGAGGCTCATGTTGCTCGCTTCGCAGTGGGTCATGAATCCGTCATAATCCCGCGTTACAAAGCAAAGTCTGCTTGCGCAGCGGCATCCGGCATGACTGAAAAGCGATCGTCTTTCGGCTGAACCGGCAAACTCCTGCCGGTTATCACGAATATCCGGTAACAACATTTTTTCAGGGAGCCCCATGAAAGGGTGGAACGAAGCACCGCGCCGCAAAGCCCGCATTGAAATCATTCCGATGATCGATGTGATGATGTTCTTGCTGGTGTTTTTTGTCTTGATCAGCCTGAACGTCATTCCGGCCAAAGGCCTCAAGGCCAATATCCCCAAATCGTCGACCGCGCAGGATTTGCTGGCGCCGGTACGCGTGGTCATCTCCATCCCATTCGAGGGCCCGCTCATCATCGACGACAAGCCGGTGCCGGACATGAACGATGTGCCGCGCATCCTCAAGGGCGAAAGCGCCAAGGCCAAACCGAACCAGAAGTTCATCGTCATCATCAATGGCGAAGACAATGTGCCTCTGCAAAAGCTTATCGACGTGATGGATGTCGTCAAGGCGGCAGGTTTCGATACCGTGACGATCGCGGCCAAGAAAAAAACGGCCTGAGCGAGATCCCACAGGAAATGGATTTTTTTTACAAATTCCGGCAATGGTTATCGGGCCCTCCGGCGATCATCATCGCCATCATCGTGATCACCACGCCGATTACGCGGGTGGTCGAGCGCATGGTGCCGAAAGACATTTTCGAGATGCCGGTCACGTTGTCCGATCCACCACCTCCGCCCCCGCCTCCCAAGCAGGTCCAGGTGCAGCCGCAGGAAGTGCAGCCGGTGGTGGTGCCGCAGGTGCAGGACGTGATCACCAAAGACAGCGTCGTCATCGAGGTCAAGCCGGCACCGCTGCCGACGGCGCCAGTGGAGCAACCGCGCGTCGAACCGCCGCCGGTCGTGACCGGTACCGGTCCGAGCATCGGGCAAATCCAGGCGGGCTATGAGAGCACGATCAAAGCGTATCTGGAATCCATCAAGCGCTATCCCACCAGTCGCGAAGCACGCATGCAGCGCCCGACCGGAAAGGTCGGCCTGTGGATTGAGGTCAATCGCGATGGCTCGCTCAAGGATGCCGGCATTGCCAAATCCTCCGATTACATCCTGCTCGACAATGCCGCCTTGGCCACGGTTCGCCAAGGAAAGTTTCCACCGTTCCCGGCCGATACCTATCCGGGCGAATCGTTTCGTCGCTTCACTTTCACCCTGGAATACAACCTCGAACAGCCCAGTTAAGGCGCATTTTCAAACCTGCAACAAGTAGCTTGTTTAACCTCACACATAGGGACCCAACATGAAACTGCAACCCAAACTCCTTGCCCTCGCGATCGCGGGCATGTTTGCTTCCGGCGCGGTGTATGCACAGTCAGCGCCCGCCGCTGAAAAGAAAGATGAGAAAAAAAGCACTGAACTGGGCACGGTCAGCGTGACCGGCGAAGGCGACAAGCTTGGCGCCGGCACCATCATCCAGGAAGAAGGCACCAAGGCGCGTTCGACCGCCACCAAGGCTTCGATTGAAAAACAGCGCTCCACTTCCAATCCCTTCCAACTGATCCAGTTGCTGCCCGGCGTGAACACTTCCAGCCAGGACGGTTCGGGCCTGTTCGGCGGCGCGATCCGCGTGCGCGGTTTCAATTCCGACCAGATGGGCTTCACGGTTGACGGCGCCCCGGTCAATGATTCGGGTAGCTTCTCGATTTTCCCGCAGGAATATGTCGATGCCGAAAACCTCGAAGAGGTGTTCGTCACCCAGGGTTCGGCCGACAACGAAGCTCCGCATGTGGGCGCCACCGGCGGCAATATCGGCATTACCTCCGCCATGCCGCTTGACAAGCAGCGCGTGCGTTTCCAGAGCACCTTCGGCCAGCTGCATTTGTCCAAGCAATACCTCCGATACGACACCGGTTTGATCGGCGATTTCAAGGCCTACATTTCCTACTCCAAGGCCCGTGTCGACAAATGGAAGGGCTTCGGCAGCGCCAACCGCGACCACATCGATGCCAAGGCCATGTACAACCTGGGCAAGGGTTCCAGCCTGCAGGCAACCATTCTGTACAACGATGCACTGAACAACAACATTCGTAATGCGTCGCTGCGCGAGTTGCAAACACGCGGCCGCACTTTTGATTATGCTACGACCTATACGCCCGATCCGACCCCGGTGACAGGCACCGCGCAAAACGCCCCTGCCCGCCCGGACGGCTTTTGGGCGATTCCGGTAAACCCTTTCCGCAACGCAATCATAACCGCCAAAGGCTGGTTTGCCCTGACGCCGACCCTGCGTCTTGATGTGGAGCCCTACTACTGGTGGGGATTCGGCAATGGCAACGGCGCTGCGCCAACGGTTGTAACCCTCAGAGAGGGCACGGTTGCCGGACCGAAAGTGATCGGCAGGATCAACAGCGATGCCGATTCCCTGGATACCGTTTCTGTATTCCGATCCAGCGTGACCCAGACCCAACGTCCTGGCGCCACCGTCAAGCTCAACTGGCAATTCAACAACCAGCGCATCGTCGGCGGCTACTGGTTTGAGCGTGCCCGCCATCGTCAGACCCAGCCTGCGCAAATTCTGAACCCGGATGGATCGGTTCAGGACTACTGGTTGAATAACCAAAGCCTGGTGCGATATACCGACGGCAGCCTTTATGAAGGTCGTAATCAGTACACCATCTCGACTGCCAGCTCTTTCTTCGTACAGGACACCATTTCGCTGCTCAACGACAAGCTGGTCATCACCCCGGGCGTGAAGACCCCGCATATCAAGCGCGACTTCACCAACTACGCCAACAGCGGTTTCAACCAGGGCGGCGATTACAACGTGGTGCGTACCTACAACAGCACCAATCCCAGCCTGGGCGCACGCTACAGCATCACCGACGCCTCGCAGGTGTTCGCCAATATCTCCAAGGGTTCGAAGACGCCCGGCAACTTCATTTTCCAGAACGCCTATCGTGCCGCGACCAACAGCGTCGTGGTCAACGACACCGTGAAACAGGAAACCTCGGTGAACATGGACATGGGCTATCGCTATCTGTCCGACAGCTTCACGGCATCCAGCACAGTGTTCGCGACGCAGTTCAAGAATCGGATTGCCACTTCCTACGATTCGTTGACGGCAACCTCTACCGACCAAAACGTCGGCGATGCCACCATCCGCGGCTTCGAGCTGGAAGCCGGCACCAAACCGTTCGCAGGTTTCAGTTTGTATGGATCCCTGACCTATACCAAGTCGAAGTTCAAATCGGACCAACAGGTCGCGCTGCCGACGGCGCTGCTGACCAATCTGCTGCCGACTTCGGGCAAGGAATTCCCGGATACGCCGAAATGGCTTTCCGGTTTGACCCTTCAGTATGCCAATGGCCCGTTCCTGGCTGGTTTATCCGGCAAGTACACCGGCGCCCGCTATTCGACGCTGGTCAATGACGAGAAGGTCGGTGGCTACACATTGTGGGACCTGAACATGGCTTACCGTTTGTCCAAGATTGAAATGTTCAAGAACGTCACTTTGCGTTTGAACGTTTCCAATCTGTTCAACACCAATTCCCTGTTGCTGAACGCCGGCAGCGGCACCCAGTTTGGCCAGAATGCAGTAGCCATCCCGGGCGTTGTCACGACGACCAGCACGGTGTTCTATTACATCGGCGCGCCGCGCTTCACCAGTGCGTCCATCACCGTGGACTTCTAAGCAGGGCATTGCCAAGCAATACGGACACGGCCTCACGAACTCGTGAGGCCGTGCCTTTCCTGAATCATCCAAAGAACGGCTTATGAACAATCAATTCCTGCATGACATCGCGTTCTATGCCCTGTATGTCGGGGCGGCAGTCGCCACATTCCTGATCATCGAACGCTGGATTTTCTATTTCTCGACGGCCAAGCATGCCCGCCGCCTGGTGGCCCTGACTGTCGATACCAATATCGACAAACTGTCGGCCGAAGAACTGGCCAAGGATCGTGTGGCCTCCAATGCCCTGCGCGAATTCCTGGCCGCCAAGCCGTCCCTCAAAACGCATACCGATGTCGAGGACGCGGTGGAGACCGTGTTCATCGAGCAGCGTGCGCCCCTGTCGCATGGGCTTTGGCTGCTGGATACCATCGTGACCGCCGCACCCCTGCTCGGTCTGCTCGGCACCATTTTGGGCATCATCGATACCTTTGCGGTATTGGCGATGTCGGGCGTGTCCGACCCCGGTGCGGTTTCGAAGAGCATCGGCACCGCACTGGAGGCCACGGCACTCGGTATTGGCCTGGCGCTGTATGCCATGGTGTTTTTCAACCGTTTCAATGAACAGGTTGAACGCATCAACGACCTGCTCAAGGTCCTGCTGCTGCGCGCCGCCATGGAGCATAAATAGCCGTTTGGCGAATTCGCCAGACCGGCGCTGTTTTTGTGGGCCGTTCGGGATTAACCGAACGGCCTTTTCATTTGCGCGCCCACTCTGTGCCGGAGTGGTCGCAGGTATAATTTACCCCGTGAAACAACTCGTCCTTGACCTCATCCCCACGCCGCTTCCGACGTTCAGCAATTTTGTCTCCGGCCGCAATCGGGAAGCCCTGGAGGCCACCAGGGGCGCGGTATTCGGGACAGCCGTCAGCAAGGTGCTGTATCTCTGGGGTCCGCCGGGCAGTGGAAAATCCCATCTTGTGCAGGCGTTGGGCGCAAGCCAGGGCGCACGATTGCTGAGTGCCGTCGAACTCGACCGGCTGGATGGCGTCGACAGCGAGGGCAAATGTCAGGCGCTGGACGATGTGCACACGCTGAGCGACCGGCAGCAGATTGCCTTGTTCAATCTCATTAATGCCGTCAACCAGCCCGGCAATGGCGGTTGCGTGGTTGCGACCGGCAACGTGGCGCCGCGCGATTTGCCGCTGCGTCCCGAACTGAGCAGCCGCCTGGGCAGCGGCCTGGTATTCCAGCTGTACCCGTTGAGCGATGCCGAGCGGGTCGAAGCGCTGCAGGCGCATGCGCGAGCGAGAAGCTTTACGCTGCGCGACGACGTCATCGCTTATCTATTGCGTCACGCGCGCCGCGATATGCCGTCGCTGATTTCCATGCTTGATGCACTCGACCGGCATTCGCTGGAAACGGGCCGCGAGATCACACTGCCGATGTTGCGCGAGATGGCCCAACCCACTTTGCCCTGATGCCCATGAACCTTGCCCTGTTTGACCTCGACAACACGCTTCTGCACGGCGACTCCGATCACGCTTGGGGCGAATTCCTGGTGGAGGAAGGGCTGGTCGACCGCGAACAGTTTCGTCTCAACAATGATCGCTTCTATGCGCAGTATCGCGCCGGCACGCTCGATATCCATGAATACCTGCGCTTTGCGCTGAGCGCGATTGCCGGCAGGACGGATGATTTTCTGGCGCCACTCCATCGGCGTTTCATGCAGCGAAAAATCGAGCCGATGATCGGCGCGGATTCGCTGGAGCTGGTGCAAAGGCACCGGCAGGATCTCAGCGTCATCGTGACGGCGACCAATGCCTTTGTCACGCGACCGATTGCCGATCGTTTCGCGGTGCCGCACCTGATCGCCTGCGAGGTCGAGAAAATCGGCGACCGCTACAGCGGCGCCGCCATCGGCATCCCCTCGTTCCGCGAGGGCAAAGTGGAGCGCGTGCGACAGTGGCTGGCAGCAATGGGCAAGTCGCTGGGCGATTTTGAGAAAAGTTTTTTCTACAGCGATTCGCTCAATGACCTGCCCTTGCTTGAAGCGGTGAGCCACCCGGTCGCCGTCAACCCGGATGCGACCCTCCGCGCGCATGCCGCGGCACGTGGCTGGCCCATCATGTCCCTGCAACAGGCGGCTGCAAACTCCATGGACATCCCCGCGTGATCAAGAAATTCATCCAGAAGGTATTCGGCGGCAGTCGCAAGGCCGCGGCATCGACAGGAGCTGCGTGCCGCGTCTATACGCAGGCTGAGCACGGCATCGACCGACGCGATATTTCCGATGCCGCGCTGCGCACCTGCGAGGGACTGCAGGCCGCGGGTTACGACGCCTTTGTGGTTGGCGGTGCGGTGCGCGATTTGCTGCTGGGCCGCCATCCCAAGGATTTCGATGTGGCCACCAGTGCCACGCCGGAACAGGTGCGCAGCGTGTTCCGCCGTTCGCGCATCATTGGCCGCCGCTTTCGCATCGTCCATGTGATGTTCGGTGCCGAGACCATCGAGGTCACGACTTTTCGCGGCAATGCGCCGGATGCCCAGGTACTGGCCGAGGTTGCTGCCGATGCCGATGAAGCCGGCGTTGTCGAAGTGGAGACCGCCGAGGCAGCGCCCGACGAAACGGCCAGCCGCCGCCGGCCTCGCGACGCTCGCCGCGATCGCCGCCGCGATGCAAAAGTGGAAAACACCCAGACCAGCCACGCCGACGAACACGGGCGCCTGCTGCGCGACAATATATTCGGCAGCCAGGAAGAAGATGCCATCCGCCGCGACTTCACTATGAACGCTTTGTTTTACGACCCCGAGCGCGAAGAAGTCTGGGACTATGTCAAAGGCGTTCCGGACATTCAGAAAAAACGCGTGGTGATGATCGGCGACCCGGTGGCGCGCTATCGGGAAGACCCGGTGCGCATGCTGCGTGCGGCGCGGCTTGCCGGCAAGCTGGGGTTCACCATCGACGCCGCCACCGAAAAGCCGATTGCCGAACTGGCGCCGCTGCTGGAAAACGTGCCTTCAGCGCGCCTGTTTGACGAAATGCTCAAGTTGCTGCTGTCGGGGCATTCCCTGTTGTGCATCGAAAAATTGCGATCCCTGGGCCTGCATCGGCAGCTGTTGCCGGTGATCGACTCCCTGCTGCGGGATGAATCCAGCCGCCGCTTTGTGACCCTGGCGCTGGAACGCACCGATGCGCGCATTGCCGAGGACAAGGGCGTATCTCCGGCCTTCCTGTTCGCTGCGCTGTTCTGGTTCCCGATGCTGGCGCGGCAGGCGGCGCTTGAAGGCAAAGGCCTCCGTCCCCTGCAGGCCATGCACGAGGCGATGGACGATATCCTCGACGAACAGCGCAAGACGCTGGCGATTCCGCGCCGTTACGATCCGATGGTCAAGGAACTGTGGATGGCGCAGCCGCGCTTCTTGCAGCGCTCTCAGGGCAGGGCCTATCGCAATCTTGACCATCCGCGCTTTCGCGCCTGCTACGATTTTTTCGAGCTGCGCGCCGAAGCGGGGAACGCATCGCAGGAAGTCGCCCAATGGTGGGAGCGCTTCCAGTTCGGCTCCGATGCGGAGCGCGAGGCCATGCTGTTGCCGGACGAGGGGCCGAAGAAAAAGCGCCGCCGCAAACGTAAAAAACCGGGCGAGGGCGCGCAGGCTCCGTCCAGCGGGCGCGCGCCGGCTGAAGATTCGATCGAAGAATGAGCGCCTCGCCAAGCGCCACAACGGCTGCGACGACGGTTTTCGTCGGCCTCGGCAGCAATCTCGACCAACCGGCGCGGCAGTTGCAGCGCGCCCTGGCTGAACTTGCCGCCCTCCCGGATAGCGAGCTTGTGAAGGCCTCATCTTTCTACGAGACGGCGCCGGTCGGCATCCTCGATCAGCCGATGTTTTTAAATGCCGTGGCGATGCTGAAAACGCGCTTGTCACCGCAGGTGTTTTTGCGGCACTTGCTGGCAATCGAAGCCGGTCATGCGCGCCTGCGCACCGAAAAGAACGGCCCGCGCACACTCGATCTCGATGTGCTGATCTTCGATGATTTGCTGATTGACGAAGAACGACTGGCGGTGCCGCATCCGCGCATGCATGAGCGTGCCTTTGTGCTGGTGCCCCTGCTGGAAGTCGCGCCGGAGGTTAAGATTCCGGGCAGGGGTGCGGCGCGCGACTGGCTGCAGAAGATCGGCAGCGCGGGAGTGCGGCGCATCGACAACGACGCGGAAGCGGATAAATCCAGCAGCGGGGATCGGCAATGAAATACCGATACATCGTGGTCGAAGGGCCCATCGGCAGCGGCAAATCGACCCTGGCGCGCCTTGTCGCCGAGCGCTACGGCGCCGACCTGATGCTGGAAGACCCGGGTTCGAATCCCTTCCTGCCGCAGTTCTATCGCGACATGAAGCGCTACGCCCTGGCCACGCAGATGTTTTTCCTGTTTCAGCGCATCAACCAGCTGTCGGCCATCAAGCAACCCGATTTGTTCGAGCGCAAGACGGTCGCCGACTATATGCTGGCCAAGGACAATCTGTTCGCCAAACTCACCCTGGACGACAACGAGTTCGGCCTTTATTCGCAGCTTTACAATCATCTGCGCCCGCAGGCGCCGATCCCCGACTTGGTCATCTACCTGCAGGCCTCGGTCGAATCTTTGATGGGCCGCATCCAGCGGCGCGCGCGACCGATGGAGCGCGGCATCAGCGAGGATTACCTGATGCGCCTGTCCGAGACCTACACAAAATATTTTTACGACTACAACGAATCGCCCGTATTGATCGTCAACAGCGATCGCTTCAACTTTGCGGACAATCCCGAGCATTTGCAGATGCTGTGCGCCCGCCTCGAATCGCTGCGCGGCATGCGTGAATACATGAACGCGGGCTAACGGCCCCGCAATAACGCGAAACACCATGGACATCATTCATACCGTCGCCGAATTGCGCCAAAGACTGAAGCGCGAATCCGCCATCGCCTTCGTGCCTACCATGGGCAATCTGCATGCCGGCCATATCGACCTGACGCGTATCGCCCGCGAGAGCGTGGGGGCCGGCGGCTGTGTAGTGATGTCGATTTTCGTCAATCGCCTGCAATTCGGCCCGCATGAGGATTTCGACAAATACCCGCGCACCTTTGCCGACGACTGTCAGAAATGCGCGGATGCCGGCGTGGATGTGATCTTCGCCCCCGACGAGTCCGTGATGTATCCGGAACCGCAGGGCTATCTGGTCGAACCGCCGGAGATCCAGCACCTGCTCGATGGCGCGGTGCGGCCGGGGCATTTTCGCGGCGTGGCCACGGTGGTGCTCAAACTCTTCAATATGGTGCAGCCGCAATACGCGATGTTCGGCAAGAAGGATTACCAGCAATGCCGTGTGCTGAGCAATATGGTCAGCCAGCTCAATCTGCCGATCAATATGGTATTGGCCGAAACCGTGCGTGCGGCCGATGGGCTGGCGCTATCATCGCGCAATGGCTACTTGAACGAATCCGAACGTGCGGAGGCACCGCTGTTGTTTGCGCAGCTGCGCAAAATCAAGGCCGCGCTGGAATCCGGCGCGAAGGAATTCCCGGCGCTTGAAGCGGATGCGCTGGCCGCGCTCGCTGCGCGCCACTGGCAAGCGGACTACCTGACCATCCGTCGCCAGCGCGATCTGCTGCCGCCACAGGCAGGCGATCGTGAACTGGTGGTATTGGCGGCCGCACGCTTGGGCAAAACACGCCTGATCGACAATCTCGAAGTCGTCGTCGCTGCCTGAGCACTTGCCGCCAGAAGATTGTGCGCCGCATGAAGTCCGGCCAGAATCGATGTCTGGCAAGGCGGCAAATTTTTTCAATAAATTATTGATATATAAAGGTTTATTGGCTCCGCTTTGAGGTCGGGTGGCGATGTTATTGCGCCGCACAAATTCTGGTGCTAGGCTCTCGCTTTATCGGGTTGTCTTGATTCGGCAACAATTCGCAGAAATTGGTCGCCGCACACGCTCATTTAGAGTCATTGCTCCAGTTTTCCCGACTACACTTCGCACGCTCATGGCCATGTGGCCCACTTTCCCACGGAGGGGAATATGCAACGCACGATGTTGAAATCCAAGATCCATCGCGTCACCACTACCCATTCGGAGTTGCATTACGAGGGCTCCTGCGCGATCGACCAGAGTCTGCTCGACGCTTCCGATATCAAGGAATACCAGCAGATCGATATTTACAATGTGAACAACGGCCAGCGTTTCACCACCTATGCCATTTCCGCGCAGCGCGGCTCGGGCATCATCAGCGTCAATGGCGCCGCAGCACGCCTCGCCGCCCCGGGCGATGTGCTGATCATCGCCAGCTATGCGGCCTACAACGAGATCGAGCTCAGCAACTATCAGCCCGACCTGGTCTATGTAGATGAGAAGAACCGCATCAAGGACAAGCGCGGCAAGATTCCAGTGCAAATGGCCGGTTGATCGCAGGCGGCAGCAAGGACGCAAACGAAAACGGCGACCCGATGGTCGCCGTTTTTGTTTGCATTCGAGGTCATTCAGGCGGCGCGCAGCGAGTCGACGATTTTCATGCGCGACGCCTTCAGTGCCGGCAAGAATCCGCCGATGAAACCCATGAACATGGAGAAGAACACCGTCACCATGAATATTTTCGGTGTCAGCACGAAGCCGAACGCGAGTTGCGAAAACGACTGCATGTTCAGCGTGGAAATGGTCGTGGTCTGCAGCAGGCTCGCAAAGCACAGGCCGGCGAGCCCCCCCACCAGGCCGAGCAGCAGCGACTCCGTCAGGAAGGCGATCAGTATCGACAGCCGCCTGAAGCCCAGCGCGCGTAATGTGCCGATTTCGGCCGTGCGCATCGCCACCGAGGAATACATGGTGATGGCTGCGCCGATGATGGCGCCCAGTGAAAAAATGATCGACAACACCGTGCCCAGATAGAAAATGAAATTCGACAGGGTACGCGACTGGTCTTCGTAAAAAAGTTGTTCGCGCTTGCCCTGCAACGCGAGCCGGATATCGTCGTCCACATCCTTGGCGACGGTGTCGAAGTTGCCGGCGTCGGACAGCTTGATGATGACCGAGGAATAGTTGATGCGACGGAAAGCCTGCATCAGCTGTTCGGCGTCGCCCCAGACTTCGGAGTCGAAGCCGCTCTTGCCGCCGTCAAAATAGCCGACGACGGTCCAGTCGCGCTGGGCAAAGCGCAGTTTCTCGCCGATGCCGACGCCTTCGAAGCCGTCGTACACGTTTTTGCCGACGACGATTTCGGACGAGCCCGGGCGGAACATGCGCCCTTCCGCAATCCTGACCTGAGGACGCAGCACCAGGCCGATCGGCGACAAGCCGCGCGTGACGATATTGGATGCCTTGTCCTGCCCCCTCTTGATGAGGGAAATCAGCACCAGGGACTCCTTCGAGGCCATTGGCTTGCCTTGCTCGTCGCGCGCCACCTGCGGCAGGCTTTCGATCAGTGCCGCCTGGTCGCGATAAATGCCGCTCTGGATTTCGGTTTCCGAGCCCTTGCGGATGAACACCACATTGTCGTAGCTGCCGGTGCCGACCATGGTTTGCCGAAGGCCGGCATCCAGCATTTGCACCGCTGCGAACACGAACACGACCAGCGCCATGCCGCCCGCCGTAAGCAGGGTGGTCAGCTTGCGCGCCCACAGATTGCGGAAGATGTAGGAAAACGGAATATTCATCCGATGTGCCGCAGGCCGTCGACAATCCTGATGTTGGCCGATCGCCAGCTGGGTACCAGCGCGGCGGCCACGCCCACGGCTGCGGTGCAGGCGATCTGCAGAAGAACCGTGTCCAGCGATACCTTGAAGATCGGAAACAGCGCCGACACGGCCATGCCGAAAATCTTCGCGATCGGGAAGGTGAGCACGATGCCGATGCCGGCGCCGACCATGGAAAGCATCATCGCCTCGCCGAAAATCAGCGCGGCGACGAAGGACGGCGAGAAGCCCAGCGCCTTGAAGGTGGCGTATTCGGCGAGACGCTCGCGTGCGGCCATGGCCATGGTGTTGGCGACAACCGCCATGATGATGAAGATTACCACGAAGGAGACAATGCGTATCGCCATTACGATGGTTTCCGACTGCGCGATGAAGCCAAGTTGGAAAGCCTTCTCGCTTTCGGTCAGCGTCTCGGCGAGCGAGTTTTTGAATTGGTTGTCGATGGCCTTGGCGATGTCGGCAGTTCGCGCCGGATCGCTCACCTCGATCAGGAAAATACCGATCTGGTCGCCGCGTCGGGGATATTTCTGCTTGATCCATTCGTTGACGTAGTCCCAGTGGAAATACAGCTGGCGGGTGATGGTGGTGTCGTCCTTTCCGTCAAAAATCGCGCGGATATTGAGGTTCCAGTTGCCGCTGTAGATGGTGCCCTTGATCGGGATGGTGTCGCCGATCTTCCAGCCGAACTCATCGGCCAGTTTGCGCCCCACCGCCGCGCCCTGGCGATCGCGTTTGAATGCCAGCAGCTGCTCGTCCGGCATCAGGAATTCCGGGTAAAGATCGAAGAAGTTGTCGTGGTCGACTGCGAACTGCGGAAAGAAATTTCGCGGTTCCTTGTAGATGCCGCCGAACCAGTTCGACACGGTCACCGCCTTGACGCCTTCCACCGAGCGGATGCGTTCGCGATAGTAGCCGGGCATCGGAAAGACCAGGGATATGGCATTGCGCGTCACCAGGCGCGACGAGGAAGCGGCGTTCGATCCCGCGAACCAGGCATTCACTACCGTCTGCAGCAAGCCGAAGGCGACGATGGAAATCACCAGGCCGACAATGGTGAGCGTCGAGCGCAGCTTGGCGCGAAATACATTCTTGAAAATGAGCTTGAAAAAAAACATGCTCAGGCCCCGTTGCTCAACTCGCCCTTGTCGAGGTGCACCATGCGCCGCGCCGCTTCCGCGGCATGGGCGTCGTGGGTGACCATGATGATGGTCTTGCCCATATCGGCATTGAGCTGCTGCAGCATGCCCAGCACATCGCTGGCCGACTGCTTGTCGAGATCGCCGGTCGGCTCGTCGCAGACGAGTATCAATGGATCGGTGACAATGGCGCGGGCGATGGCGACGCGCTGCTGCTGGCCGCCCGAGAGTTCGTTGGGATAATGCGCCATGCGGTCGGCGAGGCCGACCATCGACAGCGTCAGTTCGACGCGCTCGCGGCGCTCGGCACGGGAGAGATGGGTCAGTTGCAGGGGCAGCTCGACATTCTCGAAGGCATTCAGCACCGGCATCAGATTGTAGAACTGGAAAATGAAGCCGATATTGGCCGCGCGCCAGTCGGCCAGATCGCCTTCCGACAGCGAGGTGATGTCGACGCCGCCGACGCGCAGCAGGCCGGAGTCGGGCTTGTCGATACCGGCGATGAGATTGAGCAGGGTCGATTTGCCTGAGCCGGAAGGGCCCATCAGCGAAACGAAATCGCCGGCGCCGATATCGAGGCTGATATCTTTGAGCACCGGCACCGCCTGGTCGCCTCGGGTATAGCTTTTGACCAAATGGCGGATTTCGACCAGGGGAGTTGCGATGGCCATCGGGCTTATTTTTTGACGAGGCTCACGGCCGCGCCATCCTTGAGCGCCTCGGGTGGCGACAGCACCACCTTGCCGCCCGGCTTGACGCCGCTTACCTGCACCAGGTCGCCGATCTTGCTGCCGACGGTGACACCGATTTGTTTGACGATGCCGTTGTCGATCAGGAACAGCACGTCCTTCGATTCACGTTTGGCCAAGGCGGTCGCCTGCACCGCAGTGACCGGCTTGCGCTCGCTCTCGGCGAGCTCACGCGACAGGAAGGAAATTTTCGCGCTCATGTCCGGCAGCACGCGCGCGTCGCGCTCGACGAATGCGACCTTCACCAGCAAGGTGGCCTTGGAACGATCGACCGTCGGCACGGTGCGGCTGACCTTGCCGAGCAGGCGCAGATCCGGAAAGGCATCGAGCTGGATCTCGACCGGCTGGCCGACACTGATTTTGGAGATCGAGGTTTCGGATACATCTGCCTCCACTTCCAGCGTCGCCATATCCGCCATATTGACCACGGCGCCCTTGGAATCCGCGGCAGAAGAGAAGGGCGTGATGATGTCGCCGACGTTGGCGTTCTTGGTCAGCACCACCCCGTCGAAGGGGGCGCGGATGATGGTCTGCTCGACCGCCACATTGGAGGCGCGCACATTGGCCTCGGCCACGCCGATGGCGCCGTTGAGGCTGGCCACCGTGGCCTGGGCCTTGTCGAAGCGCGCCTTGGCGGAATCGAGGGTCGAGGGCGAAATGAATTTCTTGGCAGCGAGGTCTTCGGAGCGCGCCAGGTTCGATTGCGCATCGCGCAACTCGGCCAGTCCCTGTTCGCGATTGGCGGTGGCGGCGCGCAGATTGGCCAGCGCCTGGTCCTGGGTCGCTTTCACATCGAGATTTTCAATACGCGCCAGCACGTCGCCGGCCTTGACCACCGAGCCCTCCTGCACGCCGAGGAAAACCAGGCGGCCGGTGGCCTTGGTCGATACTGCCGCCTTGCGCTGGGCGCTGACGCGACCGGTGGCGTTCAGCACCGTGATGGTCTGCGAAGGCCAGGCGCTGGCAATCACGCCGCTGTCGACTTCGATGGTGCGATTGGCGCCGCGCAAGACGAAAAACACCGCGACAATAATGGTGAGCGCCGCGGCAATGAGCCATTTGCGCCGCGATTTTCCGGCAGCCACTTTGGCGCCGAACGCTTTTTGCTCGCGGGATATGGTCAACTTCGATAGATCGGGGATTGCCACAAAAGCACCTTTGCCGTTTGCATTGCAAGCCGCATTATAGGCGAGGCATTTGCACGCGCACGGTGTTGCGACGAGGCTGCTTAAATGCGGCGCGAATAGCTCGCCCGGCCGCCGCAGGAAACGTCAATCGATGAGCCGCAGCGCCCGCTTGAAGGTGGCGCTTGCCGGATCGGCAAGTTCATCGACGATGGTGAAATGATTGGCGCCGGCCACCGTTTCCACGCCTTTGGAAACGCGCTGCCACCAGCGCGGCAACAGCTGCGACTGGCGAATGAATTCGCTGGTCTCATCTGCTCCGACCACCACGTCGAGCGGAACGGTCAGCGTCGCCTTCAAATGAATCGGGCTGAGCAGTTTGGCGGTGGCCGCATCGAGCTTGAGATCGGCGTTCGGTGCCGTCTCCAGAAGCGGGCCCAGATCGTAGACGCCGCTGAGCGCCATGCCGCCACGGAAGGAATAGGGCATCACTTCGTATTTCGACCAGTCGGTGGCGTACATCATCGCCACCAGATGGGCGCCGGCCGAATGCCCCAGCAGCAGCATGCGGTCCGAACCGATGCCGAATTTGCCGGCTTTGCCCACCAGCCAGGCAATGGCCTGGCGGCAGTCCTCGACGATATCGCCGATGCCGACCTCGGGGCAGAGACGGTAGTTGACCAGGGCCACGCTATAGCCCTCGGCCACCAGCGGTGCAGCGAGGAAGGAAAAATCATCCTTGTCCAGCGCGCGCCAGTAGCCGCCATGAATGAATACCGCCAGGCCGCGATTGGCCTTGGCCGGGAACAGATCGATGGTCTGCTTGGCATGCGCGCCGTAGGCCAGATTCAATTCGCCCTTTAGCGCGGCACGCGCCGCCGCCGATTGCTCGCGCCAGCGCGTGAAGATTTGCGGATGCTCGGGTACGGCGGCGCGGTTATCGTAAAGCTTGTCGATGGCGGGATTGATGGCAATGGTCATGAGATTATTTCGCAGTGATTTCAATGGATCAGGTTACGCTCATATCGGCCCGACTACCGTTCGGGAACAAGCAATATGCCGCTTGCGTTTGCCGCCTGCATTTGCCGAAAATCGCAGGATCGTTTGTGCTGAGCCGAAAAGGGAACTTCTAAAAACCGCGTCGTCCCGGCGCCCCGAATGGGGTCTCCATCGAAAGGCCGGGACCCAGTCCGACCAAGTATTTGAATATACGAAGGACTGGATTCCGGCCTACG
>JACXTT010001281.1_pt1 | contig 42426 bp, 58 predicted proteins | sample 9270951 | NCBI WGS metagenome assembly JACXTT01 (sample SAMN15532306, study PRJNA645909) | rock metagenome | isolation source: weathered quartz diorite | place: Puerto Rico | collected 2017-06-21
AAGCAACAGTTAGTGGACGGACTACACCGACACAGCTTGAAATGGTTCGCCATGCCGGGCGCCAGACCGACGCAGCTCGCCATCCCCCCCCCATCCGATGTATCAGCTACTCTCCGACCACCTTAATCTCAACCTGTCGACTTCGCGGCCCGTCCAACTCCATCAAGATTATCGATTGAAATCGCCCAAGCTCGAGATCACCATCAGTAACGCCGACGGCGACACTGTGCCCGACTAGAGCCGCACGCAGATGGGCGGCGGCATTGCCGCGCTCACAGTCAGAGTAGCGGGCATCATTGTGCCGGTAGCCACCCCGATCCGGGACGAGGTTCTCCAGCAGTAGCTTAATATCGTCGACCAGCGCCGCCTGGAATTCATTGATGAAGAGTGAGCACGTGGTGTGCAAAGTATTGACGAGAACGATTCCTGATCTCACGGCCAACCGTTCGACTGTTGCGCGGACCATCTTAGTGATGTCAACGAGCTCTGTCCGATCGGTGCTGCGCCACATTAGAGACTCGTTGAACACCTTCATATTCAACTACTCCTTGGCTTCCTGTTGGCGTTTCTTCTCGACCACTCCGCAGTGTTGCCGGCGCCAACGAGCCGAGCGATGCCGCCTCACACAGCCGGCCAGTCGTACGGATGGCGTCTAGCCATTGAGGCATCTTGACCCCATACGACCTGGGGCTGCTCAGTAGAAGAAGCGCCGCTCAGGCGATGCGCCGCGACGAACGGACGATCCGCCGTTTGAGCTGTACCGGCTCTTCGAGCCCAATGTGTGCGCATATGAGTTCCTCGAAGATGTCCCATAACACGGGTCTGAGGACTGCCCGATCGAGCTTGGCTATCACCCAGTCAGCGGGACAAACCCGCAGACGGTTGACCAGCTCAACCAGCTCTCGGTTTCTCGCGGCCTGCAGCGATTCGCGGCGCTCATCGTTCCTGCTCCTGAGTCGAACCGGTGGCTTCAATCCCGCATTTCTCATGTGCAGCACTCCCGCGTTGCCTATTCGCCTCTGACTTAATCGAACGCTGCGAGCGTCCGACGTCCCGAGTGGCGAGAAGCGTGGGGGAAATGATGTGAATGCGCAATGGATATTCGCTTCTTAACATGAATCCCTAAGATGGATATTTTGGCCACTTCATGAATTTATCGCCGCACCGAGCCGTTCGGCGTATGGTTATCGATTGCCTTCTGGGCTACACTCTGCACCTCATGCATCGCCCAACCATTCTCGCCATCGAGGATGATTCAAGTATGCAGGAGTCGTATGAGCTAATGCTCGGAGACAGTTTCGATCTTCTGTTAACCAACGACGCAGAGAGAGCTCTCGGGATTCTTGCTGAGAAAACCGTGGATCTCATTCTGCTCGATATCCTGCTGCCGGGCGTCGACGGCATTTCCGTACTGACGCGGCTTCAAGTAACAGCTCGGAATGTTCCAGTGATTGTCGTCAGTGGGTTACGCGACCCGTCGCTGGTAGCGACGGCGATGAAGCTTGGTGCGATTGACTACGTCGTCAAGCCCATGCCAGAGGATGCGTTTCTCGCACTCATACAGTCTGCGCTTCGATGGTGCCCGCCGGCACGGCCGACGATTCTCTTGGTCGGGCTCGCCATCGGCTTGTATGGGGCTCTCCGCTTGCTTGTCGGCAAAGACTATGATGTGCACTATTTCCCCGCCACCACCATAGGGCACGCCATCAGTCACAGCAGCTGGTCCAAACCAGATGTTGTCTTAGTCGATAGTGCAGTCGTTGACGCCAGGCCGGCAATCATAGGCGAACTGCGAACGAGGCTTCCCGAGAGTCTGGTGTCAAGCTTAACTGGTTCCTCCCATATCCCTACGCATGACACCAGGGCAAAACGCTCGCAACCCGAAGCAGTATCGCCACTCGCTTGCCTTTTGATGGAGATCCATCGCCAACTCACAGTGCTGGGGTGCCCGGCGATACGATTTAGGTTGTCGCCGCGGGTTTGCCACGCGATCGACTTCCTGGCGCAAAACTATGGGCACGCGCGACGGCGCGGACTTGAGGAGGCCGTAGGCTGGTCGTCCCACCGCTTAGCCCGTCTATTTCGCCGAGAAACGGGGTTTTCGCCAAAGCGCTTTTTGAATTCTCTTCGCGCCGAAATAGCGGCGCATCTACTTAGCGAAACGCGAGACAGTTTGGAGACTATCGCGGAGCATGTTGGATTCTGCGACGCCTCACACCTTTCACGAATCTTCCTTCGTCATTTCGGCCATCGGCCCGGAGAGCATCGCCGCAACCAGCCTGACAGCTACCAATACGGCTACAGCGACCACACAACTTTCTTCAGCTTCCCTCCGAGGCCCTGAGCGCTTGAAACGATCCGTACAACGGGCGCGTAATTCGATTGCGGGAGATTCCGGATGGCCATGCTGATGTCGGGCGCCAAACTCCTTTCATATCTTGAGCGTCAGGGGTTTGATTTCTTCACTGGTGTTCCGTGTTCGCTTATCGAAGGGTTAATCGCGGCGTTGGAAAGTCATCCGCGATTCCGGTATGTTTCAGCCGTGCGCGAAGATGTTGCCGTTGGAGTTGCCGGCGGCGCATGGCTCGCAGGACGGCGCCCTGTCGTACTCATGCAAAACTCTGGCTTGGGGACGAGTCTTAACGCTATCGCCTCATTCTCCGTGATGTATGGCCTCCCAGCACTCTACATCGTGACGTGGCGCGGCTACCACGGCAGCGACGCGCCCGAGCATATTCTCACTGGAGAGATTACGCCGGGCCTGCTCGACCTCCTCCGGGTACCGTTTAGAGTACTGGGACGAGACTCCGCAGAAGTCGATGTGGCGTGGGCTGTGCACGAGATGACAGCGCGCTGTGGCCCTGTCGCTCTGGTCATTCCGCCGGGCGTTCTCGATGGCGCTAGGCATGAACAATGCGTACAACCTAGAAGCGCCATAGCCGCCCCACCGCTCCCGGCCTCGCTGCCGCTCACCCCCTCGATCTCGCGCCTTACCGCCCTTCGCGCAGTCCTCGAGGAGCTCGATGACGAGCCTGCTATCCATGCGAACGGATACATATGTAGAGAATCCTTCTCGGTTCAGGATCGTCCCCAGAACTTCTATATGATTGGCTCGATGGGTCTTGCTTCATCGATCGGCCTTGGAATCGCACTTAACCACGAGGCACGAAAAACCGTTGTGCTGGACGGCGACGGGAACCTGCTGATGGGCCTTGGCATTCTCCCGATGATTGGCGGCCTGCAACCGACGCGTCTTGTCCACTGTGTTTTTGACAACCAGATCTATGGCTCGACCGGCAAGCAGGCTTCGATGGCGGCGACGATACGCCTTGACCGTTTCGCAGCGGCTGCTGGCTATCAATCAGCGGCGGCGGTGACAATTCCGTCTGACGCCAAATGCGTACTGCGCGCGATGCTGGCGAGTGACGGGCCTCACTTTCTCCTCATAAAGGTCACCGATGAGCAGGGAAATCCACCGCGCGTTCCGCATCCGCCGGTGATCATTCGCGATCGTTTTCGGGCTACTCTGTAGCTGTATCGTGCGCCAGCACGGTCCCTTGCGGTCAATCACCCACATACTGCGGCAAGTTTCGTTTCCGCGCCTAGTGCAAGCTGATTCCAGCTCTTTCGTCCCACCTCGACCGCCTCAAGTAACCTCGTGCAAAAGCTCGTCGCTCGCTGAGGCGGTGAGTGACGGTGCCAACGCCGTCAAGCGTCTCTTCGGCAACTAGAGCGACTCTTCTCCTCTCCTCCCAGATGCCCGCGATCTCGAAATTCGACATCCCCCGCCGCCCTCTGCGGGCTGTAGCACATCACTATCAAAATCATTCGCAGCCGCCCCGCAGCCGAAGCACATATCGCGGGGGTGGGGTGGATCCCACTCATCCCTTGGTCCAGGTACATTTGTCGCGCTCAATGACGCCAGACAGCTCGTCGATGTCACGTCGCCAGGTATGAGCGGTGGCCTTGCCCGCCGTTGGGAGAGGTGAACCCGGTAGCCCCAGAGCGATTTCAGTGCCGCAGGGGCAGCCAGCACAACGATGCCGCTAATGATCTAGCGCATAAATACCTATAGACGGTTACCACTAGGCGGCCCATAATGTGCTGGGGGTGCCGAGATGGTTGCGCGACTGCTGAAAAAGATGATGCTGCGAATGCTCGGGATGGCCGTCCTGGGTTTTATCGTGTTGGGTGTCGTGTTGACTGGGCTGTTCGGGTTGACACTTATTCGAGGATCTGAATCGCCATCGCAGGCCCGCGACAACATAACGCCCGACGGTCTCAAGTTCAACGATTCCGCGCCCCCGATACCATCTGCGGTTCCGGGCAACCCACAAGGCCCGGAGCCGGGAGAGATCGACGCCTAAGACCTATAGACGTTTGCAGAGATGCGGACCTGACCGAGGTCGGGCGCTTCATCTAGTCAAGGGCGCCCTCCAGCGTCTCTACGAGGTGGTAGTAGCCCGTCAAATAACCGAGGATAACCCGGGTGCCGTCGAGAAGCCCTCACGTCTGCCGACCATGGCCCACTTGAAGCGGATCACATAGCGGCAGTCGTCGAGGTTGTAGCGGGTCCAGCGCGGATCCCAGATGATGTCTTCGCCGGGGGTCAGGACCTCGATCTTGATCTCGCCGTTGATCGGGTCAGCGTTCCAGTCCAGACCGATCGTGTAGCAGGACCTGCCGCGGATCAGGCCGTCTTCGAAGCCCTCCGACTTGTACTCCCGCATCTCGGCCCGGTCCTCGGCCCACTTGAGGACGTGCGACCAAAGCTCTGCTCCCTCGGAGTCTTCCTCGCCCTCGGGGGCAGCCTTGATGTCGAAGCGGTTCTGGCGCTCGAAGCCGACCAGGACGTCCACGATCGACTGGCAGTGGTTGATCGAGACGACGGCCCGGTTCTGCTCCTTGAGCGCCGCCACGTCTTCCATCGAGCCGTCCTGGCTCCACTGCGCGTCGCCGCCCACGTAGAAGCCCAGGTCTTCCTTCGACTCCCGCATGTACTTCACCCACAGCGGGTGCATCATCGCCTCGAGGAACCAGGCCCGCGCCTTGTAGGCGAGCGAGTCACCTGGTCCGACGCGGTTCTGCGCCAGCGGCGAGCCGAGTACGACTTCGGCTAGCCCGATAGGGGATGGCGTCTGGTTTCCGGCCATTACTTCTTACCCTTCGCGTAGGCCTTGTGATCCGGGTGCCAGGCCGCGTTGAAGCGGATCCCCAGCGACTGAGCCAGGTGAACCACGGCTTCCCGGAAGAGCTTCCGCGCCTTGTCGACCTCGTCCGGCGTGAACGTCGGGCCGAGCGGGGCCAGGAGATGCTTCTCGAGGTACTGCTTGGCGGCCGCGCGCACCGCAGGCGAGGCCGCGTCGAGCTTCGCCGTGACCCTCTTGCCGACCGCGAGATAGCGCGTGACCTGGCGCTTGCCTTCCGGCGAGCCCTTGAACTTCTCGCGGGCTCCGAGCGCGCCGTCCATCAGTCCATGGGGCAGCGTGGCGCCTTGGTTCTGGAGCCAGGTCAGCAGCACAGTGCCACCGCCGTCACCGCCTCCACCACCACCGCCGCCACCGCCATCACCGCCCGAATCACCAGGGCCTGCGCCAGGACCGGCGTCACCAGGTCCAGGACCACCTGCAGCGCCCGCGTCGCCAGCTTCGCCAGTGTCGCCGGCCTCACCCGTGTCGCCAGCTTCGCCCTCACCCTCGCCTTCACCTTCACCCTCGCCTTCACCTTCGTCGCCAGTACCCGCAGGGCCTGGGCCTGGGCCGGCGTTGGATTCGGCATCGACCGAGTTCGAGGAGGCTGGCCCGTTGCCGGGACCAGGGTTGCCTGGCCCGTCCGAGGTGTCGCGCGAGTTGTCGAGGCTGGCATAGCGATCACGCTCCTGCTGCGCCGCAAGCTCCTGAGCCCGCTGGATCTGCAGCGGCGTCTGGATGTTGTTGAGGACGTCGTCGATCTGGCGCATGAGGTCGTCGTTCTGCTGCCGGATGTTCGGATCGCCCTGGATCGAGTAGCCGGACGGCGAGTTCGGGTTCTGCACGACGGGCAGACCCATGGCCACGGCGAGCGCGGCCGCCTCGTAGCTCTGGAAGTCGAAGCCGCCGCCGAGCGCCTGGGCGTCGGAGGCCGCCATGATCTCGCGCACCTGGCCGGCCGCCGTCTGGTAGGCCTGGCCCTGTGGGTCACCCTCGAGCGCCGAAGCGATCCCGTTGATGCCGGAGATCGCCCGGGTCTGGTCGAAGCCGAGGCTCTGCCAGTTCGCGAATGTGGCCGGGTTCGATCCCGTCGCCACGTCGGCGAGGTGCTGCATGTCCGAGCTACCGCCTGGCCGGCGAAGCTCACCGCTCTCAGTGTTCAGCAGGTAGCGGCCGTCGGGGCCCATGATTTCGCGCCACGGCTGGCCGGTCTGGTTGTTGAGGCCAGCGTCCGGCGCCATGCTCCAGCCCGGCGGCAGGTTCGTGTAGCCGGGGCCGTTCGGGCCGCCGCCTTCGTTGAACGCGCGCGAGCCGCCCGTGTACATGATGTTCGGATCTGACGGCCCCCAGAGTTCCTCGAGCGTCTTCGGACCGGTCTCGAGGTTGTCAGGGATGCCGTTTGAGTTCACGTCGCCTGGCCCGGAGCCTGGTAGTAGTTCTGGTACATGCCCGGCTGCGAGGCGCTCGCGAAGAGAGGCCGCCAGCCCTGCTCGGTCGGCACGTACTTCGCGTCCGACCACGGCGTGTTATTGCCGTAGCCCGAGTAGAGGTTCCACGGGGTCGAGCCGCCGTAGTTGACCGAAAGCTGGTTCGGCGACGTCGAGTTCGAGACCACGCCCCCGCCGTTGAAGCCTCCAGGAGCCAGGCTCGCGCCCGCCTGCTGGTACTCGCGTGCCGTGTCGACCGCTGGTCCGCTCATAGGCTTATAGCTGAGGCATCGACTGGTAGTAGGCGTTCATGCGGGCCTGCTCGGCCTTCGCTGCCGCCTGCTGATCAGCCGCTGCTTGCAGTTCCTTCTGAGCCGCTGCCTTCGACGTGGCGTAGGCCGGTGTCGAGTTCAGGTAGGCCGGATTGATCGTGTACTTGCCGTCCGGAGTCGCGACGTCGAGCCCCTGGCCCGTCGTCTTGTCGAAGATCATCGTCGGCTGGTGGTCCCAGGTCTGGCCGTACTTCGCCGCCGCCGTCGCGCTCTGGATCGCCTGGACCAGGACGTTGATGCCGGTCACTGGCCGGTAGCCGCGCGGCCCGGTCTTGGCGCCCGGCATCGGGTCACCATTCACGTCGTAGAAGGCGTACTCGTGATCCAGCGGGATCGCCGCCCCACCGATACGCGCGATGCCGTCCTTCGGCGGGTTGATCGTCAGGGAGCGATAGACCTGGGCCTCGAGGTTGTCCTTCGAGACCGGGCCGATCAGCTTATTCAAGTCCATAGGCCCCATCTGCGCCTTGATCTGGGGCGGCAGCTTTCCTTTCCCCGCCGGTTTCTTTCGAGGAGTTCGCTAGGTGATGGACCGAGGTCAAAATAACCGAGGATAACCGCGGGGCGTCGTCGAGAAGCCCCCACTTCTGCCCCGTGGGCAGTTTTCTTTACCTGCCCCGTGGGCAGTTTGCTTTTGCCCGGTCCATGGGGCAGATTGTCGGTCGGTGTCGAGTCAAGTAGGCGGACGATCCTTCCAACCCTCGTACAGCTCGACGGACAGCACGTTGCCGGCACCGGAGAAATGAGGGACGATACTTGAAGCGATGATCAATGAACCAACGTCTTCACGACCTCGAAGGAACTCCATTGCTCGAGCGCCGGCGCCACCACGGCCGATGCCGGTGAATGGCCTAGGTGATGGACCGACGACATTGCCTCGATCCCCGAGCAGGGCATCCACTGGCAGGCCCTCCGGAAGGAAGCTCGACAGAAAGGCGCTCGGCGCAAGAGTCCCTGCCAAGGCCAAGGAAGTCGTCGACAAGCTCGCAGTCAAAGTGCGCGTCGAGACCGACCAGAAGCCAAGCGTGCCTACAGACGAGATCGAGCGCGAGGAGAAGCGGGATGCGAAGGGGTTCTTCACGAAGGGAACCAAGCCTGGCCCAGGACGCCCGCCGGGGAGCCCGAACCAGATCCCGAAGTCGATCAAGGCAGTGATGCACGCCCTCTCCGAGGGAGTGATCGAGGTCAGCTACCTGGACCCCCTGACCGGACAGCCCACGACCGGCCCCGTGGCGCACCTGTTGGCCGAGAAGATCGGCGAGGGACTCACCCTCCCGGCCAAGGATGCCCACGCCTACGTGAAGACGATGCTCGAGTACGGCATCGGCCGGCCGAGGACTCAGTCCGAGTCCGGCGCCGGGGACACGAAGCAGATCCCGCGCATGATCTTCCTCAACCGGCCAAAGGACTCCTTCGCGCCAGATGACGGTAAGCCGCGACCGATGATGATCCTCGGCCAGGTCGCCGGCCCGAACGGTGAGATCGTAGATGTCCGGACCGGTAACGTCGTGGTTCCGGCACCCGCGAAGCCCGTCTCCGGGGACGACGGCCTCGGCGAGGGCGAAGATCGATTGGAACTGGTGTAGGATCTGCCTCTGCCCTTGGCGCGCCGAGCTCATCTTCGCCGAATCGCCGCGGAAACCGCATTGAAGCTGCGGGGCGAAGCGGTGATGGTGCTCGGTGGCGCTACTTGCCTCCACCGCTCGGCGGCCTGCGAGGGCTAAGGGTCTCAGCTGGGGCTCTAGTGTCGGCTGCCATACAGATTCGGATCCGATCGTCTTATGCCATACAGGTCACGTCTGCGCGAGTCTGGGGGCGATCAGCCGGCAGATCGGGGCTGCCCGGCGGCTTGATAGAGGGCGCACTTTGACGCGTCGAGTCAAAGAGCGCCTCTATCAACCTCTATTTTTCGGGCCTATTAGTCTCAAGGCGGCGTTGACCGCCCAGGCCGCCCATAGTTCAGGCCTGGTAGACTAGCCGTCACCCGTCCTGTTGAGGTGCTGATGCGCTTTGTCGCGCTGGCCGTTTTTCTTGCCACCTTCCCGCCGCTCGTCACTGAGGGACAAGAGCGTGTCAGCGCAGCCGACGTTTACAGAATCGGCCCCGGGGACGTTTTGCAAATCGCCGTGTGGAAGAACGAAGTAATGAGCCGCACCGTGACGATACGGCCTGACGGCAAGATCTCGCTCCCACTGTTGAACGATGTGCAAGCTGCGGGACTCACAACGCTCGAACTCCGAGACGTTCTCACCGAAAGACTCCGAGATTTCATTCCAAGCCCCGAGGTTGCCGTAGTCGTGACAGAGGTAAGGAGCAGTAAGGTCTGTGTTGTCGGCGAGACCACTCGGCCCGGTTGTTACGAGGTGAGATCGGGAACCGTAATGCGTAACGCCCCAATCCCGGCTCCTCCTCCTCTCATGTGGGACGGGCTGTTGATGCGCAGCGGAAGGCCGTTTCCTCGATAGAAGCCGCTCTTGGCGATGGTACTGACAACCGGCGAAAGTAGAGGTGGATAGAGGGCGCATTTTGACGCGTCGAGTCAAAGAGCGCCTCTATTCACCTCTACTTTCAGCACCAACCACTTGATCAATAAATTGTGGTGAGTTGGTGGGCGTCCGTCACTACCACGAATTCAGGTGCTACTCTTCAACGCCGATACAGCTTCGCGGTCCCTAGCTGGTCGGGAGGCGGAAGGATAAACGCCTTGTACCCATTCAACGCCGAGAACGCAACGGCCCCTCCGCGTCCAACAGCAATACTGATTCTTGGAGCGCCCTGAAAGACCGGTTCTACGGTGTGCGAACGAACATCGTACCGAAGAACCGCATCGGCCAGTAGAGAGATAAAAACGTAAGGGGCGCCCGAACGTACGTCTCGCACGACGACAGGGACGTTTTGACCCGAAAATGGCAGCGAGGACAGCGCATCGAGGAGCGGAGAATAAGTTGCGCGAAGGGCTGGTGCCTTTGTCTGGTCGAGTTCCCACACCGAGACAGGCGCATGCAGGTCAGTCTTGCCCGACAGCACAAAGTGCAGCCTTCCATCGTTCTCCACAACCACAAGTTCGCCGAAGCGGTCGATGTCCCCGCGCGTGTTAAGCCGCTCAAAGCGCGCGCTGAAAGGCGCCGCCATCGCCATCTCCAATACGCCGACGAGAGGTCCACCGCCCTCGTGTATCGCGATATAGGCAGCACGTCGCGTTAGCGAGATTCCCCGCGCTCGGGGCTCCTTGACGGCGGCCGCTCGCGCGGCAGCCAACGCAGTTTCCCACGACCAGGTGAATACAACGTCGCGCCCGCGAAGGATCGCCAACGCAGATCCGTGATCCAGGAGCACGATCTCTGCTGGTTCGGGGTCAGACACGATTCTTTCCAACGAGTCAGGCTGATAATTGAGCCCTAACTCTCGCTTGATTGCTTGACCTCCTACTGAGAAAAGCTCTCCACTGGACGACAGCAACCACACTCCGCCGTTTCGAACCGCCCAGATTCCGGCAAGGTAGCTCCGTTCGCTTTGGACGGGGGCTCTACCTATCACAGACGGCGCTAGGGATTTTCTCTTCGCCGCCGCCGCTTCCGCCATGTGTTTCATACGAACCCGGCCGATAGTCCAATCGCGACTGACGACTACAAGGCCAGAGTCATCGAACGCAAGACCGACGATCGGCTTCTCGCTATCGAGTTCAACTAGACCGAGGCGCCGTAGCGACTCCACCTGGGCGACCTTTGCACGAAAGAACCCGATGTATCTCTCAAAGGTCGTTGAGCCCGAGACCTGCGCGGCCAGCGTCTCCGCTAACCGACCTACCCGCACTCCGTAACTCGGGTGGCTTGCGTCCTCGTAGAGCGAGGATATCGAGCCACGGGTAAAGAGCAAGCCGGTACTCATCTGGGCGGCCGCAAACAGCAACGCGGCCGTAAGCGCCTCCTTCCGGTTCAGCTGATCTCCAAGTCCGGCCCAGGAGACCTCTGCCGCCACAGTCGGGTCAGCGCCAAGTTCACCGTCGACATATCCCCGCCTCAGGGCCTCAAGTGCGAATGCATCGGCCTCCAACTCTCGCTTCCGCCCCTCCGAGGATCCGATACTATCGAATGATAAACCGTGTGACCGGTGAAGCGCCCGATGCCCGAGCTCGTGCAATAGTACAAGCGTAAGAAATGTACGCGTGAACGCGAACTCACGGCGTCTCATGAATGGGAACAGAGGCTCCCCGCCGATGGAGCCGAGCTCGGTAGGGCGAAAAAGACGTTGATCCACGAATACCGCATCCAGCTCACCGTCGTAAATCGCATTGCCGTCGGCGCATAATGTGAAGTCACGTGTCCGAGAATCGGTCAAGTAAAAATGCAGTGCCCCACGTGACGGGGTGCCGTTCACTATGATGCGGTTCGTAACTTCGGCAGCGCCAATAGTCTTCGTTACGAGATCCACAAAGAGGGCATGGTCTTCGCGCGGAACGTCACCAATCGCGCCCGAGGAAACTAATCGCTCAAGCGTGGCCCACCGCGCGTCGGCCCTCGGCGACAACGCAAGCCACACAAGGACGCCAACAACGGCCAGTCCGCTGACGAGTCGTAGCGCGATCTCGCTCGGCTGCCGCGCGAAAGTTGTCATCCCGCCAGACACATGGTCCGGCTCAGACATTCGCACCCCTGGAGCCTCTTTCTAGCCTACCCGCCCGACGTTCGCCGGCGTGTCCACTAACGAAGCTATTCACGATAACGAGGCAACAGAATCCGTTCTCCAAGGCGATCACGAGAAGACCGGCCAGCGTCATTCCACCGGTCGACTGCAGCAGTAGGGCGTAGACAATGGGTGCTCCGGCGAGACCGAGCCACATGTCGACGGACCTGAACATTTCCTTCACGAACACGCGTGGCTCTTCAATTAAGCGCTGGCCGCTGACCTGCAGAGCTCGGAGCTGACGGTACGCGGAGCCCAGGGCGACACCGGCGATCGTCGCCGAGAAACTAAGAACGAAACGCCAAATGTTCAGCCCTTCATCAGCGGCAAACATACCAAACGACGGACTTCGAGGTGTGAGATACCAAAAGCCCGCGCATCCCAGGATGATCGCGAGAACAGCTAGCGCCCAGCGTGCGACTGTCGGCATGTCGCCCTCCCATTTCGGAGTGCGCTTCGACGCGTCAAAAGTCAGAGGTTGCCCGGTTCCGGGTGAGCTGCTCGAACTCCTACGCTTGACGCGATGGGCAACGCGGACCCTCTTGACCGTTCAGGTACCTAGCCGCGAGCTATTCTGTACCTTTCCGCAGAGCTGTGAACTGTTCTGCACCCTCCGCAGTACCGCCGCTGCGCGCAGGACGACAACACCCTACTTTCGGGGTTGTAGCCATTCCCAGCCGACCGGGTACACCTGCATCGTGGCATCAATCGTCGTCATGCAACTACGGACGATGAATCGATCGTAGGCGCTCATCATCTCGGTAAACTGGGGCATCTTCGATCCGAAGGCATTCCGGCCAGACAGCATCACACGAACAAACTCCCCCTTTTCGGTCAGGGGCATCGCATTTCTGTATGCGTCTATTACCTCGACGAGCTTCTGGCGCAGAATGCGAAGGTCATCGCGCTGAGCCACCAAAATGTCATGGCCACTTCGAATCGCCAGGGGCTTGTCCGGAGCGCCCGCCGCGATGTCAGAAAACCGCACACCGCTCGTCGTCAGTCGTTCAAATGGCGGCTCGGTGGTCTGCGGAGGGCCCGATACGTCCGCGCATAACCGAGGATAACCGGCGCGCCGTCGAAAAGCCCTCACGTCTGCCCCGTTGGGCAGTTTTCTTTTGCCCATGGGGCAGTTCTTTAGCGACCCGTCAGCTAGCGCCACTACTCACCACGCATCGTCACGGCTATGAGGTGGCCGCCTGGCATCCCAGTCGAGGTCGATCCGGTCGAGCGGATCCAAGGCGTTGTACCGACGCCAAGTCTCTTGTTCGTCAGGGGTCCAGCAGTGCAGGGAAGCGCCTCCGGATAGGTCGCTCGAGGTCATGAGATCAGTCGACTTGCGGAGCACCTTGAGGGCCTTCGCCTTGAAGTCCTCGTCCACATGGCGATTATGAGGGGCCTCTCACTAGCGGTCCAGCCTGTTCGCGAGGAGCGCTCATCCCCGTGTTACTCCTCGGGCTTACGCGACACAGGGCGAGGCCTGTAAGTTCTTAGCCGTAACTCATGCCGTTCTGCTGGCTGAGAGCGCCCAGACAGTGGACAAGCCCGAGCATGGGCGAAGAGTGGCCCGAGGAGCGCAAGCTAAAGCCCTCGGCCTGATCCCCACCCATGTGCTTGATGCCGCCGAAGACCATGTGGTCGTAGCGGCGCTTCAGCGCCTTGAGCAGGTCATCGGTGGGGATCAGGTCGAGGTCGGTCATCGCTAAAATCCCTGGCTCGACGAGGGCAATATCGGGGGTATCATCCGCCACATGCGCTTACAGAAGCTGGTCGCGGACGGGACGGCGGTAGTGCTCATTGTGATGTTGCTTCCCTCTCTACCCTTCTTCATCTGGTTGGACAGCGTCGGGTATCGAGGGCTGCCCTTCCGCCCGCGCGAGATTATCCGGTACGTCTGGGACCAGACCCACCAAACCGGCTAGTCCTCCGACGGTGTCGGTGCATCCGGCTGATCGCTTCCACCTCTCCCGCCGAAGATACCGGCGGTTGTCATGTCGGCAAGGCTAGCGGCCCCTCTGCCGCCGAACGTACCGTTCGGGCTCGGCGTCGAGTTCTGACCAGTCGAGGCAACAGGAGCATCCATCGGCAGCATGCCGATGGGTTGCGGACCACCGACCATCGTGATCGACATCGACGCTCGACCGGCTGCCTCCTGCGCTCTCCCGGTCGACACAGAACTGCTCAATGATGCCGGTGGTGCGTCGGTAACTACGTCCACAGCCAACTGAGCGAACATCTGCGTGAGATCGATCTCCATGTACTGCTGCTGCTGAACCTCTTCTATCGGCGGCATGTTTGCGAACGGCTCAACGAAGTTCGTCCAGGCCTTCGCCATGTCGCGAGCGATCTGGGCCGACACCTCTTGCTGATGGAACGTCTGCCCGGACAAGGCATGGCGGGCCATCGTGACAACGGCATACCCCTGAATTGCTAACGCGATCGGGAGAGTGGCAAAGACACCTACCGGCCCCAATCCTAAGCTGACCCCAAACAGAGCCGAGGCCGAGAAAACCAGTGCTACCCCGGACGCGTAGAAGGTGATCTCTTGCTGAGTCTCCGGCGTGACCGTAGGAGTAATGGTGATTGGATGTGGCGTCGGCGGCATTGCGGATCCTCCTTATAGGACGGATTCAGGTTGATTTTCATGATCGACCCACCCTAAAAGTAGCGGATCGGTCTCACTGGTTACCAGGGCCCTGGACCGCCCGGCTCTCCCGGTTCCTGCGCGTGTCCATCGACCGCACCGTCGCGGCTCGGTAAGTTGGTGGCGGCACACACCGAGTGATGGTGAGTGATGGTGAGCTTGTTGACGCGTCGCGTTACTACTCACCATCTCTCACCATCACTCAAGGGCGGCTTCTCGCGACTGTGGCTGCGACAATTCCAGTGGAGAGCCCTACGATTTTCCAGCCCACGTAGAACACCACCACGGGGCCGAACGCGTCTCGGGCGAACCGCGGCCCTGTGCCGAGCAGCATCGCGCGGACCGACACCCGCCGCCGGCCGTTTTGTTCCGTTGCCTCAGTTAGCCTGTCGCTCGGCACCACCCAGACTCTATCGCATACCGCGCGCAATGCCCCGTCCACGAGTCGAGCCAGACTGGTCATCGCGTTTGTGGCACCCGAAACACGGGTTCACTCTTAATACCTGAGGTCGGCGGTGCGGGTCTCACGGAATAGGATTCCGCCGTCCACGTCTTCGTAATCGTGACCCCTACGACCAGGACGGCAACCACGAGACCGGTTAACGCATTGTTCAATGCCCTGTGCGAGACAGCCATGCCTTCGTGAAGCTGCTCCTTGAGTACGACGTAGGTCGGCCAAAGCGCGCGTAGTCGCGAACACAACGCGCCGCTTCGGCCGCGAAACCGTGACCCCAGGCCGCGGGGTCGAACGTGTAGGGGGTTCTTGACAACGTGGGCCAGGGGGTAGAGTGGTATGGTGCCAAACGGCAGACCGACTGGCCGGCCACTGACCCGAAAAAGGGACGGGCCGGAAGCTCCTCATGGTAAGCAGAGCTTTGGGGAGCGGACCATCTATCCATGATGTCTGAAGCCGAGATTCAACGACGCCTCGAAGAGGCGATAGCGAGCGGTACGCTCTGCCAGCATATCGCCGGCAGAGACGCGATTGATCGAGCGAACTCGGCCGGTTTGTCCAGATCGTTCATCCCCGACTTCAATCTGGACTATTTGATGAGGCGGCTGTCGATCCGTAGCGCGGCACGCGTTCTTGCCGCATTGGATCAGGTGGACCTGATCTCAACGGCGCGCCGAAATATATCAGCGGACCGGACGGAACGGCTGTTTCCGGACCTGGTGTTGGTGAGCAGAGCAACGGGTCACGTGCTGGTTGTCGAGATCAAACGAGATGACCAAACTACGCGTGAGGCGATGACCGAGCTCTTCGCCTACGAACAAGAGATCAGAAACCAGCTTCCGTATCTACCTGGCGACCAGATCATGTTCGTCCTTGTCGCAAGCAGCTTCCCAACACTGCTGTCACACGCGGTGGGTCAAGCGATCCTCTGGCAGCGGAAGCAAGTGCTTGCCCTCCAAGTGGTTGATCGAGGAGAGAGCCTCTTACTTCGCGTCGTTTTGCCTGTTGGTTGGAGCGCCACCCGGTTGAGTCACGTCCCTGCGCGATGTTTTCAAACTGCCGACCTAATCGTCACACCGAGTAAAGGGCAAGAGGCGGATGGGGCGGAGGGTCTAATTTTGGACGTCACTCATCTGATCGCTCGCGAAGGCGAGCGCTTGGGCGCGCACGGCTTCGTACTTGTCTCCGCGGAGAGCACTCCGGAAGGCGGCGGGCATCGTGATATCTGTACGGTCGGCGTGATTTCGGCGACGGCGATGCTTCAGGAGATGGTCGCTCGCGCCGACCAGCCCCCGCACGTTACAGAAATCATGGAGTACGCAAGCAAGTATATGTCGATGCCAACGTCGACCTACGACCTAATCGCGCAATTAACGCAAACAGCGATAGAGATACTGACTAAGCGTGGACGATGCGACGTCCGGTATCGTGAAGATCTCGCAGTTAGACGAGGCGACACTTCAGCAGATTCAGTCTTTTACCGTTACAACCCGTATGCAATGTTGTTCTGGGGGTTGCCGCACACGTACCGAGACACACTTGTTCACCACGAAGCACTCTTAGAGATGTTTCCATTTCTGAAACGTCGCCCGAATCCGCAGGACGCAACAATCGGTATCTTCGTCCTCGATTACCTCACCAGAAACCTGGAATTTCAGGACGGCGAATTCGGGTACCAGCAACTCTGGAGGTTCGGCAGGATGCTTGGGCGCTGCCGAACTATTTTGGCCGCTTATAGTACTGCGGGCGGAAGCCAGTCCGACGACAGTGCCGCATCTCTGAGATGGCTCGGGCACGATCTGCTCGCCGCCATGTGTGAGGTCGCATTCCGGGTTCGGGGGGCTCGCGGTCTTCCGGATCCGCCGCCTCTCAAGTGGGGGCAGCATACGGCGGATATGCTACGCGACCTCGATGTCTGGGTCTCGTGGTTTAGAGGGAGTTTCTTGGCGAATCATGAGGACCATCGACGGTCTTTCGACGAAGGCCTGGCTCTTCACCCCCTATTTGATGAGAAGCTTGGAGCGAGTCTCTTGCCGAAGGAAAGAGCGATGATGACCGCGCGAGCCGGCGAAGCTGTGACTCGCGCCCACGGTTTTGCGCTTGGGGCGCTAGCAGACAACGTATTAGAAGAGCGCCACAAGAGGCGAATACGGCAGATCCTGCAAGAGGCGAAGCTCCCGACAACCGAGCCGAGCGATGCCCAGACCAGCGCCGAACTCGAAGGCTGGATCAAGGCATTGCCGTCGCTTCTCGCAGTGTATGACGAGGTGCTGCCGTCGGTAGTGCACGAACTTGAACCCATAGATCCATCGGGAATCGATTGGGGCTGGGTACGCCAGGAAGTCGAAGCCGCGAGAGAAGGTGGCGGAAAGGCCATCGGTATTCTTGTTCAACCAGGCGGACAGGTGGAGATCTGCGATTTCGGCGAAATCAGTCAACCACTCCCGCTGATAAGAGACTTTGCAACAGAGATTCTGTTAGCCATAGAACACAGCGGACACATCCTTAGTGTTATGAGAACGACTTGGGACGAGCTGATCAACGGATCGGCTCTTCGACGAGTCTCTTAGAACCGGATACATGACGGGCTTCACGCCACGGCGTACTGGCAGATCGTGGTGATGATTCGGGGAAAGATAATGCGCGCACTCGTTCACGACCACCGCAGTAACGCGTCGCCGCTTGGCGAGCGGCTGGTCTCTCCCCGCTAGTGCCGTTGCTTCAATAGCTTAGATCGGATCACCGGCGTCTCGCCCTCCCGAAAACTGGCAAAAACAGCTCGGAGCGGCAGCATAACCGGGCTCGGCAGGAGAAGTTGAAGGAATTCTCGGCCCAAGTCCGCTCGCCGAAATCCTCGAACTCACTAGAAGTGCGTTAGACTGCTGTAATCGCGTGAATTACGCTGAGGACTAGCTTGCTGCGTTTGGATTTCCTTCGCCTTGAAAACCCAGAGCGCTTTCAACTGCTGTGTTCGCGGCTTGCGCGAAGAGTGTTCCCCGATGCTATACCTCTTGCTTTTGCCTCTTGGGATGGTGGCCGGGATGTCGTTGGAATGAGTCGCGTCGAAGGCAACCGAGTGGTTCACGAGGCAGTGTGGCAAGCGAAGTTTACGAGCAGGCTCGACGCGTCGACGAAGAGGGCGATTAGCAAATCCATAGCAGCACTCCGCGACCGCGGAGATATCGATGTCGGAAGGTGGATACTCTGTCTGCCGGTTGATCCTACCGGCGTCTTTCTTGACTGGCTAACACGCGAGGTTCCTTCTCAGTGGCGCTGGGAGGTCTGGGGCGCCACGAGGCTCCTTGAGATATTGGAGGCAAACCCGGACGTAACGGAGGCGTTTTTCTATGCCCCCTACGAGGAGTTGCGCCAGTTCTTTGCCTTCGACAAGCTGGAGCTGGTGCGATTTCTTTTGGACCCCGCGTGCCAATGGTCGCAGCCAGACGCCAAGGTGCTCCATTTCTCAAATCAGAACGTTCGATCACCGGATTTGGTCGTCGACGTGATCGTTCGGAATTTTGGCCGTCTTGATGCTGTCCTCCTCGGTCTCGAGGCCGAGCTTTTCGACTGCGAACGAGTGCTACACGGGATCCCGGGTGAAGGGCTGCTTTGGCCCCAGATCACCTACGCAGTGTCTATTAACGATGGTCAACCGGGCGTCTACGCATCAACTTGCGAGCCACCCTTGAAGATTCGCGCTGGTAGCGTCGAGCGCTTCAAGATTCGGATGATCGATACCGGCTATGCTTGGCGCGGCACAGTCATAGTGATGCTCAACTATGGCGACGACAGACGCCTGCGGCTCCCCGCCTTACGACTGTATGCCTAAAAGTGAAGTGTGGTCGCTGCCCACTAACTCACCACTATTTCTCACGAGCATGCGCGGCGCCAGTGCTGAAGCTCCTCCATCGAAACGGCGCCGACCAGCTGGCTCGCGGCGAGCTGGGCGGTCACGTAGCCGAGCTCGGCGCCTTCATCGCTGAACTTCAGCAACGTCGCAAGCGCGGCGAGCGCCATACGGCCCGACGGGCCGATCTGATAGTCACCGACCTCGCTGTCCCAGAGCAGGAGGTCGTTCTCGCGCAGCCGGGAAGGACGGTCTCGAACTTCACCTCATCGAGATATGCGAAGTGCGTTCGCAGCTGTTGGAGAGTCCACCGAGGTGTGTCGGCACGCGCGCCGATCTCTCGTAGGACCAGAAGGCGTACGACGACTTCCTCTTCGCCGCCGCGGAACAGTGTGATGAAGGCTTTCAGCATTGGCCACGCCCGGCGCAGCAGGAAGAGGCCGGGCAAGTCCTCGCCCGTGATTCCGGAGCGAAAAAAAGCGTCTAGTTCCCTGGTGGGCTCGTCAGTGGCCATAATTCTCGACTACGCGCCTTACCGGCGCCACATCCGGCTGTGGAGTTGACCCGCTTCAGTGGACACCCCCCGCACATGCGTGCGATAGGAGTGGTCCATGGGCGAGCGACGGAAGCGGCGGACATTCAGTGAGGCCTTCAAGACCGAGGCAGTCCGGCTAGTACGGGACGAGGGCCAGACCGTGGCCGCGGCAGCGCGGGCGCTCGATCTGGCGGAGTCAGCGCTGCGCATCTGGGTCCGGGATGCCGAGCGCGATGCCCGGCGCACCGGCGCGCTGAGTAATACCGAGCGCAAAGAGCTCGAGCAGTTACGGCGGGAGAACCGCACGCTGCGGATGGAGCGCGACATCCTAAAAAAAGCGGCGGCCTTCTTCGCCAGGGACCACGCCTGAAGTTCGCGTTCATCCAGGCGGAGAAGGCCGCGTTTCCGGTCACCGTGTTGTGTCGCGTGCTGGGCGTCTCCCGGTCTGGCTTTTACGCTGGCCGTACCAGGCCGGTGGCCTCGCGGGTCACCGAGGATGCGCGCCTCGCGGTGCAGATCGCTGCGATCCACCGGGCGAGCCGACGCTGCTATGGCAGTCCCCGCGTGCACGCCGAGTTGCGCGCGCACGGGCACTGCACCAGTCGCAAGCGGGTGGCCCGGCTCATGCGGCATGCGGGCTTGGCGGCGCGGCGCCGGCGAGCATTTCGAGTCACCACTCAGTCGCGGCATACCCGTGGCGCCGCGCCCAATCGGCTGGCCCGGCAGTTCACAGCGCCGGCGCCCAATCGCGTCTGGGTGACGGACATCACGTATCTGGCCACGGTCGAAGGCTGGCTGTATCTCGCCGTCGTCCTGGACCTGTTTTCCCGCCGTGTCGTCGGCTGGGCGACGAGCGACCGCCTCGGCGAGGGCGTGGCCCTCGAAGCGCTCGGGATGGGGGTAGCCCGCCGCCGGCCGCGCCACGGTCTACTGCATCACTCCGATCGCGGGTCGCAGTACGCCAGCGCCGAGTACTGGGCGGTACTCGCGGCGCACGGCATGGAGTGCAGCATGAGTCGCTTGGCCAGCTGCTGGGATAACGCCGTGGCCGAGAGTTTCTTCGCGACACTCAAGATCGAACTCGACCACGCGGGCGCTTGGCGGACCCGAGCCGAAGCGCACCGCGCCGTGTTCAACTACATCGAGCTGTTCTATAACGGCGTGCGACGCCACTCGACGCTCGGATATCTCAGTCCTCTAGCCTTCGAGCAGCAATGGCAGCTAACCGCGCAATGAACCTGTCCACCAAGACGGGTCAAGTCCAGCTGTCGCCGCACGTTCCATGTGTCGACATCCGGCGCAAGCTTCCCAAAGTTCTCCTCGGCCCCTCCGACAGCACTACGCGAAATGACCCGGAGAGTGGGCCCTGACGCGCGAGCATGTCAAGCGGCAGCCGGCTGGGTTCCGGAAATACTCCGTGCGCTGTGGACAGGTCCCTCCACACCTCACCACATAGGCTGCAGAAGCCCGCCGAGTCGTCGGCCAGGCCGCTCCCGGCGGCTGGTCCTCGGCAACGTCTCACGTCTTACGGCAGGCAGACAGTCGTTCCGTCGCCTGAGGATTCAATGGCGAATGTACCGCCAGGTTCAGCGATATATCTACACACCGTCCATCCGCGTGGCGGCTCAGGGATCGACGCGAGAAACGCTCCACTTGTCTCGCCGCGAGCATTGCGCGCTGGTGCCACGAGATCGCGAAGTGAGGTCGGCGGTGCTCCCTGAACGCGGCATAAATGCCAACAGCGGACGCGATTGCGCGCACGTCAGCTCGAGCTTTTGCGATACGGGCGCGGCGCTGGAGTCTTGCGGGGTCCGGTGGTGCAGAAATAATGGTGTTTAATCGGTCCTTTTGACGCGTCGAGTCGAGGACCACCATAGTCCACTATTATTTTGGGATCGCGGCTGCGCTGGATTCTGAGCCGATATGGACTCCTACGTTTTATTCGTTTGCTGGCTCGCCTTCATGTAGAGCTTCGTGGCCACCGCGTTGGCCTGCGTGAGTCTCCGCTCGGCGCTCGCTCTAAGCAGCACACGAACATCGCGATCCTGACTGGAGCTCGCCTTCAAATCGTACTTCGCAACTAAATCGAACCATCTCTCGGTAGGCTTACTCTGCGTAAGTTTGTAGAGGACTTGCTGATCATTCGGCAAGCATTCGTTCAAATAGTAAGTCCACCGCTCCTTGGAAATTCCATCGAGCATCCGGCCTGCGCTGTCTTGTGCGTTCCAAGAACGCCCATAGAAGTTTCCGAGCGACACCGCCATCGTGGCTGTCATGCAAGTTCCAAATGCAGGTTCGGGTATTGTCGTTCCGAGCGACGCGAGAGCCTGCATCAGAGCTGGCTCGTTATAGAAGTTGTTCATGCCTTCGTGAGCTCGCATCACTTCGTGTGCCGCTCTGGTAAATTCGTCCGACCGAAGAGTCTCAGGCACATAGTCAAATCCGGACACGGCAACTAACGCCCGCTTCAAACCTTGCCAGGCCTCCTTCCGGCCAGCGGCGTACAGTTCAGCGTATGTTTGCCCGGTTTGCCACCGTTCGGGCTTCCTAAGGTCCTCCCATAACAATTCGATGACGACTGCTGCGTTGTTGATCACATGCTGGAGCTGAGCACCGGAAGACGTCTTCAGCAGAGCGAGGAGGACACTTAGTGTCGTCTTTCGATAGAAATAGGGTGACTCCACGAGAGTCGTAATTTCGCTGTCTGAGGATGTGAATGTTCTTGTTTCGAGTTGCCGACGAAATCTGGCGAAGTCATGAGCAACCCCAAGCTTCGGATGGCCTAGAATATTCTCGACGCACGCTCGAAGGCAAAGGACAGCCTCCTCCTGATTCATTGATGTGTCATCGCCATCGTCGGGGTTGTCCACCCCGGCGAAGTGCCGGACGACTTCATGCGAATGCCGTAGGCGCAGCGCCTCAGTGCTACTCACCATCCCAAGCGCCTGGGCCAGCGAGATCGCTTCTGAATCAGTCACGGTGGAGGAGATGTCGGATGTCGCATCGATGTCGGGCCGCTGAAGCATCTCGCCGATGAATTCCATGCCCACTGTCGTCAGCTGCCTACGCAAAGCGGCCATTGCTTTCGTCCACACGAAAGTGCTGGCCATTTCGAAGTGTCCTGCCTCAAAGGCCGAAACCAGCTGAGTCAAATCCCGGCTTGCGAGTTGCTTCGCATAGCGAGTTATTGCTTGCGGGGTACTCGCCGTCGCCGGCACAATCGCCGACTTCTTCGCCTGCCAGGGCACCAGCTCCTTAGACATTGGTCAACTCCCCGCGTAATCTAGGTCGCCGTCCTGCGAGCGGATGAGCGCCGCAAGAACACCGTGGCCCACCATCTGTTTTAGGCCCTCGAACGTTCTACGGCGAGAGCCGCCTTGTTGCCCACGCCCTGGCGGCTCTACACCGGAGCGAAGAAATGCCCTGTAGGCGACTATGCTCCCGTCTGACCTGAACACGACGATGCCGTCGCTTCTTAGCATGCCAGCAATCAATTGTGCCACGCCCTGCAGAAGGCCGACCCCCTCCTCATCACGGTGAGACAGGTATTCTTCAACGGAAGCGGCCAGGGAGATCGGCTTCTCCGGCATACAAGCATCGCGTAAGCGTTGGGGGAGGGTAGCATTGCGAACAACGACGGCCAGCAAGCCGTGTGGTCGTTGGCAAATGGTGAGAAGAGTTCTGTAGAGAAACCGGAATGTGTCCGCCCGGAATCTTACCCGAACTCTCGCAGTCGCAGCTCTCGCAAAGCGCTCCAAAAGAGCAGTCGGCGACGGGGTGTCCTCTCGCGCCGCAGAGAAATGCACAAGGCGGCGGTTCCCCATCGCGCCCCGCAGCTCTATACACTGATCGCCGATCTTTTCGACAACTACTGCGACGACACCCGACTTCCCAGTACCAACTAGGACCTCATCCGGGGTCAAGGCAAGTGGTAGGTTTGTCGCGCGGAAGACCCCGTACCGAAATTCCGTAGCGCCACGTTCCAAAAAGATCGCCCATCCACCATCAGCAAGTGGCGCACACTCCTTTAGCGCGCGCAGCGCGATAGCCGCCGAGCGCCTACCACTGCCTAGTCGCACGACCTCCGCCTTGTGGAGCAATGTCGCGATTCGCGTGATGTCTTCGCACACATACACTTCGGGCGAAAGTTGTAGCCCCTCTTCCTTGTAGTGTGAGAGCTCGGCGACAACTGCGACAACTGCGGCTGATGTCTCGGCGCACTTGATACCCTCATCCCCGAGGAAATCAGATATTCCCCCATGGAGTTGACTCCTGAAGGTGAGGGCTTGCGCTGGTGGGGCAGGTGACGCCTGCGTAGGAGATTTGATCCGAACCCTCGCCCGTTTCTTCTGGTCGCGCCTCGCCTTGGCTCCGCGTCCCACCAAGCCACGCTATGACAATTACAGAACCTCGGTCAAGAACCAAAGGGTTGTTCGACAGCAGAATGGCGGCCTCGGTTGCTCACAACTTGCCAGGACACTGCTGTCAAGTAGCGCCGCTGGGTCGGGAGGCGCTCATCCGGCGCTATTTCCAGCCTGCTGGCTAGAATGCTTCGCCCCCGAATGCGATAAGCGACGAATTATGGTGAACTATGGCCGCGGCCAACTCACCACTATTTGGGGCCCGCTGGGTCGGGAGGTGCTCGTGGGAAACGTCACATGAAGAAAGCAAAACGCGAATGCGTGGCACGCTGAGGAGGGATGTGGCGCAGAATGCGACCGACGTTGCGGGCAGCCGACAGCGTGATCGGTTCCAGGTTGATCAACTCGGTGCTGTTCCAATTCATTTTCGTGAGGGCAAGCAGTTCCGTCAGCAGTCCAACCTCGCCGGCCTCGGCATGGTCGAGTTGGATGTCGAGCGTACGGGGTGCGTAGAGACCGGGGTAGCAATGGTAGAAATCGACGCTGCCTTGGGTGTAGAGCAGGCAGCCACCCGCGTGAACCACGGCCGTGCCCCGGAGTGGCGGGTAGCTTTGAGACCGATAGAGGCGTGTGTGCGACGGCCGGAGCGACAACAGGTCGTAAGCGTCGAGTCGGAGCCGCCTGACCGTCTCCGCACATCCCTCCAGCTCGGCTTTGTTAAAGTAAGAACTCTTGTGGCAGACCAGGCGGGCGGGCGACGTCCGGTGCTCGCGGCGGAATGTTTCGACAGCCTGTGTCAGCAAGTGCTCGGCGTCGCGGGGCGACAGATGGGGGGTCTTGTCCTGGTCGTCGAGAACAGCCGGCCCGCCGCGGACTACCATGCCCTCGCCACGCTCGTTGAACACTTGCGCGACGCTCGTGCGGAGTGTCTCGGACGCGGGGTCATGATAGAAGCTGATCCCCATGTAGCAGGTCATTAGGTCGGTCGATTCGCGGGCGAGCCGCCACGGGATTCCGCCAGCCTTATAGTAAAGCGCGCAGAAGAAGTTCCACGCTCGGGTAGCCTCATCCTGCATCTCGCGGACGGCCGTACCGTCGCGGGTAAAGCGGCGAACACCTCCTCCGTAGATCGCCGGGCGCACAACCTGAACGGGGCGGGCCAGTTGGATCGCGTCGGCCTTGAATATGTCATGCCAAGTACCCTCGTCGTCCTTGTGGCTCCGCCGGCGCGAACGCGGCCCCTTGTCGGGTGTCGTCGGCACGTCGATCCGTCGCACGAACGCTTCCGGCAGTAGGCAGAGAACGACATGGGCGTTGGCCTTCTCGATCAGGTCCGCGGCGCCATGGTAGAACCGCTGAATCGAGGCGGTTTGGAACCTCGTCTCGTCCGCCTCGCCGATGTCGCGCAGATCGCTGCCGGAGATCGTGTCTACCAGACGGTCATCTACTACGAAATTGCAGAGCGTACCGCTACCGCCGAAGCCGGGGAAGCCCACGAAGAGCGTCGTTCGCTCGGACTTCTTGGGATCGATTCCCCCGCGGCAGCGGTCGATCCAAGCACGCAGCCGTTCCACATCTTGGGCAGCGCCGACGACGCCGACGCGAACGTTCTGCGGAGCGGATAGGAGCCCGCAGTCAAGCGGCCCGTGCTCGGTGAGGCCGTGCCGGATGTCGATGTGTCGGCCGGCACCCCCGAACTCGAGTTCCGGTTCGTCGATAAAATACAGTTTCATTCTTCGGTCTCGGACCCGTCAGAGTCGTCGAAGAGGGTCGGCAATTGGGAGGTCACGTTGGATTCGGCCAATTCCATAGCCTCGTCCAATGGCTCCTCGGTCCGCGTCTGCCTATCGTCCTTCGACCAGAACCTGTCGTCGATGCCGACGTCCAATTCACCTTCCAGGAGGTTGCCAAATCCGAGGTGCGGATAGTTATCAGCGAAGAGTCCCTCGCGGTCGCGAAGCAGCCACGCGAACATTACGACCGTGCCACCGACCGCGCCGCTGCCTTCGATGCTCTTTATCTTCGCGCGGTACTCTTCGTTGTACGGGTGGATCTTCTCGCCGTCAGACGTGAAGAGGTAGGAGGGATTGATCTCCAGACGCCATTGGCCGTCGAAGCGCCGGAACCGCGGCTCAAACCCGACGTGGCGGTAGTAGATGATCTTAGACGGGTCGCTCTTTGAGCGGTACTCTCGGAACACAACCCGCTCCGCCCACTGCTGACGGCCGCGGTAGCGCCTCACCCGCGGGGAGAGGTCGGACGTCTTCTTAAAATACAGCGCGTCGTCCTCCTTGCTGTAGCGCATCCCGATCTTGCCTGCAAAGCTGCGGAGGCACTCGTTAAGTATCCAGATGAACAACCGCTGTTCCTGGACGTCCTCGGACGAGGCCCACTTCGTCGCCTCGATCCAGTCGATCGTATCGACCTCACAGACCGACGCCCATGGCTCGTCCCGGAGGTCGTGCACGCTGTAGATGCCCTTGCTGTCGAACAGCCACTCGCGTGGCGGGTACTGCATCCGTTCCTTCAACCGGTCGCGGAACTCGGCGGGGTCGCGGAGGGCAGTCCGGGCCCAGTAAATGAGTTGCGGGAACCGCTTTACCTCAAGCAGGTTGGTGTGCAATCGCTCGCGCTTGGGGGCCGGCCGGAAGTAGGTGCCCGCGCCAGCCGCTTGGACGAGCAGAAGGAACTCTCCCGCCGCCGCGGCCATGAGCGCGTTCGCCTGCTTGTCGAAAACGATGCGCCGCGACTGTAGGCGGCCCGGGTCGTTACGGAAGTAGTCCTTGACGGAAACCCACCAGGCCTCGTTTCGCTCGGGCCGGGAGATGACCAGCAGAACAGGCATATTGCCCCGCCGCCAGTAGTCAAGGTCGCGGGGCGTACAGGTGAACTCGAACGAAGTGGCGGTCTCTCTTTCCAGGGTCGTGCGGCCCTTGCTTTGCACGGCAATCCATGCGTTGGTCGCCTCGCCGCTCTGCACGTCCCGGATCTCGACGAACCCGTCGATGCCGGCGTCCAGCGGCGCATTGGTTGGGTGCCAGGGCAGCCCCATATCGAGGAAGCGGCGGCCAATGAACTGCACGGCCGTCTCGCCTAGGATCTGCTGTCGCGTCAGTCGCTTGGCGTGCCTACGCATGCGGTCACCGCCCTGCCGCCCCGTTAGGGCTGCGTCAGCTCATTCACTTCGAGCAGCCGCCGAAGAAACGTTGCCGGCACGTCGACTCGTCTTGCACTCTCAATGCCCGGAGCCCACGCGATGCGAAAATTAGATCCCGCGAAGTCGCGGAGTTCGTCGTGCTCGGACTCGCGTCCACGATCTTGAAGATCCTGCCGACACGTCGAATGATATCAACCCGCACGGTCGTTTCGAATTCCTGCTTTAGGATCGCGAAAATGCGCGTCCCCGCCGGTCCGGGCGTCTTTGTGCTACTTGGTACTGCGACGCGTAGAGCGCCGTGAATGGCGGCGCGGGCCAGCGTGTGGCCTGCCGAGGTGCGACAGGCGCGGCTGGAAGAGCTGCTACGCAGAGCCTTGCCGGCGGCTGAGCCGATTCTCCTGCTCGGACGGGCCATCGTGACCTCCCTTCCGTCGACGGACCGGATGTCCTCGCGCCGCAGATTCGCTACAGCTTGTCGAGTCCGTGACTCACGAGGTGCTCTGCCAGAGTGCGGCAAGCACCATGACACCGGGGATCGAGCAGCAGCACCACGCCGGCCACCAGGATCCAGAAGCCTAGCGCTTTCATTCAATCCCTCCGTTGGTCTAGCCGCGGCATTCGGCCAGGGCAAGCAAGTTGTCGTTCCACTTCCCATCAGCATGGGTCCTGACGTAGTCGCAATTCGGTACGTTCACAACGGCAACATCGGCCCGCACGCCGTCGACATTCGTGTAGAAGGTGTTGGTCTTGGCCTTGATCGAATCGATGACCTGCTGGCGGGTCCACCGCCATCCTCCTCCGGCGGACCCGCCGAGATGGGTAATTCCCTCGTGCGGATTCTGCCGGGGCTGTTTGTTGATGCACGTGACCTGCACGTCGGCCATTCGGGTCCTCCCTGGCCGCGACGATTGAACTTCTCATGGCGGCCGATCGCTGGTAGATTTCGATTCAGACGGCCGATTGCCTGCTTGCAACCGACGGCGCCAGCATTTCATATTAGGAAGGCGATTGCAATATAGAAATCGCCCAGGAGGAGTATGGCAGACGAGGGCTTTGATGGCGCCGCGTTCTACGCTGCGCTCGACGCCGTTCGCGACCGCCGCAAGTTGAACTGGAAGCAGGTGGCCGCTGCCTCAAAGGTCAGCGCGTCGACTCTGACGCGCCTGGCCCAGGGCCGGCGCCCGGACGTTGACAGCCTTGCCAAGCTTTTGACGTGGTCGGGGTTGAAGGCGGAGAGCTTCATTCGCGGAGAGGCGTCTCGTACCAAGAGCCCGGAGACTCTGGCGATGATTTCGACGTATCTCCGGGCCGATCCTCATCTTACGCCGAGCAGCGCGGCTGCCCTCGAGGAACTCGTGAAGGTGACCTACCGGCGGTTGCGCAAGGGATAGCGGCAGTGGCGCTTCGCCGGGGCTTCAAGACCGAGGCGCGCGGGATCGCCCTAGAGGTGCGCGCGGAGCTTGGCCTCCGTCCCACTGATCCCCTCGATCCGCTGAAGCTCGCGGCGCACCTCGACATCCCGGTCATCCCGTTGAGCGCGCTCAAGGGCGAGGCACCCGGAATGTTCAAGCAGTTTTCGCGGATCGACCGATCCGCCTTCTCGGCCATCACGGTGTTCAGCGGGCCGCGGCGCGTGATCGTCCACAACGATTCGCACAGCGCCGGAAGGCAGCACAGCAATCTGGCGCACGAGCTGTCACATGGCCTGCTTCTGCATCCACCGCGTCCGCCGCTTGACGGTTACGGGAACCGAGACTGGGATCGTGATCAGGAGCTGGAGGCTGACTGGCTGGCCGGCGTGCTCCTTGTCCCCGACGAGGCCGCCCTTCTCATCGTGCGACGAGGACTGCCGCCCGCTGCCGCTGCAGAACTCTACAGGGTGAGCGAGCGGATGATGACGTTCAGGCTCAACATGAGCGGCGCCCGGCTCAGAGTGCGGCGGGCGGCACGATACGGCGGCGCCGGTTGATTCGCGTCGGGATCTATGCCGTCAAAATAGGCTCGTATCGACGGTGATGGCCACGCGGAGGCTCCAGGCGACGAGATGGGCCGTGCTGAGCGTGCTGCTCGTGGCCGGCGTTCAGGTCGGTCCCGCCAAGGCGCAGTCAAGACCCCAGATTCACACCCTCTTCCTGCATGCGGATCCATCCACGCGGACGGCCTGCATGGCCACGGTGCGTGCTGTCCAGCATCTAACGGCCGGCCGGACAACGGATGAGGACTTCGACTGGAACATCGACCTCGCGGTCTTCATCGCGATCAACGCGGGTGATGCCAGACTCCGGCGGCTTGCGGAGGCACAGCATGAGGCGCCGCACGAGAAGAAAGCGGCCGCGACAATGACGATGTATCGCTACTGCAGCGAGGGCAAGTAATCCGCGCTTCAGATTTTCACAAACTACCCAGCCCCCCTCCGCACGCTCAAGCTCCGTGTGGTCGGTAGTGGCGCTATTCGACTCGACACGACAAAGAACGCTGCTATCGACCATCAATAATTTCGCGTGCGAGAGCTGTCATAGAGGTGCTCAGGAAGGGGCCGATCGAGTTCGAGCCTGGCGTCGCCCGATTCGGAACGACGCGGGTAACAATCCCGAAATACGACCGGCGCAGCTATTGAAGCGAGACTGTTGAAGCGCCACATTTCAGGCTGGCTGCAGACAGCTATCATCCGCTGATCGCGCGTCGCGATAGACGCGCGTCACACGAGCACTCCATCCGGACGGCCTTTTGACGGATCGAGTCAGATAGCGCCACTACTCACCACTACTTCAGTGGGTGCTCCCGCCAGCCCCAACGACGAGAGGCCCTTCCCATTGAGCAACATCACACACAGGAACTCCGTGCACCACGGTCGCCCCTTACTTGCTTACTCGGCGCGTTTCTTACTCCAGCGGGCGAGCGCGGCCTTTCGAGCGAGGGCCGCCCGTTGAGCCTTGCTCAGCTTGTTCCACCGAACCTGTACCGCCTTACGCGCCGCCTCGCTACGCTCCTCGGACGTCAGCCGCTTCGCACGCGTTCTCCCCCCTTGCGCACCCCACGCGCGAAATAAAGGCTTCGCTCGCTCAAGAGAGTCCTGAACGTCTGGTGGAGTTCGCATCGGACGTCGTGGTGTCCGCATCGGCTCTGGTCCATCCCTGGTCTTGACAGGTCCGTACGAATAGGGTACGTATGCATCACGCGATGCCACTGGCTACGAGAACCCCTGGCGGCCTGACGCGGGAGGGCGGCTCATCCCGTGCCCCCTGGCCCATCCGGCCGATGCTCCCGACCGCGGCGCCGCCGTTTCACCGGCCGGGCTGGGTCTACGAGGAAAAGTATGACGGCTGGCGGCTCATGGCGTACCGGCAAGGCGATACGGTCCGCCTCCTGAGCCGAACAGGCATCGACTACGCCGGCCGATTTCGGGAGCTCGTCGCGGCGATCGCCTCGTTACCGGCTTCCACGCTGATCTTGGACGGGGAGGTCGCCGTGTTCGATGACCAACTCCTATCCCGTCTCGACTTCCTGCGGCGTCCAGACGCCCACGCCCTGGTGACCCCACCAATCTACATCACCTTTGATTGTGTCTATGTCGGTGAACGCGAGCTCCGACACTGCCCACTCGCCGTCCGGCGGGAAGTCCTCGAGCGTCTGATCGAGGACCAACGCCTCCTCCTCCCGGCGCGCCGCCTGCCCGCCCACGGCCTCGACGCGTGGGAGGAAGTCCAACGGCGAGGCTATGAGGGGCTCGTCGCAAAGGACCAGGCCTCCGCCTATTTCGGCGGCCGGACGCGGTCCTGGCTCAAGGTCAAGCGTCGCCCCATGGCGCGCCTGCCGAATCATGATCCTACCGGCCCTGGTAGGCAGCCTCTATACCCACCTCCTGGTAGGGATGGTGGGTAAGGCGAGCTAACGAAGAAAGAAGGACAGCGGCCTTCTATAGAGCTTGGCAAACGCCTCAAGCTCTATGACATCGACACGGCGTTCGCCTGACTCGCACTTCGACACGTAGGACTGGTGCTGGCGTAGAGCCCGTGCGGCCTCGATCTGGGTCAGGCCGGCCGCTTGGCGAGCGTCCTTCAGGCGTTTCTGGAACTGGCGGTAGCGTGCGGAGTGTAAGGAAGTCATCGCACAGCCAGCAGCGCTGGCAGTGCTTGCCTACAAACAACGAACGGTACCTATATCCCAAAATGGGATATTCTTGTTCTGGCTTCTCTGTGAAGGAGGCTCACATACCGCTCTTGCTGGAATCCTCGGCGCGTCGGGCGGACCTGCCGACCCGAGCGAAGAGCTTGGTACGGATACTCGGCCTGGCTGGGTCCTGGCTGTCCTTCACCGCTCTATTCCTTGGGTTCTCTCCACCAGCCCTCGCTCAGGATGCGCCGTTCTGCGTCGTCTCAGCGGGCGGGACTCAGTGTCTCTACTACGACGCGAACTCATGCAGGCAGGTGGCTCGCGGGCTTGGCGGGATGTGCGTGGCGAACGGGGCATCCATGCAACCCGCTTCGCCCCCGCCGTCAGAGTCCGTTGTCGATAGTGCGTTGAAGTGGCAGGAAGTGGAGTCGAACAGGCGACGGATGGACCAGCAGAAGCAGCAGCCCTTGCTCGACTGCCTCAAGGCCCTGGGGCCGAGTGGCCTAGCTGACTGCGAGCGGCTCTTTGGGCGACAGAAATAACGTGTGTCTGTCTGATGACGGGAGATGCCCGATGAGTCTAATGGATGACAACGACGGCGACGTCTTCCCCTCGAACATCCTGCCGATAGACAAGCCCGAACGGTCGTTGAAGGTCACGAGGCGCGCGGCGCCGAGAGGGCCGGCTCAACTCCGAATGTGGTTCTTCGCCACGCTAGCGCCGCTGTTGCAGGGAGGCTCTTGCGATGGCCTGGGGTCCCAGAAACCTACCCCGAGCGGGATCAAGGTGATCCTGCTCGAGGCGAAAGCTCAAGGGCTGGAGCCGAAGCTGCTTTACCAGCAGGCCGTCCAGGCGCGGCCCTCATACTGGCCACCAGCCCCGAGCTTCGAAGAGGTGATGTCGTCGAGCAATGCAGCGCCGAGCGAGAACGAGAACCCTGTCACCAGAGAGCAGGCACTCTGGATCGCTAACGAGCATCTCGGCCGAGAGCCCGGGTTCGTCGGCGCCAGGATCCGAAGGGTCGTGTCCTGGGAAGAGATGGCCTGGCGTCGGCCCAGCATCCTCAATCCGCCGCCGGGCATTGAGAGTAGCTGGGTAGCCTACCTCGAACTCCTGAACGAGCCCCCGATAAGCTGTAGTTCAACGATCATCATCGTCTCGCGCGAAACCGGGGCCGTCTTGTTCGCCGGCGACGCAAACGACGAGGGGTGACACAGTGACGACACAGCCTGGGAGCGACTCGGCGAAGCTCCCGGAACCCCAGCCCGAGAATCCGCACCGCAAGGCAATGCGCATGCTCTTGGAGGTGCTCCGGAAGGCGCCGGCCAAGTTCGAGGGTTCTCCGGAAAGGCCGACGAAGGCTCCATGATTCAGGGCGTGGGCCTCATGGGATATCGGGTCAGCTAATGTCGCCGGGTTCAATGCTGGCAACGGTCGGCGCCTGGAGCTTTGTGACCATGATCGCCATCGTGGTGGTCGTCTGCGTCGGGGTCGAAGCGGAGTGGATGAGGCCCAAGGACCAGCGTGAGCCCGCCGCACCCGAGCACCCGATCCGGAGCATGCTCAGCGGCAGTCTCTTCCGGCACATGGGCTGGGTCGGCTGCCTCCTGTGGCTGGGCATGTGGTGCGGCATCGTGGGCGCCGCCGGCCTATTCGTTGGGGTCCCGTGGGCGGCTTGGCAGGAGCGGGCCGAACGTGGGGCGAGGCAGGCGGCCGAGGACGAGCTGGTCAGGCGCCAGTGCGGAGACCTATTGCCAACCTCTTCATCTCGGCGCGTGCTCGAGGGCATCCTGGATAAGGACCCGCACATGACGGAAGAGGTCGCGCGACGCTGGCGGGCATATGCCGACTGTCGGGATCGGGCCATCGGCCGAGAGAGAAGGATCCGTGAGCGAGACCCATTCGCTGCGACCAAGGGCGGCCCAGGATGAGTGACGAGCCACACGGCTACGAGGCCGACCGTTTCGATCAGCATCTGGTTTCGGCCACGGCGTGCGTGGTACGGTCGGATCGTGGGCTCGACGAATCACGTTTCAGCCGATTGCCATCGCGCGGGCGAAGCCACAGGGCGGCCACGCGCGGCTCAACGGGCTGTCACCCAGTACATTGCCCGAGCGCCGGCGCGCGTGACGACTCGCATTCGTCGGACGACGGCGCCGCCGATCTTCGTCTCTCCGCCACGCGCTCACAGCCTCGGTCGTGCCGGCGATCGGCCGCTGAATCCCCCGCCGAGGCGCGCCCTGTACCGGACCGTAGCCTCGCAGTTCGTTTCACCCATCCGATCACACACGATCGCGCCGCAGCGCTCTGGACCCCTCGCGAGAATCGGCAAGCCCACGAGGCGGGTCTCGTCCATGGCCCAGACCCGGAACACGGGACGGGCCCTCATACCGCGTCAGGCTCGCCATGCACATCGCCGCCGGCGTCCGGCCTCACGTCCTCGACACACGGCAAGCCAGGGGCCAGACGAGGGAGGAGACGGCCCCTCTGACTCTCCCGGAACGTCGGGTGCCACCAGCGACCGCCATCGCGCGGGCGGTGCCCCGCGCAGGGCACCCCAGACCGGCGGCTCCCGCGCCAACAATCCTGGCGGGCCGTGATGGGGCCGCGCAAGGGCACGCCGCGGCCCGCGGCGCGCCGCTCGAAGGATCGCCGCCCGGATCGGCCTTCGCCGCTCGCCTCGAGCCACATCGCTTTGAGCCCGGCCACGCGAGAATGGCTCGACTTCCTGGCCGGCCTACTGGCGCGGGCGGCCCGTGAACAGCACGCCACCGAGGCCCTAGGAGTCGATCCCATGCCGGACACGCCGACGTCATGAAGCGTTGTGCCATCTACGCGCGCTTCAGCACCGAGATGCAGCGAGCGGCCTCACTCGAGGACCAAATCCGTAACTGCCGGCGGTTCGCGACGCAGACGGGCTGGCACGTCGGCGAGGACCACGTCTACCAGGACACCGCCGTCTCGGGCTTTGGCATCGAGCAGCGGCCAGCGTATCAGCGCCTCGTGGCCGCCGCGCTCTCGGCCGTGCCGCCGTTCACCGTCATCCTCGTCGATGACCTGTCCCGCCTCTCGCGCGACCTGGTGGAAACCCTCAAGCTGTACCGCCGCCTCAAGCGACAGGGGATCGAGCTCGTCGCCGTCGCCGACGGCATCCAGACGAGCCACCAGATGGCCAAGCTGCAAATCACCATCAAGGGGTTGGTGAACGAGCTCTATCTCGATGACCTGCGCGACAAGACCCATCGGGGGATGACCGGGCAAGCCCTCAAGGGACGGAGCACCGGCGGGCGGCTGTTCGGCTATCGCACGAGACAAGGTTCGGACGGCGCCGAGTGGATCATCTTCGAGCCGGAGGCGGACATCGTCCGCCGGATCTTCCGGGAGTACGCGGGCGGCGCCAGCATGAAGACGCTGACGATGCGCCTGAACGAGGAGCACATCCCCTTCCCGGGCAAGGTGACCCGGCATGGGCCGACGCGTCGCGGCTGGGCGGTGTCAACGATCCACACGATCCTCTCGAACGAGAAGTACAGGGGTCGGTGGGTCTGGAACAAGGCGATGTTCGTGAAGGACCCGGAGACGGGCAAGCGCACCGCCGTGCTTCGCCCCAAAGATGACTGGATTGTGGAGGACCGACCGGACCTGCAGCTCGTCGACCTCGAGCTCTGGACCCGCGTTCGGGACCGGCTCAGCGTCGTCCGCGCTGCGTATGGCGCGACCGGGTCGCGGAAGCGCCCGCGCGGCCAGGCGCCCGAGCTGTACTCGCCGCACCTGCTCTCGGGCCTGATTCGGTGTGGCGCCTGCGGCGCTCGGGTCACGATCCAGACCAGTCAGCGCAAGAAGAACGGGGTCGTCTACCGCTACGGGCGATATCGCTGCTCCTTCCATGTCGCGAAGGGTCCCAGTATCTGCTCGAACAGCATGTCCATCCCGCAGGCCGTCCTGGAGATAAAGCTGATCGAGAAGTTCCAGCAGGCCATGACGCCCGAGATGATCGACTACCTCGTCGGCGCCGCGAACACCGCCCTCCAAGAAACCCTCAACAGTGACCCTCTGCAACTCCAGAACCTGGAAACGGAGCGGCTGCGGGTCGACGCCGAACTCTCGAACTTGGTCGATTTCGTGGCCAAGGGACAGACGTCGTCCTCGCGACTGCATGAGGAAATCGTGGGCCGCGAGCAACGGCTCGTGGAGTTGGATCGGCAGATCCGGCACCTTCGTGATGCGGCGGTCCCGGCGCCCGACGAGATTGACCGAGCCGCGGTCGAGGCCGCGATCGAGAGGCTCAACGATCTGCTGGCGAGAGATCCGGCCGGAGCGCGGCGTGAGATCCAGAAACATCTCGACGATTTACGGATGGGTCCGGCGCCAGAGCTCGGGCCGCGGGCCGTCCGGGTGTCGGGGCAGCCAAAAGTCGACGGCCTCCTCGGCGGCGAGGAGGCCGTGCGCCTACAATTGGTTGCGGGGGTCGGATTTGAACCGACGACCTTTGGGTTATGAGGCTAGTGCTTGCCGCAACGTCCCCCAACGATCCCCAATGACAGCGGTCATTTGGCGCTCCCCTGGAGGCCCCGCTTTTGGCTCCTATTGGGGCTCATTGGGCGCAGTTCACGGCCAAAACACGGCCAAATCGCGCGCAACCATTGACTGCCACCGCCGTCAGCTTTGGGTTCCTTCCAGAGCGGCCGCTACCGTTCACCGGAACTCAGCATCGCCACGTTCGCCGGGCGCTGCGCAGCCTTGGTTGCGTTGAGAAACAAACCATTGCGGCTGAATGTCGCTATGCAAGGGAAGAAGATACCCTTCTGTTAAACTTGCAGCGATCTGAGTCTCGAAGAAAGGAATCCGTGCGCCAACGACCCCCGATCGAGGTCTCTGCCCAGCCGGCCCAGTGGGATCGAAGGCGTTTCGTGGCGGTAGTAATGACCGGCCTTCTGGCCGCACCTCGCCTCGCGGAAGCACAAAAGTCAGAAAAGATGGCTCGACTGGGAATTCTGGGGGTCGGTCCTGCCCCGAGCCCCCAGGAGCTCGCAAAGTCGGTTGCGACCAATCGGTTCTGGATCTCGATGAGGGAACTAGGTTGGGTCGATGGTCGAAACCTGATCGTCGAGCGGCGGTTTGGCGAATCGGCGGATCAGCTTCGCACGGGCGCCGCTGACCTCGTAGGCCTCAACGTCGATGTACTGTTCGTCGCGAGCGAAGGTCTGGCAAAGATCCTTCAGCTGGAAACGAAGACCATCCCCATCGTGGTGGGTCGCGCCCAAGGCGATTTCGTCGCGGCCGGGCTCGTCAACAGTCTGGCCAAGCCGGGCGGCAATATCACTGGGTCACAGCTTCTTAGTGAAGAGCTCGTCGCGAAGCGCCTCCAGCTTCTCAAGGCGCTCGTACCGAACCTTTCAAAGGTAGCGCTGCTCCGAGAGGACGTCACGACGTCAGCCATCCCGGAGATCCCCGCTCGATACGATCAACAGGCTGTTGCCGCCGCACGGGCTCTTGGCGTGACAGTTCAGATGTTCAACGTGCACGGAGCGAAGGATCTGGTAGCTGCGTTCCCTGATATCAGCAAGAATCAGATCCGTGGGGTACTGGTGGCTTCGTCAGCCTTCATGTTCGTGCATCGACAAGTCCTCGTGGACCTCGCGGCCGCGCATCGGATTGCTGCCATCTATGAGAACGAGCTGTTTGTTGAAATAGGCGGGCTGATGTCCTACGGAGTGGACGTTTCCGAGATGCAACGACGTGCCGCCACTTACGTGGACAAGATCCTCCGAGGCGCCCGGCCTGCAAATCTCCCGATCGAACAGCCGACGAAGTTCAATCTAGTCCTCAACACGAGGACCGCCAAAGCCCTCGGGCTCATGGTTCCACAATCGCTGCTGCTCCGGGCGGACCAAGTGATCGATTAGCGCATGTGCGGCTAATGCACGCGACCAGATCTGACGCTGCCCATAGTTCGGGTCCGTTCCGTTCTGCTAGACTCCCGCCAGCCATGCCAACCGAGGTGCCCATGCCGCGGATCGGGCTTGCGGTCGTTCCCACCATCGGTCTCGCTCTTCTTCCGCTTGTCGAAGGTCAGGAGAACACAGGGGCGAGGGTCTACCAGGTGGGACATCTCTCTTCGTTGGACAAGCCCACCGTCAATCATGCCGCGTTCCGCGCAAAACTGCGTGAACTCGGGTGGCGCGAAGGCGTAAACATCAGATTCGAGGATCGATTCGCAGGGCGAGACCTTGAGCGTCTGGCAGCCCTTGCAGCCGAACTCGTTCGCCTGCGAGCCGATCTGATTTCCACCACAGGCGGTGTGGAATCCGCACAAGCAGCCAAGATGGCCACAACGACAATCCCGATCGTATTCGCAACCGCCGGCGATCCAGTTGCGACAGGGCTCATTGCCAGCTATTCGCGACCGGAAACCAACATCACCGGAGTGTCTTCCATCAATACGGACCTGGACGCGAAGCGTCGCGCTCTCCTCAAGGAGACACTCCCGCACGTCACACGAGTCGCCGTACTGCGGAGTCCAATCGATCCATCGGGGGCCGCCCAAGTGAAGGACAGCCGAAGACATCGCTGTGGCGCTAGTCGGCCGTTCCGAAGCGACCATCCAGGTGGCATCCGAAACGATTCAGAAGATGGGCCGGCGGGCAATCCCCCTCCGCGCAGACGTCACTGACCAACGAGCGGTTGATTCGCTCGTGGAGGAAACGATTCGGCGATTGGGCCCAATTGATCTATTAATCAACAACGCCGGGAGCGGTACTGCGGTGGGGCCCATTTGGGAGGTGTCGCCAGAAGACTGGTGGCAAGACGTTGCGACAAACCTTTTGGGCACGTTTCTTTGCAGTCGAGCTGTTTTGCCAGGAATGATTTCTCGCCACCACGGCAGGATCATCAACATCGTGAGCGCCTTCGGGATACAGATGGATGCTCAGCGGACTACCTCTCCGTATGCCTCATCTTATAGCTGCAGTAAGGCTGCGGTGATGACGTTGACCCACAACCTCGCGGCCACGACCCAGGAACATGGTGTCCGTGTGTTTGGACTGAGACCAGGGTTCGTACGAACGGCCTTGATCGAAGACACAGCGCGATCACCAGCGGGAAAGCGGTGGCTTCCCGAGTTTCAGGCTCTTCTGGATAGCGGGCGTTTTGTATCAGCGGAGTTGACAGCGCGATGGGTTACGTTCCTCGCATCTGGCGCACTGGACGACCTATCGGGGCGCGTGTTCAGTGCCAGAGACGACATGGAGACAGTGGTCGCGCGTGGCGACGAGATTCGACGCGAGGGTGAATACGCTCTACGCCTGATCGAGTGAAAGCTAGTCCGAGTCGCCTTCGAGGGCGGCTCTATCAGGAATTACTAGAAGCTAACGCGACTCGCTCTGTGCGCAATACTCGCCTGTAGGCCCTTCGGAGGTCGCCCGCACGGCCCAGCGGCTAGGGCGAATGGCGAACGACGTGCCCGGCGGCTACTGCGCGTCGCTGCGACTCCACAGCGGCCATTGGGGTGAAAACCCAACGGGCTACGGCCATTGACCGTAGCCCGTTGACTTCGTTGGTTGCGGGGGTCGGATTTGAACCGACGACCTTTGGGTTATGAGAGCGAGGAGACATAAGCGAAGTGGCGGGCTTGCAGCGCACTATTTCTAACGACCCGCGCACTTACGCGAGTCTGCGTTGGCTCGGAAGCAGCCTGGATTGGCTGCTCTGAGCCGTTCGCTCGTCACGTTTCTGTCACCTTCTTCAATCGTCTCCGCGGGCAAGAGAGTGCAAAGGGGCGGATGCTTTTTATGGACCTCCTCGCCTCTCTCTCACCCTGGGCTGGCGATGTTCGGAGAGCGTGGAACACCACGGGTTCGAATTCCGTTCACGGCACACTGGCGAGCCCACCTGGCTCGGCTCCTGGCCTGGCATCGGCCACGGCGCCGTCGGCATGGCGCGCCAGACTTACGACATTCAACTGAGACGGTACGACGAACGCGGCGGGCGCGCGGCCGTCTACATGACCGCCATGGAGCACTCGCCCACGGGCGAATCCTGTTCTCGCTTCGGCTTCTTCGAGTGCAACATGAACATCTCATCCGCCTGACCGGAGAAGGCTCGGATCATCCTGCACGTTTGAGTGCCACAGTATGCGCTGCGCGACGATCGCGAGGGCCGCGCCTCCGCACCCGATCAGGAACATTCCAGACATGCCCGCTTCGCTGGAGACCGCCACCCAGACGGTCGCGCCCACGACCGAGCTCCCGATGAGACCGAGAATCATGTCGTGAATGAATCCGTCGTGCTCTGCTCGTGACACCGCCTCCGCCACCCACGCGGCCGTGAGCCCGGCGAGGACCAGCATGGGACCCATTTGCATGATGTGCTCGAACATTAGATGTACCTGCCTTTTGATGGTCGGTTGTTCGACCGCTGAATCGGAGGTGGCTCCGGAATGGAGCCACCTCGCGGGATTCATTTGCCCGCGCCGATCGAAACGGCGAAGTTGACCGTCTCCTCCCGGTACGATGACGGGATGTACGCGAAGTCGAGGCGGATCTCCTTCAGCTTGTTAGCCTTCAAGGCCTCGGCGGGAAACTCGACGTCCAGGGACTGGATTGCCTCCTGCCCGGGGTCGAGTCGCTCGCTGCCGAGCGTGGCGAACTTGAAAGTCGGCTCGGCGCGCGAGTCCTCGAGCTTGATGGTCTGGCCCTGGGCATCGATGTAGCGAAGCTTGCCTTCGAGCAGCCGCACCGTCTGATTGGCCGACGTGTTCTTCAGCCTGAGCACCCCCGTGAGCTTCGCCGCGGTGACGATTCGGTCGGACCCTTTCTCGACCCGCTCCGCGACCTTCATCTCCGTGACCTGGCCCGTGACGATTCCGGCTTTCGCATTCACCGAAGTTGGCGTCACGGCGTACGTCCGTTCTTCGATGGCGGCGGCCACCGCCGGGGGCTGCTGCACAGGGGCAAGGGTCATCCAGGCTACGAGCGCCACGAGCCCGGCGCCCAGCCCCCATCGCCAGAAAGCATCCTTTTTCTCGATAGGGCGGTCGGTAGCCCAGAACCTGCGTTGAACGCCGATCGGGATGACGGCGACGATGAACGCGACAACAGCCGTCGCGGCGACGCCCGCGCCCGGATAGAATCCCAGGGACCGAAGAATCCAGCTCCCCCCGATACTCCCGACGAGACCAAGGGTGATGTCCCATCTCAGCCCGTATCCTCCGCGCTTCAGGACCCATCCTGCCAACAAGCCGGCCAGCACTCCTGCGAGAATCCACGTCAAGAACGTCATGACTCTTCCTCCTGCTTCTGGTTACCGCACAGCCGCATCATTTCCTCGGCACCGTCGCACGCCTCGCGCCACCTCGCGATTTACCTCCCATGGACGGACCACGCCCGAGCCGCCTCGCGGCCGGAGCAGTGGTTGGTCTGTCGCTGTTTTCTCGCACCAGAAGGGCCGCGAGCATTTCGATCGCCCGCTGGTCGAGCGCCCGGTCGTCGACCATCACGTCGACGGTGGAGCCCGCGAGCGCCCGGACGCGCTCCGCCGCGGCGGTGGAGCACACGATGACGTCAGCTCGCCGCAACAGGCGACCCAGTGCTGCTCCTTCGGCGGGGCAGACTCCGACGAGCGCGATGTTCGGCAGGCCGGCGTTCGCGATCGAGTGCTCGAGATTGTGGGCCGTCTCGACGGTGGTCCACGCCACACCCACCCGCGTTCCTGACGGGAACTGGGCCAGGCGATGGAGCGTCTCCAGATGCGCCCCGGCGAGCAACGCGATGACCGGAACCCTCTTGCCCTTCAGGAGGTGCTCCACCTGCGGGAGATGAGCGAAGCTGGTGACCGCCGCCCGCCAGCGACCTTGCTTCGGACGTCGCGTGACGGTCGCCAGCTCGGCGAGGAGCACCTTGTCGACGTGAACCGGCAGGTGGGCCTCGAGCTGCCCGGCAAAGAAGTCGAGCTCCGCGGAGCTGCACTCGACGAGGAGGACTTCGACGGCCCCTTGAACGGCGGCCGGCCGGACCCCGGCCAAGCTCAGCACGCCGACGGACAAGTCGTCCGCGGTCATCCCGAGGGCCGCGGCGCGGATCACCGTCTCCTGCAGGAAGGCCTCCCGGAGGCGAGGGGCCGGGCGGGCGGGCGGAGCCGAGGCCACGAACACTCCCTTCCCCCGTCGTGCCTCCACATACCCACTCCGCTTCAGATCATCGATGACGCGCGCGACCGTGTTCGGGTTGACGCTGAGGAAACCGGCCAGTTCTCGGATGCTGGGCAGAGCCTGGTCCGGCGGGACGCCGCCCGCCTCGATGACGTGACGGAGCTGCTCCGTCAGTTGGCGCCGGATCGGGATCGGACTGTGCCCGTCAATCTTGAGGTTCATCGCGGTCCCCAAGTATCTAGACCTCCGCCGAGGCGAGCGGGAACTGCAAGACGAGAAGCGCGATGAGGGTGATCGCGAGGTAGCCGATCGCGAACTTCCGCTGCTTGAATACCACGCTCGCGGGCTCCTACGTCGCCGACGCCGCGACGGCGTCAGGAGATCCTGGCGCGCTCGCCTTCACGATTCGGTGCAGGACCCACCCGCTGGCGTCTTGCCCCCCGATGCGCTGGGCCTGCTCGAACAAGCGTCGCCGCCTCTTGTTCGGAATCGACGGATATTCCGCGAGCGCCGCGCGTAGGCCCAACGCGGCCGCCGCCCCCGCAAGCGGCGCCTCGATGTCGTAGCGCGCGAAGATGCCCCGCTTCTCGTTGTAGAACTCCATGAGCCACTTCACCCGCGATCTCCTCACGGTCGGTCCTGGCCCGCGGTGTATTAGCGACATAGTACACTAGATCAATTTTCGAAGAGTGTACTAGTTTAGTGGTACACTTCCGCTGCTGGCCAATTTCACCAGCCCCGCGCACCCACACACCTGGAGACGAGGGAGGCACCCGCACCATGGCTCAGGCAACCACGACGAAGCTGCGTCCGGTCCCGAACCGCGCTCCGGCCAGTCCGACGACGCCGGCACCGACGATGAAACTGCGTCCGCTCCATGACCGCGTGCTTGTCCGACGCCTCGCGGAACAGGACGACAAGCACGGCAGCATCATCATTCCCGACACCGCGAAAGAGAAGCCGCAGGAGGGCAAGGTGATCGCGGTCGGGACCGGCCGAGTGACCGAGGACGGCAAGAAGCTGCCCCTCGCGCTGAAGGAGGGCGATCGGATCCTCTTCGGCAAGTACTCCGGCAGCGAGGTCAAGCTCGACGGTCAGGAGTACCTGATCATGAAGGAGGAGGACGTCCTCGGCATCGTCGGCTCCTGAACAGGCACTCCGCCGTCGTCAACCATTCGCGCACACTCGAGAGGAAGGGTCGCCATGCCCAAGCAACTGCTGTTCAGCGAGGAAGCCCGCGCCGCGCTCTTGCGCGGTATCAACACGATGTCGCATGCCGTCAAGGTGACGCTCGGTCCAAAGGGGCGGAACGTCGTCATCGGCAAGAAGTACGGCAGCCCCACCCTGACCAAGGACGGGGTCACCGTCGCCAAGGAGATCGAGCTCAAAGACCCCTACGAAAACATGGGGGCGCAGATGCTGAAGGAAGTCGCCTCCAGGACTTCCGATATCGCGGGCGACGGAACCACGACCGCGACGGTGCTGGCCCGGGATTTTCCGTGGCGGTCCAAAAGACGTGACCGCCGGCGCCAACCCC